>JAEEGL014138613.1_pt1 | contig 10857 bp, 15 predicted proteins | sample 9134231 | NCBI WGS metagenome assembly JAEEGL01 (sample SAMN16246548, study PRJNA631951) | gut metagenome | biome: gut microbiome; feature: rumen; material: fiber-attached | host: Bos | place: Iran: Karaj | collected 2018-10
CGAAACTAATATGAGGCGGATGTTTGCTAGATGCAATAGTCTAAAAACAATCCATACAGGAGACGGTTGGAACATAAGTAGCAAATACTCTGAAGGAATATTTTGTTAACCTTATTAATGACTAATGACAGGAATGAACAAGTTAAATGAAAAGAATGAACCTTATTTTGTAAAAATAGGTAATACTATTGTTTATCACTATGATTGTAATAGACTGTATTATTTGCTTAGAAATGATGTAAGAAGTGGGGTTGTTTATTCAAACGATATTGATAGGACAAAGACTAAAACTATTATTATAGATCCTCTTTTTGTAAATTATAAACCAAAAGGATCTGTAGATTGGTTTTTTAGTAATTTAGGAAATCTAGAAAGAATAATAGGTCTAGAGTATTTCAATACTTCAGAGATAACAAATATGGGTTATATGTTTGATGGTTGTAGAAGTCTTATAGACCTTGATTTGAGAGGTTTCAATACATCGAATGTGCATTCTATGGTAGGTATGTTCTTTGGTTGCGAAAAACTGAGAAGTATAAATCTAAGCAATTTTGACACATCAAATGTAACAAATATAAGTGGTATGTTCTCTAATTGTGAGAGTCTAGAAAGTCTTGATTTAAGAAACTTTAATACATCAAAAGCAGTGAATATGAATAATATGTTCTGTGATTGTGCAAGTTTAACAAATCTTGATTTAAGAAACTTTGACACTTCAGGAGTAACGAGTATGCACGGAATGTTCTCTCGATGTGATAATCTGACAAACCTTAATTTGAGCAGCTTCAATACTTCGAAAGTGAAAGATATGAGTTATATGTTTTGTAATTGTAAAAGCCTTACAGACCTTGATATTAGTAAATTCAATACAAAGAATGTAACAGGTATGAAAAATATGTTCCGTAATTGCAAAGAGCTAAAAACAATTTATGTTAGCGATGGCTGGGACGTAGGTAAGGTTGAAGAACCATCAGAGATGTTTGACATTTGCCTTAGTCTTGTTGGTGGTAAATGTACAAAATATAATCCAGGAGAAGTAGGTAAATCTCGTGCAAAAATAGATGAAGGTTTGTCTGATCCCGGATATCTTACAGCTAAGAAATAACATAGATTATGAATAAGTTAAATAAAGAAAGTGAAGCTTATTTTGTAAAGATAGGCAATACTGTTATTTTTCATTATGATTGTAATTTTTGCTATTATAATAGAAAAGGTGTAGAATGTGGGGATCTTGATACAATGGGTAATAAATCAGAAATTAGAACTATTATTATAGACCCTCTTTTTGTAAATTATAAGCCAAGATATATAAATTGGTTTTTTAATTTAGGAAATCTAGAAAGAATAATAGGATTAGAATATCTCAATACTTCAGAAGTAGACAATATGCGAAGTATGTTTGATGGTTGTGCAAATCTAAAAGAACTTGATTTGAGAGGTTTCAATACTTCAAAAGTACTATATATGAGAAATATGTTCTATAATTGCAAAGGTCTGACATACATCAATGTTAGAAACTTAGACACTTCGAAAGTTGTAGATATGGAAGGAATGTTTCTTGGTTGTAGCAGTCTTACAGAACTTTATGTGGGAAACTTCAATACATCAAACGTAAAGGACATGAGTTGGATGTTTGAAGATTGTAGAAGTCTGACAACACTTGACTTGAGAAATTTTGACACATCAAACGTAATAGGTATAAAAGCAATGTTCTCTGGTTGCGAAAAACTGAGAAGTATAAATCTAAGCAGTTTTGACACTTCAAATGTAATAAATATGGGTTGGGTGTTTTCAGGTTGTGAAAAATTAAAAACAATTGACCTTAGCAAATTCAATACAGAGAAAGTAACCTATATGAGTGGAATGTTCTCTAATTGCAAGAGTTTGATAAGACTTGATTTAAGTAGTTTCAACACATCAAGTGTAAATGGTGCTGTGACACGAATGTTCAGTGAATGTAAAAACTTAGAAGCAATCTATGTTGGAAAATATTGGAATACAAGTAAATTTAATAAAGACGGCGACAAGGAACAAAATTTTATAGAAATATGAAATTAGATAAGTTTACATACATCGGAAAAAGTATTGTTTAAATAATAAAAAATTTATTCGTTCTCTTAAATCAAAAAAGACTGGTAAAAAGAGAAAGTTTAATTTTAAAAATAATTTAAAGAATGCTTATTATATTGCACACTTTTAAGAAACTAAAAGAGCCTGCTTTTCTTATATATAGAAAGATAGCTCTTTTATTATTTTGATAGTATGTGTTTTAAAGTGGAAGAGGAATCTCTTCCACTTTTCTTTTTTTAAAACAATTTTATTAAACAATTTAAAAGTATGAGAACTAATGTTTGTAGAATTAGTAGACTTCCTTTTATTGAAGGGGAGAAAAACTAATTATAAATAACGATAATCAAGATGGACAGGAAGACAGCAAATGAAGTAGCTAATTTAATATATAAGGTCGAACGTATAGAAGATATAATAGAGAGGCTAGAAAAGTTTTCTTTAAATAATCTATACGATGATGGAGATTATGAAAGTATTCCAGAAGTAGATGCTATTATGGAAGATGCTGTTAATAAAATTGAACAGTATAAAGATAATCTTCTAGAAGAACTGAAGAAATATTAACTATGATTGAAATTGAAAATTTAATAAATATGAGCGTATTTTTTACAAGTGATTTGCATTTTAGTCATCGCAATCTAATTAAAGATCTTCGTGGTTTTGATATTATTGACGAGCACGATGAAATGTTAGTAGAAAATTGGAATAAAACTGTTCATAAGCATGACAAAGTTTTTATTCTAGGAGATTTTTCAATGGATAGCCCTGATGTTATTGAGAAGTTTATTCCTCGATTGAATGGACTTAAAGACATTGTATTAGGTAACCACGATACTCCTAGGTGTGCTAAAAAGTTTGTTGAATTAGGATGCAAGGTTTCATCTTCAATTAAATACAAAGATTTCTTATTGACTCATATTCCAGTACATCAATCACAGTTGTTTATTAGTGGTAAACGACAGTATCTTGGAAACATTCACGGTCATATACATCTGCAAGGAGTTTTAGACGGAGAAGAATATAATCCTCAAATTCCTGAAGAACTGTCAGAATTCTATTTTAACGTTAATTGCGAGTTTCATAATTATAAACCAATTTCACTTGACTATGTTAAAGAAATTTTTCAGTAATATAATCAATAAAATTAAAAACATTTCTTTATTTACTTCTTCAAAGAAAAATGAGATAAATAAAGAAAAAGTAGAAGAAAAATGTTTTGTTAAATGTCCTGGTCCGTTTGGTGATGAGGAGGCTAGAAAAATACCATTAGAGAAACAAATAATATTACTATACAAAAACATAGACACAGATTTAAAAAATAAAGTATTCTTTAAATCTAAAGTACTATTTTTTCTTAGTAAAGAAACAACTGATGTTAACTATAATAGATTTTGTCGTCATGTTTATACAATAAAAGATTACAGTAAGTCTGGTAACTATGAAGAAATACAATCATGTCCTTACATTAAGAATTTATCATTTAATCTTAATTATTTACTAAAATTTAAAAAATTTATTGAGAAATTCTTAAGAGATCTTAAAAGGGTTGATATGATTGTAACTGTTAACCAGGATATTTTAGTTTATCTAGGTACTTTGTACAGTTTCATTGTATATTTTAAGGACAATTATATTATAGATGATCAAGAAGCACAGAAACTCTTTAGTATCTATAAAGAAATAAAACTTATTATAAAGACAAAGTCATCAATTACAGAGAATTGTTATGGTTATGTTAATATTAAATACCAATTTCCGTTTTTTGAATCAAAAGTTATAGAAGAGTATTACTATGTCGCTAAATATAATGAACTTGATATAGATATAGATACAGGTGTAAAATATAATGCTGATAATCTAGAGGACAATATTAAACAGCTTATCTATATATTCAATAATAGATGTTTATCAAGTAATACGGAAACTAATAATGTTCAATATGCGATAAAACATATCCTTAAAAGACGATAATTTACTTATTAGTAGAATAACAATTTTATTAACTAATTAAAAGTAAGAAAATGAAAATAAAAATTATTAACAAGAGTAAAGAAGGCGTAACAATTAAAACTTCTAAAGGACTTGTAAAGTTAAGCTGGAAGGACTTTAACGCTAAGTATGTCATTGTTGATAACTTTTACGTAGAGCCTAATGAAGAAACTAAAAAGAAGTTTAAGGAGGTTGAAGAACTCTCTGTACAGGCCTATGTAATTCAAAAGTCAATCAATGCGTCAAAAGCTGCAGGTGGAATCGGATCTCCAGATGATTTTCTTAGACTTTCTGTAATTGCTGAGAAGATTCAGAAGTTAATGGATTTTCCAAATATAATCTATGCTATGAATCATCTCAAGGAACAGTTTGCTACATATGATAGCTTGTTTAAAGCTCCTTTTAAAGGTAACAAGAAATCTATTAGACAGCAAGAGGTAGAGGAAAAGAATGAAGCAGCTGTTAGAGGAGAGTACAATGAGATTAGATCTTCCAATGCACTAGGAGACGTTAAAGGATTTGACAAACTAAAAGAAATGTTCAAAGATGGAGAAGTTAAATCCGAGTAAAGATGAGAATATAAGTTTTCTTATTGATCTTCTATCTGAGGAAGAACTGGAAACCTATCAGAATTGGTTAGACAACGAGTATACTGATAATAAGGTTAAAGAAGTTATTCAGTATTTAAAAGATCGTCCTAACTTTGTTGGTTGTAGTAATTGCGAGATTAGAAACATAGATGTTAGTGATATAACAGGCTGTGAAAAATCTATCGTAAGGTATGCTGTAGAAATTCCAGAAATATCAATCAAGATAATTACTTGTACTAACGATAAGATTATTATTAAGATTAAAGAGGACTCAGATGAGCTATTCTTTGAATTCTTTGATGATAATTATATTGTGGTTGAGAATGAAGAGTTATTAAATTTAATTAAACAACTTAAATAAAATCAATTATGGTAACAAGCATTAATGATGTTCCAAAGTTTAAGAAATTGAAGAAACTAACATTTGAGGATTTCAAGTACTTACTTCTCTATTGTAAGCTTGGAGGTACTCTGTCGGACGATTTCTACAGTGGCAGAAAATCATTTAAAGAAGTGATGTTCAGGTATGATAATCTTAATCATTCTGAAATCTTTTCTTCAAAGAGATTCTATTCTATACTATACTCTTATGCTGTTATGATAGAGAGTTATTGTAAGACAGAACCGCCATACACAATCAGAAGATGTGATTACACTACTTCTATACTAGAGGATAAGAAGCAAGGTTTTAAATTTATTGAATTCTTTAAGTTTGGTCTTTTCTGGGCTTCAATTGCCGGAGGTCACGGAGATGAGTTTGCATCACTGTTTGACCAGGCTACATTTAGTAAAGAATCAGCTTCTGAGATTTTAGGAAAAAGTGATATATTCTCAATGGATGGTAATATCCCTGAATTTATAGAAGATTGTAATTCTTATTACAAGGGTAAATATCCTACAGAAGAAGATATACTAAATATGATCAAGTCTTTTGGCTATCTGGGAATAAATGGGCACATTCTTCTTTATGAAATGTCTACTCTTAGAGAAAGAATTGAAGGCATAAAGAAAAATGATAGTGATCGTTGTCCTGCTTCTTATTATATATTCGATGATATAAAATTTGAAGATATTAGTGGTGGGAGTGAAAAGATTCTTCCAGAGTATTACAGTAAGAGATATATTTTTGAGAATAATATTACTAAATCATCAGATGAAGAATAGTAGATATATAAGTACAAGTGTTCTAGATTCATTTAAGTCTTTAGGATTTGAATGTGAAGAGAACGATCTTGTAACCTATCAAGATATTACAGATTGGTTAAGAGAAAGTAAGAACATACATATTAAAATTTCTCATTCTACCGGTGAATATATTTGTATGATAGAGTTTCCAGATTCATATTCTTGTGGAGAGTGGAAACCTGATTATTACAAGGCACTTAATAGTGGATTAGAGGTAGTCATTAACAAACTAAAAAGTAAATAATATGATACTATTTAGTCTTTATTTGTGTTCAATTGTATGTTCTTTTGCGGCATTTATGATATTAGTTTATAAAAGGCTGAATAAATAAAAAAAGAAGAGAGGCATTTCGCCTCTCTTCTTTTTTTTTATCTTAGTTAATTGCAATACTATCATCATCCCCTTCATTATTAGGATCAAGAGAATTCTCCTCCTCTTCAAGTCGAATTTTCTCTTCCTCTGTAATCTCCTCGTATTGAGAAGTAGTATCAATATTAAGTCCACAGATAAATTTCTTAGCAATGGCTCTTGAAATCTTATTCAAAATCCACATACCTTCATCTGCCTTAACTTCTTTAAAAAACTTCTTAACAGTAATTGTCATAATAATTTAAATATTCTTGTTTTTGTTTTAATTGAAGTGTACAGTTACATAAGGCTGCTGTCCTGAGCCTAATCGACTAGTATCTGTTACTGAGGTAATTCTAATGTATTTTGCACCCTCTGGAATAGAAAGTGTTTCGCCAGCATGCAAATCACCTGCTTCACCAGGAACAGTTATTAGTCTTGGCTGTAATACTGCTTTCCAGGTATCTTGTACTGGAATAGTCCCAATACATGTCCATTGATCTTGTGCAGTATAGAACGCCATAATATCAGTATAACCATTGTCTGTTAAAGCCATAGCTTCAATAGAGGTTGCACCTTCAATAGGAATAAACTCAGAAATATAGTAGGTTCGAGCCTCATACGAGCCACCAGTAGCTTGAAGTCCACCATTGTTATTCAAATGAGAATCTGCTATGAAATGACTCAGATCATAAGTTACTGAAGTTTCCTGATTTATACGATTATATATGTTTTTTTTTGTTCTGCCATATTTTAAAATAGTTAAATAAAAGCAGAGCCCGTGCAATTAGCACAAGCCCCGCAATTAATATCAGTCACCAGGATATTCATCACCCTCAAGTTCACGAAGTTCAGCCTCAATAGCTTCTTTCTCTTCGTTGGTGATTTCACGATACTTAGACTCACTAACTGTCAAACCACAAATAAACTTCTTTGCAATAACAGTTGTTGGAGACTGAAGCCACATGTCAGGTTCTGCTTCAAGAACCTTGAAAGATTTCTTGATTGTAACTTTCATAAGAATAATAATTAAGTTATATTTATGCTAAGCTAAATCCCATCCCTTAGCAAAAAGGATGTCTATATCTTCTTCTTCTAGAATTCCCATCAAAGTCTCACCAAGAGTTAGTGTTGCACATGCTGTTCCACTATCGAAATTAGCATCTTGACTGAAATCATACACTCCCTTAATTGCTGCCAAAATTGATGCACGGCTGAGGAGTGGGCAATATGATAAGTTAAAACTTGTCTTCATACCAGTAAAACAAGTAATAGTACCATTTTCTACTTCAGCTAATGTATGATCTCCAATTAAGGTAGTTAATTTTGGAGTATTCATCATCGTATCAGTGATAGCACTAGAAGCATGCATGACTGTTGGAACATTTGACATATCTAGCCATTCCAAATTCGGAGATTTAGTAAATGTTGAATATAAAGATATTATACTAGAAACCCTAGTTATATCAAGCTTTTTAAGTGCTGGAAGTATTCCAAATGCGCGTGCTTCAGAAATAATACAAGTTCCTTCAAGAATAATTTCTTCTAGAGAATAATTAGCAGAAAATTGTGGATTCTGATTAGAATTCATTTTTATTCTAATTTTCTTTAAAGAATTATTCATTTCAATCTTTACTCTTGTGATATTTGTATTTTCAGAAACATCTACATCAAGCTGTGTAATATTTGGACAAAAAGTAACACTATATAGTGATCTTGAATAATCTGAAGACGGACATAATGATAACTTTCCTACATAATTAGTTCCACAAAGATTTTTCTGTTCTGAAGAGTTTACAAATTTATTAGAAAATCCATCTGGTATTACTCCATCAGAATTAAGAGCAGAAATAATTTTTGTGTACTTACCATTATTTTCTATAGCTTTATACATCAAATCCAAATCATACACCTGTGTATTCTCTCCATAAGCAGCACCTAATAAATTATTAGTAGGGATATCATATGAATATATATCCTTTGATTGATTAAAACACATAATTAATGTCTTTCCAATAAATGAAGACATAGATACTATATTACCACCATACAACGGAGAGTAAGTATTGCTCATTACTTTATTAACGAGACTAGTTCCATTTAGTCCATTACATATAGTTATATGTATGTCTCTACCAAACAAGTTTAGTATATCAAAGTCTATATTTTCATATACATATACTTTATCCCCTGGAGATGCAGTTAACAAGTCATCTCCATCTACATATTTATAATCTTCAATAACTTTTGTATTATCTTCATTAAAAACTATATAATACTTTTTTGTCTTGTCTGATGTAGCAATAGAATCAGTTTTTGGTAAAAGAGTATCTGTTACATCCTTTACTGCCTTACTATTCGGTATCTTTGAGGCATCGCCTGAAAGAGTGCTTTCTGTATCTACTGCTTTGCCATCTACATAGTTCTTGACTGCTGCCGAACTTGGTATTGTTGCGGCAGTTCCTGACAGTGTTTCTTCCATTGCAGCAACTTTAGACGCAGCTGCATCTATCTGTGCACCAGTTGCTGAGCCTATGTATAATTCATATGTTTGTTCTGCCATTGTTTTATGGATTTTCTTCTATTGAGCGTGTCGTTGCTTGTGGCCTCTTAACGTATTGATCTAACCAGTGAGCTACTTCTAGTAACTGACTTTTTGTAAGTACTGTTGTGTAGAGCGCCATTCCGTAAATTGTTATATTACACTCTCTAGCATACTGAATTCCAAAGAGGGTTCCACCTTCTGCTATTACACTGTCTCCAGAGGCAGTATAAGTGTGCGGATTATTTGCTGTGAAGATACTGCTATAATCTGCATCTACATAATCTTCAGTAATGTTGTTTTGTGAGCGTCCTTCGTCAAACCAGCAAAATGAACCGTAGATGTTTACAGTATCACCCTCATAGTTCATAATAACAAATCCACCACTACATTTACCTACAATTACCATACTACCAACTGCAATATTAGGTAATTGATAAGCCCATCTGGTATAATCATAGCTGTGTCCTGAAATTTTAGGGGCGTTAACAGTGACAGAGCCGTCCCCGTTGTCGGTATAAGTTACATCGCCAGTATCATTACGCTGAAGAGTGACATTGTTAAATATTCCTACTTCGTCACTCTGTTTACCCATTCCATCCCATAAGTCAATAAAGCCTTCAGTGATTGGTGGAAGGTCGTGTTTCTTAACAAGCATTAGCTTATTATCATTGAGCTGATAAGGCATTGTATTAACATTACAATACACACAATATCTTTTTGTATCTATTTGGCTTTCAACATCAAGAATGATCTTGTCTGTAATGTTTTCCTCGACGGTAAAGTAGCCAATTGAGTTCTTATTAGGATAGAATTTATCGTTTATCACATCATACATTCCATATTCATCAGTCTCAATACGCCTTGCTGGTTGCATACGAAGTGTATATTCTTGATTAGAATTTTGAATATAGAAGTAATATATTCTTGATGTAACAGTATTGTAAATGAATCCTCCATCGCCTGGGTTAAAGCCTGCAAATAATTTTAATAAAGCTCTTTTACCACCGTCAAGACTTCTAGGAGTAGTACTAACCCATTTTATATTCCACTCATATTCAGTATTTACTTTATAAACAGTTTTTCCTCTTGGTCTTAATACTGCAACTATTTTCTTTCCGAACCAAGGATCCCCATCAAGTTCAGTACGATTGTTAGTACCATCTCCGTTATCTATTATGATACAGTTATCTGGATCCATATCCCAACCATATGAGTCATCCCAGCCACACCATTGAGAAATCATAACAGAGTTAGGGTCAAACCTATCTCGTCTTGCGCACATTATCCATTGCTGTGGAACATGATACATTGGTCTTGTTATAGCTGTATCCCAATCTTCTGCATATACTTTAAATGCAACAGATAAAGTTTCAGAAGGATCAACAAATCGATTTATATCAATATAAGCCCCTTCATGTGATACAAGGCAATCGTAGAACTCATATTCATAATTTTTTAATTTATGATATAGTAGTAATGAGAAAAATAAATCACCCATAATTTTATAAACAATTAATGATCTTGTCCAAATACTAATATACCAAACTTTATACTTATAATAGCCTGTTTATTGTATGTATACTCTTCCTCTGTAAAATTTTTTAATGTTTTTTCATTTGGAAGTGTAATAGGACATAACTGATCTTGTTGAGATAAAGATCCATAACCAGGTGTAAATATAATAGTACTTTCAAAATTAGAATTCGGTACACTAGTTATTGTAAGTGATGAAATCATATTTGAACAAGTATATATAGTATTTGGAGCAACAGCAATAGAAGGCTCTGTACTAGTTATTGTTACATAATTTGGACTATTTAAAAAATTAGTTCCGTGTGTAATAATTTCGCCAGTATCTTCTATAAATATAATTTGATTATTATCTATTATAGCATTATTTCCAGTTAATAATAAATCTGCCTCATATTGTGCTCTAGTTCTGTAATATACAAATTTAGGTTTTGACATTTTAAATAAAATCTAAAAATTCAAATTTATTAGAGCTATATTCTACAACTCTATTTTCTACAGAATCCCAAAACTTAGGAATAGGTATAATAGATTTCCAATTACTTAAATCCAATTTTGTATAATTATCTTCTACTTCATACATCATAGGGGTTAGAATA
>JAEEGL014963394.1_pt1 | contig 10857 bp, 10 predicted proteins | sample 9134231 | NCBI WGS metagenome assembly JAEEGL01 (sample SAMN16246548, study PRJNA631951) | gut metagenome | biome: gut microbiome; feature: rumen; material: fiber-attached | host: Bos | place: Iran: Karaj | collected 2018-10
AGCGATCCTCTTCTTGTGACTGCGCAGGGAGTGGAGATCATAAGAAGGGACTCGGAAAACAAGCTTCGCAGGACTTATGCCAGGATCGAAGAGATCATTGCCGGATACGGTGATGTTGACAGGATAGTTTTAGGCTATCCGAAGAATATGAACAATACGATCGGAGAACGCGCGCAAAAGAGTGAGGAATTCAAAGCGGCTCTTGAGAGAAGATGCGGTCTTCCGGTCATTTTATGGGATGAGAGGCTTACGACCGTTGCGGCGGACAGGGCCATGATCGAGTCGGGGATCCGAAGAGAGAACCGAAGGGAATATGTAGATGAGATAGCCGCAATGCTCATACTCCAGGGATATCTTGATCATATCAGGATGAAGGGTGACGGCGCACAGACAGCAGATGGAAAAGATCAGTTTTAAAACCGATAACGGAACGTGCGAATTTTATGTTATAGACGAGACGAGGATCAGCAACTGTAATTACATTCTCGTATCGGATTCCCTTGAGGATGAGGCGGAGGCGATGATACTCAAAGACGTTTCGAAGGAATCGGACAGCGAGGCTGTTTATGTTCCTGTTGAGGATGAGACGGAGCTTAATGCGATCGCGAGTGTCTTTGCCGAAAGTTTGGGAGATATAGATTTTGAATAAAGGGAAGTTGCGCATCATACCGCTGGGAGGACTCGACCAGATCGGTATGAACATCACGGCGTTTGAATATAATAATGACATTATAGTGGTCGATTGCGGCTTGGCGTTTCCAGAAGACGACATGCTCGGAATCGACCTTGTGATTCCTGACACAACGTTTCTTGAAGACAATATCGACCGTGTCAGGGCTTTTGTGATCACTCACGGACATGAGGACCACATAGGTGCGCTGCCTTATGTTCTGCAGAAAGTTCCGATACCCGTATACGGAACAAAGCTTACAATGGCCCTTATCGAGGGGAAACTTGGCGAACATGAGCTGCTCGACACTACGGACAGACATGTTGTTTCGTTCGGTGAGGAAGTAAGGTTTGGTGAGATACTTGTTGAGTTCATCAAGACCAATCACAGTATCACCGATGCGTGCGCGCTTGCGATAACTTCGCCGGTCGGCACAGTTGTTCATACGGGTGATTTTAAGGTTGACTATACTCCGGTGTTCGGAGATCCTATCGATCTTGCAAGATTTGCTGAACTCGGAAAAAAGGGAGTACTTGCACTCCTTTGTGATTCAACGAATGCTGAGCGTCCCGGCTTTACCAATTCGGAAAGAACGGTCGGCCGTGCCCTTGACAGTATATTCTCCGACCACAAATCATCGAGGATACTTGTTGCGACGTTTTCTTCGAATGTGGACAGGGTCCAGCAGATAATAAACGCCGCCGACAGGTATGGCAGGAAAGTCGTTCTTGAAGGCCGCAGCATGGTCGGGATCATCAAGACGGCGATAGATATAGGGTACGTCAAAATGCCCGAGGGTGTCCTGATCGATATATCCGAGATCAAAAACTATCCGGATGAGCAGACGGTCATCATCACAACGGGAAGCCAGGGTGAGTCGATGGCGGCGCTGTCGAGGATAGCGACAAATATGCATAAGCTTGTGTCGATCAAACCCGGAGACCTTGTCGTATTTTCATCGAATCCGATACCCGGAAATGAGAAGGCGGTATTTAAGGTCATCAATGAACTCAGCTTAAAGGGAGCCGAGGTCATCTTCCAGGATACGCACGTAAGCGGACATGCATGCCAGGAAGAGATCAAGCTTCTATATACACTTACGAAGCCGAAGTTTGCGATACCGGTCCACGGAGAGCACAGACATTTGATGGCGCAGAGGAAAGTTGCGATCGATGTCGGCGTTCCGAAGGAAAACGTTCTTATCCTGTCAAACGGACAGGTGCTTGAGATAGACGAAAACGGCGCGGAAGTTACCGAAGAGGTTCAGACAGGCGCGGTATTTGTTGACGGACTCGGCGTCGGGGATGTCGGAAACAGGGTGCTTAGAGACCGGCAGCGTCTTGCCGAAGACGGGATAGTCATAGTCTGTATATCGCTTGAGCCCGGAACGAATATCGTTGTATCAGGGCCTCTTGTTATGTCGAGAGGATTCGTATACATTAAGGAGTCCGATGAGTTCATGGAAGAGGCAAGGGACGTTGTGCTTGAGGCTCTCGATAAGATACAGGACAGAAATATCACGAGCAGGAACAAGATAAGGGACAACATCAAGGATGCGCTTTCCGGCTTCATCTGGAAACGTATCAAGAGAAGCCCGATGATCCTGCCGATAATAATGGAAAACAACGAGGACTGATATGCTTGATGACAAACTGTTAAAGGTCACCGATGCGGTTACGGCGGCTATTAAAGAAACGCAGGAGTATCGTGAGTTTACACAGCAGAAAAAGGCGGTAAAACAAGACCCCGAAGCAAGAGGCCTTATCGAGCATGCAAGATCGCTTCAGGAAAGATTGATGAACATTCCTGAGGCGGAAAGAAACAACGACTATGCGGAATCACTCCAGGATGAATATGAGGAGCTGACGGAAAATACGGCAGTCTACGAATACCTTCGGGCGGAATCGCTTTATGTCACGCTCATACAGGAAGTACTTGGCACGGTCATAGAAAATATTGATATAGATATTTAAACGTAAGTTTATAGAGGATCGGAGAATGAACATTAAGAGCATTGCCCTCGGATTCATGGGATTTATAGTCAGGGCATCCATACTTGCCGTCATGATACTTGTGATATTCAAGACGGGACAAAAAGCATATGATTTCGGATTCAGGATATTTACCGAAGAAGCGATGAGTCCTGCTCCGGGACGTGACGTTGCCGTTACGATAGTTCAGGGCGACTCCACGATGGATGTAGGTGAGATGCTTGAGGAAAAAGGTCTTATCAGGGATTCAAAGCTTTTCTTCGTGCAGAAAAAGTGCTCGGTTTACGATGATGATATCAAGCCGGGATTTTACACGCTCAACACTTCCATGACTGCTGAGGACATGTTTGCGATAATAGCAGGCAAAAAAGAATCCGATGAGGAGTCTGAGGACGACGAGGATACAGAGGATACCGGACTTGATATCACTACTGAATCAACGGCAGGAGAATCTGCGCTTGATAAGGCTTCCGGTGAATGGGAAGGAACCGAAGCGGATGTTGTCGATGGTGAAGAGGAAGTACACGACCCTTACGATGAGGGCGGCAACGGTGAAGCCGAGGATGGCGGGGCGGCTGAAGGCGGCGGCGAATGATAACCGATGAGCGCACGGCCACATACATAGATACGCTTGCCGGACCGAACACGCCTTTTCTTGAAGAACTTGAGAAAAAGGCAGTAGATGACGGGATCCCCGTTATCAGAAGATCGACACAGAGTCTTCTTAAGTATGTGCTCGCGTCCCATAAACCCGAGAGGATACTGGAGATAGGTGCGGCGGTAGGATTTTCGGCGATATTTATGGCAACCTACGCGCCGCAAAAAGTTCATATAGATACGATAGAAAATTATGAGAAAAGACTCGTATGTGCCAGGCAGAACATCAAAGAGGCACATATGGAAGATGTGATAAACCTTATAGAAGGCGATGCACAGACAGTGATTGAAGATATGGCATCCGGGGATGATCATTATGACATGATCTTTGTAGATGCCGCAAAAGCACAGTATCTAAACTATCTTCCGGTATGTAAGAAGCTGCTTACATCCGGAGGCATTCTTGTTTCGGATAATGTTTTGTTTGACGGCGATATCGTTTTGTCGCGGTTTGCCGTAAGGAGGAGAGATAGGACCATTCACTCGAGGATGAGGGAATATCTGCGGGCTCTTTCCGAAGACGATGAACTTGTAACGACGATCCTCCCGATAGCGGACGGGATGACGCTTTCAGTCAAGAAATAAGTACAGAGGCATCAGATGGGCGTTAACAAAAAACCCGAACTGCTGGTACCTGCCGGCAGCCTTGAAGTATTAAAGACAGCGGTCAAGTACGGGGCCGATGCGGTGTATATCGGCGGGGAGGAATTCAGCCTTCGTGCCAAGGCCAAGAATTTTTCGAAGGAAGATATGGCAGAGGGCATTAAGTTTGCTCACGACAACGGTGTCAAAGTGTATGTGACCGCCAACATACTTGCCCACAATAAGGATATTGATGAGGCGGGGGCATATTTTCGCGAACTTGCAAACCTTTCGCCCGATGCTGTCCTTATTGCCGACCCGGGAATGTTCATGATGGCAAAAGAGAACTGCCCGGATATCCCGATACATATAAGCACACAGGCAAACAATACAAACTATAAGACTTTTGAGTTCTGGCATAAGCTTGGAGCAGAAAGGGTTGTGTGCGCAAGAGAATTATCGCTTAAAGAGATTGCCGAGCTTCGGGAGAAGATCCCTGCGGATATGGACATAGAGTGCTTCATACACGGAGCAATGTGCATATCTTATTCAGGAAGGTGTCTTCTGTCGGCGTATATGACGGGCAGAAGTGCGAATCTCGGAGCATGTACGCATCCTTGCAGATGGAAGTATTCCGTAGTTGAAGAACAGCGTCCCGGGGAGTATATGCCGGTAGAGGAGAATGACAGAGGGACTTTCATATTCAACTCAAAAGACCTTTGCATGATAGAGCATATACCCGAGATGATCGAAGCGGGTATCAACAGTTTCAAGATCGAGGGACGAATGAAGACCGCGCTTTATGTTGCGACGGTCGCAAGAACGTACCGCAGGGCGATCGATGACTGGTTTACGTCGCCGCAGCTGTACGAGGAGAATCTTCCCTGGTATAAAAGTGAGATCGCAAAATGTACATACAGACAGTTCACAACGGGATTCTATTTCGGCAAGCCCGATGAGAACATGCAGATATACAATAACAGCACATATGTCGTCGAGTCGGTGTTCCTCGGTATAATAGAGGAAGTGACGCCCGACGGAAAGATCAGGATCACGCAGAAGAATAAGTTCTGCGTCGGTGATGTGATCGAAGTCATGAAACCGGACGGAGAGAATATCAGGGTATCTGTCAGGAAGATAGAAAGCGAAGACGGAGTCAGCCAGGAGAGCGCACCGCATGCATGTCAGGTAGTATACGTGACTGTTGAATGCGAAGATAAAAAAGATACCGCACAAAGATGGAATGTCGGAGATCTGCTTCGGGCAGATGTGTTATCCCATGACGATCAGGAGAGAGTATGAGTTTATTATCGGTCATAGTTCCTTGCTATAACGAAGAAGCAGCCATACCGTTCTTCTATGAAGCGATGAAGAATGTTAAAGATGAGTTTGCCGGGAAGTATCCGGATGTAAGCTTCGAATATATATTTGTCGATGACGGATCATCAGACAAAACACTTGAAGAACTTAAAAAGCTCCGTGCTGAAGATAAGAGTGTTCACTTCGTATCGTTTTCGAGAAACTTCGGTAAGGAAGCCGCGCTCTATGCCGGATTTACAAAGGCAGCGGGCGATTATGTCGTTTGCATGGATGCAGATCTTCAGGACCCGCCCTATCTTCTTGCCGAGATGTTTGCCGCAGTTTACGAAGAAGGTTATGATTCGGCTGCAACAAGGCGTGTTACACGAAAGGGTGAGCCTAAGATAAGATCTTTTTTTGCAAGGATGTTTTACAGACTCATGAACAGGATCAGTGATATTGAGTTTGTGGACGGAGCAAGAGACTACCGGATCATGAAGCGCAAGATGGTTGATTCGATACTTGAACTTGGAGAGAATAACCGTTTTACAAAAGGGATCTACAGCTGGGTAGGATTTAAGACGAAGTGGATAGAATTTGAAAACGTAGAGCGGGTTGCGGGAGAGACCAAATGGTCTTTCTTCGGACTTCTCCGTTATTCGTTTGAAGCAATCCTCGGATTCTCAACCGCACCGCTTTCGTTTGTTATAACATTTGGGTTTATAGTCACAGTCCTTGCGTTTCTGCTGATCCTTTTCGTTATAATCAGAACGCTCATATTCGGCGATCCGACAAGCGGATGGCCGTCCATGATATGTATCATAGTATTCTTTGCGGGAACACAGCTTATGTGTACCGGTATTGTCGGAGCTTACCTTGGCAAGACATATCTTGAGACCAAGAACAGGCCGATATTCATTGCCCGGGAAGAAGAGTGATCTATATCACTGATACGTTGACATATTGATCCACAGACCGCTCATATATACCACGTCTATATCCATCATCGGTCTGTTCGTAACGCCCGAATACCCCGCATATGTTCCGTATATCGTAAGGTTCTTTCCGGTAAGCTGGGCTTTCATCACTTCATATTTGCTCTTGTCGCATTTAACCCTCATATACCACTGATATCCGTCTGCGTCGTTGACCATGACCGCAACGCTGTACTGTGAGCCGAGGTTTTTTACCGGCTGCATATCCGTTATCACACCGAAAAGATATATCGGGGTTCCGCCGAGATTGTTCTCGGAGTTATATGAGTTGTATGTTCCGAAGTTCGCATATGAAAATCCTGAGCTTGCAAGTCTGGGAGCCGTTACGGGCTTAGCTCCGCGCTTAGGATTTGTCTTGGACATGAAGCGGTTCTTGCGCTGCTTCTGCGTCATAAGGTCATCGCTTGAAGAACTGTTTGATGATTTCGTCGTATTCGCGTTGCCCGAAGTTGTTTTGGTTGTATTGGACTTGGTAGTCGTGTTTGACTTCGTGGTCTTCGAATTCGAATTTGATTTTGTTGTTGTGTTTGATTTTGAATTCGATCCTGAATTATCTGTTGATGCATTATCGGTTGATTCCGAATTCTTATTGGACTTTGACGACTTGTTGTCGGATCCCGATGAAGATTCCTGTGTTGATTCGGAAGACGATTCGGTGCTCTCGGTCGTGCTTATCGTTCCGTTAGTCCTGTAAGGCAGAAGGTTTACGGACAGTCTTGTACGTGTTGCTTCATCAAGTTGTATCTCTTCTGCACAGCTCTTACACATCACATAACCGTTACTAAGCGCCTGTGCAAGTGTTGTCTTGGTCGTTGCACCCGAACCGCCGCAGTTCGGTTTAAGATGATATTCATTGCCAGATCCCGTATATACGGTCGTGCCTTCTTTTAATACCGTTTCCGCAAAAACGATATGTGCGGTAAACAGATACATACAAAATGCCGCTGTTAAAATAAAGAGTCCCTGTCTTATAGTTCTGATCTTCATATTCGTCGATCCCCCTTTATCAAAAGAACAATTATATAGAATCAAGAGCCTGTGTAAGGTCTGCAATAAGGTCATCTGCATTTTCAAGTCCTACGGAGTAGCGGATAAGGTCGGGAGATATTCCGGCCTCGATAAGCTGCTCTTCGGACAGTTGGCGGTGTGTATGGCTTGCAGGATGAAGAAGGCAAGTCTTGGCATCGGCAACATGTGTTGCGATCGTTGCAAGCTTAAGTTTATCCATAAATGCGATCGAACGCTCGCGTCCGCCCTTTATGGCAAAGCAGAGCACTCCGCATGTTCCGTTCGGAAGATACTTTTTGGCAAGTTCATGATATTCGTCATTTGGAAGTCCAGCGTAGTGTACCCATGCAACTTTATCGTGAGCTGCAAGGAATGTTGCAACCTTTAACGCGTTCTCGCAGTGACGCTGTACACGCACATGAAGACTCTCGAGCCCGGTGTTTATATAGAAGGCGTTCTGAGGCGACTGGATGCAGCCGAAGTCTCTCATGAGCTGGGCGGTTGCTTTTGTGATGTATGCGCCCTTGCCGAACTTCTCCGCATATACTATGCCGTGATAACTATCATCGGGAGTCGTAAGTCCGGGGAACTTGTCCTTATGAGCCAGCCAGTCAAAGTTGCCGCTGTCAACGATCGCGCCGCCTACGCTGACACCGTGACCATCGATGTATTTTGTTGTCGAGTGTGTAACGATGTCCGCACCCCACTCGATAGGTCTGCAGTTTATCGGTGTTGCAAATGTATTGTCGATGATAAGCGGTACTCCGTGACTGTGTGCAAGATGCGCGAACTTCTCTATATCAAGCACCGTGCATGTGGGATTTGTTATCGTCTCGCCGAATACGGCTTTTGTGTTGGGCTTGAAATACTTTGACAGCTCTTCCTCTGAAAGAGTCTGGTCTACGAATGTACACTCGATACCCATCTTGGCCATCGTAACAAGGAACAGGTTATATGTTCCGCCGTATATCGCGCTTGAGGCGATAAAGTGATCACCCGCCTCGCATATATTAAAGATGGCAAAGAAATTGGCAGCCTGTCCGGAGGATGTCAGCATCCCGGCAAATCCGCCTTCAAGAGCGGCAAGCTTTTTGGCAGCCATGTCGTTTGTCGGGTTCTGAAGACGTGTATAGAAGTAACCTTCTGCTTCGAGATCGAACAAAGCACCCATGTCATCGCTCGTTGCATATTTCCATGTAGTGCTCTGCCATATAGGAAGCTGGCGGGGTTCTCCGTTCTTCGGTTCATATCCTTCGTGAAGGCATTTGGTCTCGATATTTGTGCTCATCTTTTTACTCCTGTATGTTGAGATTACAATATTATGTTAACATACTAATCATACAACTTTTTTACGATAATGCAATTGTTTTATGCTATAATAACAATGTTTGTGCGCAATTATCAAAACAGTCAGAAAGGTAACGCGATGAAAAATCCAAAGCGTGTAGTTAATTACATTAAGGAAAACTTAAACGAAGTCAAGCATACGACGCTCAATCCCGAGGGCCCGGGAGTGGTACGGATACATATGGTGCCCCCGAAATACGACGGTCCCGAGCCGGTCGGAAGCGTTGTTATTCTTAACGGACAGGACATTATACCGATAGGCGTATCATGGGCCGTTCTGCTCTCGATGCTTATCGATGCGATAAATGAATATCACGGACGTCCGATCACTCAGGAAGATACCGACAAGATCGTAGCAAGTACACTTGTATCCGCAAAGTCCGTATATAAGTTCATCCCGAAGTTCGTTATTAAAAAGGACATATTCAGGATCATGAACACGTTCAAGCAGATCGCATACGGCGAGACGCCTGACGAGGAGATCGGATACTTAAGCATTGGAGAGTATGCCGATAATATGAGGGCGCCCCACAGGATGGACCTTATGGTTTCCGCAATGACCAAAGACGGCAAGTGGCACTGCAACCAGAACTGTGTCCATTGCTATGCGGCCGGACAGGCACAGGCGGAAGAAGAAGAGCTTTCGACCGAAGAGTGGAAACAGATAATAGATAAGTGCAGGAAGGTGTGCATCCCGCAGGTGACTTTCACCGGAGGTGAGCCTACGATGAGGGATGACCTTTTTGAACTCATCGATCATGCAAGATGGTTTGTTACAAGGCTTAATACGAACGGCATCAAGCTGACGCGCGAGTACTGCGACAAGTTGTTTGTGGCATCGCTTGACAGCGTCCAGATAACATTCTATTCGCATGATGCGGCGATACATAACGAACTTGTCGGAGCACCTATGTATGACAAGACGCTCGAGGGCATCAAGAATGCACTTGAGGCGGGTCTTAACATAAGTGTCAACACACCGCTTTGCACGAAGAACAGGGATTATACCGAGACACTTAAGTTCCTTCATGATCTCGGAGTTACATATGTAACGTGCTCGGGTCTTATCACGACGGGTAATGCAGCTTTGGAAAAATCAGAGAGCCTGCAGCTTACGAAGGAAGATATAAGGAACATCCTCAAAGAAGCTGTTGATTATGCATATGCAAACGGCATGGAGATAAGCTTTACTTCTCCCGGATGGATTGATGAGGAATTCTTTGAAGAAAACGGACTTGCCACACCGACATGCGGAGCGTGCCTTTCCAACATGGCGATCACTCCGGGCGGAAAAGTCGTGCCGTGTCAGAGCTGGCTTACGGACGGCGATCTCGGCGACTTCCTTGATAAGGACTGGGATCAGATATGGTACAGCGGCAAGTGCGAAAACAGAAGATATTTCTCCGCGCTTATGACAGGAACTTGCCCTTTAAGAAAAGCGGAAGACGGCAGTGACAAAGGAGGCTCATATGAAAAGTAAGATAACCGGATTTATTGTAAGTCTCCTCATCGGGATAATGATGTTTGCCGTTCCGGTATTTGCCGATACGGATGAGATACTCGATTATACGATCGGGGTTGAAGTAAACGATGATGCAACACTTAACCTTTACTATCACATAGACTGGAAAGTTCTCGATTCAGGTTCGGGGATCGGTCCGCTTACATGGATGAAGATCGGTATACCGAACAGTCATGTTATAAAGACCGAGGGCCTTTCGAAGACGGTCGATCATATTAACAGATCGGGTAACTACGTTGAGGTATATCTCGATAAGAGTTATTACGAAGGTGACGTCGCGAGTGTTGATTTCCTTGTTGTTCAGGACTATATGTACCAGGTCAATAAGTTTACCGAAGGAGAGACCGTATATTCATTTACTCCCGGATGGTTTGACGACATAAAGGTAGATAAGCTTAGGATCTTATGGAAAAACGACAAGGCTCTGTCATTCACGCCCGACTGTTTCATGGAAGACGAGTATTACGTATGGGATTCGAAACTGTCGAAGGGTGAACGCTTTACGGTAACCGTAACGTACCCTAACGATGCGTTTGGTTTTGATCTTTCAAAGAGCATCGAAGATAACGGCGGTGGCAGCAAGATAACCGAGGCCATTGAGACGATACTCGGACTGATCATGATGCTTGCGTGTTTTGCTGTTCCGATCGGAATACCGATCCTTCTCGGATATCTGTTTAACCGCGGATTCTCAGGTATCAACAGTCCTACGATAAACAAGACAACGCGTGTCAAAGTAACGTATTTTGATTCGTGTCCTGCCTGCGGTGCGCCGAGAAAAGAAGG
>JAEEGL015810182.1_pt1 | contig 10857 bp, 15 predicted proteins | sample 9134231 | NCBI WGS metagenome assembly JAEEGL01 (sample SAMN16246548, study PRJNA631951) | gut metagenome | biome: gut microbiome; feature: rumen; material: fiber-attached | host: Bos | place: Iran: Karaj | collected 2018-10
CAACGGCGGACTTTCTGCGGCCAACGGCGTTAATATCAGACATTTGTATTATCTCCTTCCGCGTTCATTTACTTGATCAGTTCCAGGGCCTCAGGCTTCTGGGCAGCCTGCTCCTGCTCCGGACCGGCGTAGATCTTGAGCTTCTTGGCCATCTGACGGCCCAGAGTGCCCTTGGGCAGCATGCCCACGACAGCGTGACGCACCGCGAACTCAGGCTTGGTCGCCATCAGGGCGCGGTACTTGGTCTCCTTGAGGCCGCCCGGATAACCGGTATGATGGTAGTAGATCTTCTGATCCAGCTTCTTGCCGGTCAGGATCACTTTGGAAGCGTTGACGATGATCACGTAATCACCGGTGTCCACATGGGGGGTGTAGATGGGCTTGTTCTTGCCCCGAAGAATATTGGCGACCTGGCTGGCAAGGCGGCCGAGCACCATGCCTTCAGCGTCTACCACATACCATTTCCGCTCGACTTCAGCGGGCTTCGCCATATAGGTATTCAAGTTGGCATCCTCCTTGAAGAATTTAAAATATGTGGGTTGATTGATGGTCGCAATCAACGCTCTGCCATGTCCAGTCCCGGGGCTAACGGAGCCTCAACACAGCCTTTAAATTTTACATGAACAAGCGCGTATTGTCAATGCCTTTTTCACAAAAAAACACCCCCAAAAAGGGGGCGTTTTGAAGCTTTCAGGCTCACACCAGCTCGATGATGACCTTTTCGGCAGCGTCACCGCGGCGGGGACCCAGCTTGTAGATCCTGCAGTAGCCGCCGGCAGCACCGTTCTTGTTGCTCTCGTTGCGGGTGCGGTACTTGGGGCCGTACTCCCTGAACACCTTCTCGACAACAGGATGCTTGTTGTCCTTGGTGCGCTCACGGTACTCAGCCTTGTTCTCGTCGTCCTTCTTGGCTTCCTTGATGTCATACAGGTACGCCATCATGATCCTGCGGGCATGCAGTTTCTCAGGGGCGTCATTGGTGAAGGTCTCCTTCACGACCTGCTGCTTCTCATTGTAGAACTGCTTCTCGACCTCGACGGTCTTGTCATAGGTCTTCACAGCCAGGGTGATCATTTTGTCAGCCATGCGCCGCACTTCTTTGGCCTTGGCTTCGGTGGTCTCGATACGGCCGTACCAAAGCAGGTTGGTGGTCAGGTTGCGGAGCATCGCTTTGCGCTGGCTTGCCGTACGGCCCAGCTTACGCTCAGTTGCCATGGGAACTCCTCCTATCACTCTTCAGTGGGACGCAGGCCCAAGCCGAGATTCTCGAGCTTCTGTTCCACTTCTTCCAGGCTCTTCTTGCCTAAGTTGCGAACCTTCATCATATCTTCCTGATTCCTCTGCACCAGCTCCGCCACGGTGTTGATGCCCGCGCGCTTCAGGCAGTTGTAAGCCCTCACGGACAGGTCAAGGTCTTCGATGGTCATTTCCATCACCTTGTCCTTGCGGTCATCGGAAGGCTCCTGCTGGATGACGGGCATCACCTGGTCGTTGAGGCAGGTGAACAGGGACAGCTGCTCCGTCAGGATCTTGGCGGCCTCGGAGATCGCTTCGTCCGGCTTCACGGAGCCGTCCGTCCAGATCTCCAGGGTGAGCTTGTCATAGTCCGTCGCCTGGCCCACACGGGTGTCCTCCACCTCGTAGTTGACCTTGCGGATGGGGGTGTAGATGGAATCGATGGGGATGGTACCGATGGGCATGGCCGCTGTCTTGTTCTTGTCAGCGGACACATAGCCGCGGCCCATGTCCAGCGTCAGCTTCATGTGGAGCTGGGCCCCTTCGGAAAGGGTGGCGATGTGAAGATCACCGTTGATGATCTCGGTCTCGCTGTCCACCTTGATGTCGCTGGCCTTGACCTCGCAAGGCCCGATGGCGTTGATCTCCGCGCTCTTGTTGTCGTTGTAAAGCTTCACGGAAAGATTCTTCAGGTTGAGGATCAGCTCCGTAACGTCTTCCTTGACACCGGGAATCGTAGAGAACTCATGCTGCACACCATCGATCTGAACGCTGGTGACCGCAGCCCCGGACAGGGAGTTGATAAGCACCCTGCGCAGGGCGTTGCCCAATGTATGCCCAAAGCCGCGCTCGAGAGGCTCCACCTCAAAACAGCCGTAAGTGCCGTTTTCAGCCAGCTTTTTGCATTCAATGTGCGCTCTTTGGATTTCCTGGATCACTGTATTTCCTCCTCCTATCGGACTCCTTAAGCAAACGTCAGGTACGGATCGTAAAAGGAATCATTAACGGGAGTAGAATTCAACGATCATGTTCTCCTGCACCTGCAGGTCGATATCCTCGCGGCCGGGCAGAGCCGTAACGGTACCGGTCAGGTTCTGAGCGTCAAAAGTGAGCCACTTGGGCAGCACGGCATTGGTGCCTTCCCGCAGGGCCTTGAACATCTCCATCTCGGTGCTGCGCTGGCGGAACGTGGTCACGTCGCCGACGCTGACACTGTAAGAGTGGATGTGCACCTTTTTGCCGTTGACACGGATGTGGCCGTGGACCACGAACTGCCTCGCCTGGCGGCGGGGGCGGGCCAGGCCCAGACGTTAGACCACGGTGTCAAGGCGCTGTTCGAGCAGACGGAGCATGTTCTCACCGGTGGTGCCTTCCAGCTTCTGGGCGCGCTCGAAATACATCCGGAACTGCTTCTCCAGAACACCGTAGACGAACTTGACCTTCTGCTTTTCCTGTAACTGGGAGCCATATTCGGAGACCTTGCGGCGGCGGTTCCCGCCGGGGTTCCTGTTGGTAGTGATTTTCTTGCCATAGCCCATGACCGCAGGGGAGATCCCGTAAGTGCGGCACTTCTTGGCGACCGGCTGCTTATTGATAGCCATTGATCTCGACCCTCCTTATATTATACACGACGGCGCTTGGGCGGCCGGCAGCCATTGTGGGGAATGGGCGTGACATCCTTGATCATGGTCACGTCCAGACCGGCGGTCTGCAAAGCGCGGATGGCGGCTTCACGGCCGGAACCGGGGCCCTTCACCAGCACGTCCACGGAACGCAGGCCAAACTCCAGAGAAGCCTTGGCCGCGGCTTCGGCCGCCATCTGAGCGGCGAAGGGGGTGGACTTCTTGTTGCCGCGGAAACCCATTCCGCCGGCGCTGGCCCAGGACAGGGCGTTCCCGTTCACGTCGGTGATCGTCACGATGGTGTTGTTAAAAGAGGAGCGAATATGCGCTACGCCGTGCTCCACGAGCTTTTTCTCACGGCGCTTGCGGCTAACCTTTTTAAGAGTCTTCTTGGGTGCCATGATAATCCCTCCGAACCCCTCAATGGGGTGTTAGATTACGACCTATGGTCAGGCCGCGTCAATTACTTCTTTTTGTTGGCCTGAGTGCGCTTGGGGCCCTTGCGGGTCCTGGCGTTATTCTTGGTGTTCTGGCCGCGGACAGGCAGATTCCTGCGGTGACGCACACCGCGGTAGCAGCCGATCTCCACCAGGCGCTTGATGTTCAGGGACACTTCCCTGCGCAGGTCGCCTTCCACCTTCAGGTGATGTTCGATATACTCACGCAGTTTGCTGATCTCGTTCTCATTGAGATCTTTGACCCGCGTGTCAGGGTCAACGCCGGTCTCGGCCAGGATCTGCTTGGAAACCGCAGGCCCAATACCATAGATATACCTGAGGCCAGCTTCAACGCGTTTTTCTCTGGGCAAATCAACGCCCGCTATACGTGCCATGGATCGGTACACCTCCATACAATTGCGGATGCCATGGAGCTTCGGGGGTGGCGTAGAAAACACCCTGTTCACGCCGGCATTCCGTTTCGGGCGCGGTTCAACCATACACACGCCCATACCCGCCTCTTCGGCGGGTCATTCATTTGATCACTCTATATAACAGCCTCCACGGTCCCAAGGGGGAGCCTTGGGCAGCCGCCCATGAAGACGGTCATAACTTTGCTCTTGCCCCGATAAGGGCGGATACCTCAGCCCTGACGCTGCTTATGCTTGGGATTCTCGCAAATCACCATGACGCGGCCTTTGCGCTTGATCACCTTGCACTTTTCGCAAATGGGCTTGACAGACGGACGTACTTTCACTTTTTTCAACTCCTTTACGAAACTCTTTCATCCCTTTTCAGGGCCGGGGCGGGGCGGGTCAGTCCCCTCCCGGTATCAGGTCAGGCCTTGTGAGCCGGATCTTAGTTCTTAGAGCGCCACGTGATGCGCCCGCGGGTCAGATCGTAGGGTGAAAGCTCGATCTTTACCCGGTCTCCCGGATAAATGCGGATGAAGTTCATACGCATCTTGCCGCTGATATGCGCCATGATCCGATGGCCGTTGTTGAGCTCCACCTGGAACATCGCGTTGGGCAGCGCTTCCACTACCTTGCCTTCCATTTCGATCACATCATCCTTGGACAGACTGATCCCTCCCTAAACTGCTTTCCTGCGCGCCCTTTTTGAACGGGGCAAGCGCCTTTCGGATCTGCGCGTCCTGCGCCGTTCCGGCTGCGTAATCCGCCGCGATGGCGGGGAATTCCGCCGGCTGCGGGCATAAATGTTTGCGGCGCTTTTTCTTCATCCGGTCGAGCTTGCGGGTATCGCCGTCGCTGACCATGACAAAATCGGCGTCCAAAGATAATAATACCACAAAGTATCTGCCTTTGTCACGCCCTTTTTTTGAAAAAACAACCCTTCCGGGTACGATTTCCGGCTTCATTCTGCCTCCGGGGCCAAAAAAATCATTCAAGGCCCAGCGCGGCGCGGACCAGAGCGTGGTTTTCGTCCACGGTGTGCCCCTGACAGGGCACGTCCCTGACCAGGCCCTTGCCGGTGTAGTAGCTGATCAGCGGCTCGGTCTGCTTCTGGTAGACGTCCAGACGGTTGGCGACGGTCTCGGGCAGGTCATCCTTGCGCTGGATGAGCTCGGCGCCGCACTTTTCGCACACGGTGGAGCCGTTGAGCGCGGATACGTGGTAGGTGTTGCCGCAGGCGGGGCACACCCTGCGCCCGGACAGGCGCTTGATGATCTCCTCATTGGGCAGCACGAAATTGATCACGGCGTCGATGGAGGCGAACTTCGCCAGCGCCTCGGCCTGAGCCACCGTGCGGGGGAAGCCGTCCAGGATATAGCCGCCCGCGCAGTCATCCTCGCGGAGCCTCTCCTCCACGATGGCGATGACCACTTCATCGGGCACCAGCGCGCCGCTCTCGATGAAGGCCTTGGCCTTCAGCCCGGTGGGCGTGCCTTCGCGCATGGCTTTGCGCAGGATCTCTCCGGTGGAGATCTGAGGGATGTTCATTTCATCCATCAGCCGCTGGGCGTGGGTGCCTTTTCCTGCCCCGGGAGGGCCTAAAAAAATGAGATTCATGCGATCAGTCCTTTCCCCTGCCGAGCAGGATAGAGTAATGCTTTTGCATTATAATGATAAATCAGCGATATTTCAAGGCGTTTTGGAAAAAAAGAATGCAAAAGGAATACAATCCGCGGCCGGAAGTCACTTCTCCGGCGGGTTGCAGTAGGGGCAGGGCGACAGCTTTTTATACTTATCCGTGAACAGTTCCCCGTAGGTGAGCTGTTTCAGGGGCAGATAGTCTTTTTTGACACCGTAGCAGAAATCCTTGAGATGGTAATTCCTCCCGCCTTTGGGATTGTAGTACACGACGGTGTCCTGCGGCGTGGTCTCGATCGTGCGGGCGTCCACATCCTCCCAGATGACCAGCCTGGTGTTCTTTTTATAGTGCTCCCAGATCCATTTCATGTTGACGCCCTCGGGCGTGCGTTTGCGCTGCACGCGGATGCAGCCGTGGCTGGCCCGGGTGCCGAGCTTGCTCTCGCAGATATCGTAGTCCTTGCTGGATCCGATATAGGGCACCTGGTGGAGAAGATCGCCGCTGTTGAAGCGCAGGGCCATCTCGCAGGTCATGTTGTCAGACTTGAAGTCCCCCACCTTGCTCACCAGGAAAAACTCGCCGCTGCGGGTCTCGTTATAGGGCTGGCGCTCGTTGGGCAGGCCGGTGGACACGCGAAGGGTGGAGTAAAGGCGGCCGTCCATGAACACGTACAGCCTCTGGGTGAGCTTGTCCACCACCAGGCCCATATGGTCCGCCGGAGCGACCTCGGTCAGCTGGGACTCCTGGATATAGCCCTGTACCAGGGCGTTCCACTGCTTGGTCCTGCTGTTGAAAAAGGAGGATGAGTAAGCCTCGACCTTCACCCAGCCGTCCCCGGTCCTCTCCAGGACATGCACGCCCTGGGTGGCGCAGGTGACCTCCCCCACCGGCGCGCTGTCCGGGTTGGGAGCGGACAGGAGGAGCACCTGATCCATGGGATCCCCCCTGACCACGGTCATGGGGCTCATCAGCATCTTCCAGACCGCTTCCTCATCCCGGATATCCATGGGCGTGGTCCAGTAAGTGCCGTCATACGCGCCTTCCCCGGGAGCGGGCTCCAGGGCCAGGGCGGACGGTGCCAGCATCATGACGATCAGGCACAGGGACAGAAATATCTTGATCGAACGCATTTTACACTCCTGACTTGACAAATCATCCGTCCGCGCTATATCTTCAGTCGGGGGCATCGATGCCCCGCGCGGAGGCGGATCATGAACGAAAACAACATCCTGGTCACGGGTTTTGAGCCCTTCGGCGGCGAAAAGGTCAATCCGGCCTGGACAGCCGTCTGCGGCCTGCAAGATTATATCGGTTCCATGCGCGTCTGTAAAGTCCTTCTGCCCACGGAATTCATCCGCTCGACGGAGGTGCTGGATGATGCGCTGCGAAGGTATGATCCCGCGATCGCTTTGTGCGTGGGCCAGGCCGGCGGAGCGGAAAGGATACGCCTGGAGAGGGTGGCTGTCAACCTGAGGGACGCTTCCGTTCCGGACAACGCGGGTGTGATCCCCATGGACGAAAAGGTGATCCCCGGCGGGCCGGACGGCCTGTTCGCCACGCTGCCCCTGAAAAAGATCCGCGACGCTCTCACCCGCGGCGGCGTCCCGGCGGCCCTGTCCCTGAGCGCGGGCACATACGTGTGCAATAACGTGATGTACCACCTGATGTACCGACTGAATGAGCGCGGCGGCACCGCCGCCGGCGGGTTCGTGCACGTGCCCTATCTGCCCGAGCAGGCCGCGGCCCATCCCGGCGCGCCCAGTATGGACGCGTGTCTGATCACCAGGGCCCTCGGCATCATTCTTGAGACCGCCGCGCTCTCCCGCCCAAAATAGACGATCGGCTTGAAAAATCAAAGACATTGTGATATCCTATATAAATGTAGAAAGTTACGGCAGCGGCTGTGAAGGGATGAAGGAATGGGCAGACTGTATGACGAGCTGATGCGCCGGAGCGAAGGGTGCGAAGCCGTGGTGTTTGATGTAGGCAACACATTGCTGGAGTGGAGCAAAGTGCGGATCGCCGAGAAGTATTTCCCGGAGGAAGTCCGCGAAACGCTGTTCCACGCGCTGTTCGTGAAGGATCACCGCTGGTACTGGATGTGCTTCGATGTGGGCGATCTGCCCCAGGAGACCGTGGCGATGAACATCGCCGTGGAAGCCGGCTGTCCCGAACAGGCCGGTGTCATCATGAAGGCTGTCGATCATTTCAAGGAGACCCTTCAGCCCATGCCTCTGATGGACTGCCTGAGGGATCTGAAGGCGTCCGGCAAGCGTTTGTTCGTGCTGAGCAACTATCCCCAGCCCCAGGCGGACGAGGCCCTGGCCATGTTCCCGGTGTTTGATATCTTCGACGGCAGGGTGATCTCCTCCGACGAAAAGGTATGCAAGCCGGACAAAAGGATCTTCGATATCCTGTGTGACCGTTACGGCCTTAAGCCCGAGACCAGCCTGTTCGTGGATGACCTGACGGACAATACCAGCGCCGCCCGGAGCTACGGCTTCAAAGTGTGGAACGACTTCGCCGCCTATTACGACTGAACCGGGGGAACAAAAGGCACCCGACCCTCGTTTATTTATCGGAGGGACATCACCACCATCCGGAAGGAAGATGACAATGAACAAATTCGATCGCAGCAAAACGCTCCTGCTCGTGCTGATGGCGCTGTGCCTGATCGTGCTGGGCGGATGTTATGCTTCCACGCCCACCATCGAGAGCAGTGACAGCAACCTGTATCCGGAATACCCGTCCGCCTCCGTCGCCGTGAGCACGGAAGCGGTGGTCACGGATTCTCCCGCATTGATCGGAGAGGACACGACCCCGGAACCGGGCATCATCACCATTTCCACCAGCACGCCCATCCTGATCAGCACGAACGTGATCCAGTCCGTCACCCCGATCCCGCGGACGCCCACGCCCGTGCCCTCTTCAGCGCCCACCTACACCCCCACCCCCTCCGTGCTCAAGAAGGGCGTCAACGGGGACGCGGTCAGGGACCTGCAGCGCAAGCTGCGTTCCCTGGGCTTCTATAAGGGCGATGTGGACGGCGATTTCGGCGTGAACACGGAGAACGCCGTCAAGCGTTTCCAGAACCAGTACGGCCTGACGGTGGACGGCATCGCCGGCTCCAGGACCCTGCAGGCCCTGTCGAACGCCAAGTACACCGCGGCGCCCACGGCCACGCCCACGCCCAAGCCCACTTCCGCTCCTGTTTACAGCGAGAACACTTTCCTGCGCAACGGGGACAAGAGCAGCCTGGTCAGGAAGATGCAGGACAGGCTGATCGAGCTCGGATACCTGACGGGCAGTTCCACCGGTACATTTGACAACGCCACCGAAGCGGGCGTGCGTGCCTTCCAGAACCGCAACACTTCCTATACCGACGGCGTCGCCGGCAAAATGACCCTGGACGCGCTGTTCTCCGCCAAGGCGCGCACCACCACTACCCCCGCGGGCGTGATCGGCATCAGCCTGCAGCCGGGGATGTACGGGGATGCGATCAAAGCCGTGCAGACGAGGCTCAAATCCCTCGGATACTACACCGGCAAGGCGGACGGGAATTACGGGGACGCCACGGAAGCCGCGGTCAGGACCTTCCAAAGCCTGAACGGGCTGAAAGTGGACGGCAAATGCGGTTCCGGAACACTCAACGCCATATTCGCGCAGGATGCGCTCACATTCAAGCAGGCCGGGGGCAGCTCGTCATCGAGGGTGACGCTGCCCCCTTCTGCCAGAAATGTAACACTGCCTCCGGCCACCCCGAGGGTCACCCTGCCTCCCGCCACCCCGAGAGTCACGCTCCCTCCGGCCACGCCGAGAGTCACCCTGCCTCCCGCCACCCCGAGAGTCACCCTGCCGCCGGTCACCCTGCCTCCCGCCACCGCGAGGGTCACTCTGCCGCCGGTCACCCTGCCCCCCGCTACCCCGAGGGTCACTCTGCCGCCGGTCACCCTGCCCCCCGCTACCCCGAGGGTCACGATCCCGCCCATCACGCTGCCCCCCGTGACAGCGCCTAACGGCGGCGGCACCTACCGCACTGTCACTCCGGCCCCCGACGGCGACTATGTCACGCTGCAGCTCGGGGATCAGGGCCCGCTGGTGATGCGCCTGCAGCAGGCCCTCAAGAATCTCGGTTACTACACCGGCACCGTGGACGGATTCTACGGCGAAGGTACCATGAGCGCCGTCAAAGCCGTCCAGCGGGTCAAGGGCCTGAACACGGACGGCAAAGCAGGGCCCGCCACCCAGAGGGTGCTGTTCGAGGGCGACTTCCCCAACGAAGCCTGACCGGCTCCGGCCGGCGATCAAGGCGGAGGAGGCATAAAGCCCCTCCGCCGATTTTATGATGATGTAAAGAAGGACCGATCATGCCTCTTAAAAAGATATGCGTTCTGCTCCTGATCCCCGCTCTCCTCCTGACCATGTGGGCCCATGCCGAAGAAACGGCGGAAGAGGACGCCCGGGACAAATATGAGATCTTTTTCGATCACACGGTATTCCTTGGCGACAGCGTCACCACCCAGCTGAGGACTTACGCCCGGGAGAAAAAGCTCCTCCCCGGGGCCAAATTCCTGTGCGTGACCAACTATAACCTGGGACTCGCCTGCCGCACTTCCCTCAACGACGCCGAAGCGCAGCTCACGCTGCGCGGCATGCGGGTGACAGCCCCGGAAGGGCTCAAAATGCTCCAGGCCGAAAAGGTCTTCATCCTGCTCGGCCTCAACGACCATGCCGGCTCCAACCTGACCGTGGACATGGAGCGCTACTCCCGGATCATCGACCATATCCGCAATGTCCTGCCCGATGTCATGATCGTGGCCCAGACCGTCACGCCCATCCAGAAGCGCCTTCAGGGAAAAACACTGAACCAGGAGAATATGAACAGCTTTAACGAGGCGCTGGAAGCCCTGTGCGCCGAAAAGGGCGTTTATTTCCTGGATATCGCCTCCCCGCTCAAGGATGAGGAAGGCTTTTTGAACACCGCCTACGCCAGGGACCGCTCGGACAATGTGCACCTCAACGACGCGGGGCTGAAGGTGTGGACCGATACCCTTTACGCCTTCACCGATGCCCTGATCGCCCAGGATGAGCCCCTGACAGGCCCCGGGGAATAAACGATGGCTTTCACATCCGTCACTTTCATCTTCCTGTTCCTGCCCCTGTTCATCCTGGGGCTCTTTTTGGTGCCCGCAAAGGGCAGGCTCGTTTTCCTGTACGCCGCCAGTATCCTGTTCTATGCCTTCGGGGAGCCCCTGTGCGCCGGGCTGATGATCCTCAGCTCCCTGGAAGCCTTCCTCGCCGCCCGGTGGATGGGGAGGGCCAGGCGGCGACTTCCCGTCTATCTTCTCTCAATGTGCTTTCATCTGGGGATCCTGGGCGTGTATCAATACGCCGGTTTTCTCTGCTCCATCGTGGGCCTCCCCCCCCCGGGGATCGCCCTGCCGGCGGGCATCTCCTTCTACACCTTCCAGAACCTCGGTTACCTGACGGATGTGTACCGCAGGAAGGAG
>JAEEGL015816470.1_pt1 | contig 10857 bp, 8 predicted proteins | sample 9134231 | NCBI WGS metagenome assembly JAEEGL01 (sample SAMN16246548, study PRJNA631951) | gut metagenome | biome: gut microbiome; feature: rumen; material: fiber-attached | host: Bos | place: Iran: Karaj | collected 2018-10
TACAAGAGAGGTAACGACCATGGCGGAGATCATCAGAAGCTGTTTTAAGCGATACGAGAAGAAATTCCTGATCAGCAGAGCCCAGTACGAGGCGATGCTGGCAGGCATGCGAGACCACATGGATCCGGACGCGCACGCGCGCTATACCATCTGCAACCTGTACTATGATACGGATGACTGGCGGCTCATCCGGGATTCCCTTGAAAAGCCTGTCTACAAGGAAAAACTGAGGATGCGCAGCTACGGGCCTGCAGGGGAGGCTGATCCGGTGTTCATCGAGATCAAGAAGAAATACGACGGGGTGGTCTACAAGCGCAGGATCGTGCTGCCGGCGGGAGCGGCCGCAGCGTACATGGCCGGGTCACCGCTGGGTGACCCTACCCAGATCTCCCGGGAGATCGACTGGCTGCGCGGGCGGCTTCCCTTGAAAGCCAAGGTGTTTATCGCATACGACCGGGAAGCCTACGCGGGGGCGAAGGGCGTGGAAAACCCGGAACTGCGGATCACGTTCGATACCGGGCTGCGGTACCGGGAGGACCGGTTGGACCTGCGGGAGGCGGACGACGGCAAGCCTCTTCTGAGCGAAGACAAGGTGCTGATGGAGATCAAGATCCCGGATGCGGCGCCTCTGTGGCTGGCCCGGCTGCTCTCCGAAAACGGCATCCGGATGTGCACCTTCTCAAAATACGGAACCTATTACAAGAACATCGTGCTGGGTCATGATGGCCTGGCCGCAGCAAACACGCAGAAAGGAACGTACGAACCATGTTCGATTCCATACTCGACAGCATCATTACCGGCGGCGAAATAACGGCGGCCGCCTTCCTCACTTGCACAGGGCTGGCCCTGCTCATGGGCATCGGGACCGCGCTCCTGAGCATGTATAAAAACAAATATTCTCAGAGCTTCGCGCTGACCCTGGCCATGCTGCCTGCGATGGTGACCGTGGTCATCATGCTGGTGAACGGCAACCTGGGCGCGGGCGTCGCAGTTGCAGGGGCCTTCTCCCTTATCCGCTTCCGTTCCGCTGCAGGCTCCGCCCGGGAGATCGGACTGATCTTCCTCGATATGACGCTCGGCTTGGCGCTGGGCATGGGCTACATCGGCCTGGCTGCCGTGTTCTTCGTCGTGATGGGCGCGTTCACCCTGCTGCTGACCGCAGTCCGCTTCGGCGGCGCTGCCGAAAGCGAGCGGGAGCTGAAGATCTCCGTTCCCGAAAACCTGGACTACGAAGGGCTGTTCGACGATCTGCTCGCGGAGTACGCGGAAACGTGGAGCCTGGAAAAGGTGAAGACGACGAACATGGGTACGCTTTACGAGCTTACCTACAAGGTGGCGCTGAAGGATCAGTCGCGGGTGAAGTCCTTCCTCGACGAGATCCGCTGCCGCAATGGCAACCTGACCATTGTCCTCGGTCGCCCTGCGGCAAAGGAAGCGCTGTAGGGGGGCGGGACGGCAGGGGTAGCTCAACTCGGTAAAACCGCAAGCTAACGCTCTATAATGGCCATTTTGCGGAAGATTTGGACGGTATCTGCTGCAAAACCTACAGAATAGACCTAACTCTTGCGGATTTTGCCCCAGGGTGATATATTCAAGAATATGGAATTGGAACAACTGGCCCTTGCCGCCAAACAGGACGAGCAGGTTCTGAACAACTTGATAGAGAGCCAGCGGTCATGGATCCTGCAGACCGCCTCCCAAACTGTACATCGCTACCTTACAGACAGCGATGACGAGTGGAGCACGGCCCTTCTGGCCTTTCACGAGGCTGTGCAAAACTTCGACGAAAGCAAGGGGTCGTTCCGTGCGTTCGCTTCGGTCGTGATCAAGCGGCGGCTGCTTGACGAGATCCGCTCGAATTGGCGGCGCAAAGGCGAGATCCATGTGATCCCCGGCGCATTCGACGGCGAGGTCGGTTCGGAGGACGGGGAGACGGCGGAGGCGGTAAACCTCGAGGTCCAGAGCAAGGTCGCGGAGATGTCTGCGGGGCCGGCGGTGGATCCGGCGGCTGCGGCGCGGGAAGAAATCGCGGCCGCTGCTGCCATCCTGAAGCCTTACGGGTTCTCGTTCTTCGATCTGGCGGACAGCTCGCCGAAGGCGGAGAAGACGAAGGACGCCTGCGCCAAAGCGGTCTGCGCGCTGCTGAAAAATGAGCCGCTGATGCAGAAGATGCGCCAAAGCAAGGCTCTCCCCATGAAGGAACTGGCGCTGGCGAGCGGGGTGAACCGCAAAATCCTCGACCGCCACAGACGGTACATCATTGCGGCGGCGGAGATCCTGTCGGGAGAATATCCGGTCCTGGCGGAATACCTGGGATACATTCGAAAGGTCTTGAAGACATGAAAGCGATCGTTTTGGAAATAAGAGACGGGGAAGCCGCGGTGCTGCGGGAGGACGGCGTCGTCATCCGCGTCCGGCAGAACTGCCGCGTGGGTGACACCATCGAAGTGCCCGAGCGCATCGAGGAGAACCGCCGCGTGCTGAAGAGCCGCTTCTCGCGTCTGAGCCGGGCTGTTGCCCTGGTGCTGGTGGCGCTGCTCATCGCGGGCGGGTCCTTCGGTTACATGACGGTCTCGGCCAGTTCCTACGTGTCGGTGGACGCGGGCGACGCGTCGCTGGAGTTCGCGGTGAACCACTTTGGAAGGGTCATCGCGGTGAACGCCCTGGACGAGGAAAGCCGGGAACTGGCTGAAGAGCTGGGCGGCGAATTGAGAAACCAGAAGTTCGGGGCAGCCATGGGCGTTGCCATGGAGCGCATGGAGGAGAGGGGCATGCTTAAGGCCTCGGATTCGCGGGGAATCGTGGCCGGCGTGTGCGGCAGTGACCGGCAACGCAGCGAACTGCAGGAAGGGCTGCAGCAGTCCTTCGGGCGTCCGAACGGACAGGGACACGGCCTCGTGCTGATGGACGTTAGCCCCGAAGAGCGCCGGGCGGCGATGGACGGGCAGATGAGCCCCGGCGTGTTCGTGTTTGAGCAGCAGGGCGGCTGGGGTCCCGGCGGTCCCGGCGGCCCCGGCGGTCCCGGAAGCCCGCTGCCCCCCAGGCCATGAGACATGGGGACGGTTCCTTGTCCCATTTGGCCAGACGTTCTAAAATTGTGAAATATGCCGATATGGAACGTATCGCGTTCTATATCGGCGGTTTTTTCTTTTATGGAACGGATTTTACGTTCTATCCTGCGTGAACTGGCAGATTTAGAACGTCAAACGTTCTAGATCGCGATCTTCACAATTATGATAACGCGGGGCAACAGGTCGAGAAACTACTGCTTGGTGAGACATGGGGACGGTTCCTTGTCCCACATTGCATATGAGCAATGGGGTGGGGCTGGGTGGCTCCAATCTTCTGGAATTGAGAAACTTCAGCGGATCAATAAAGTGAATCGGTTGTCCGCCATAGCCGTGGAGAACCGGTAATGAATTATGGCTGCCGAATATGCAATTAAAGCGAGAAAAGGAACGAAACCTATACAGTATCGTTCCTTTTAAATGTCCTTGCAGTTTCGATCGCTGCTTATTGTACCGGGTACCGCAGCCCGTAAACCCGATGATTTCAGTCCCATGGGACAAGCCCCGCCAACAGGCCCTCCTGTATCCGCTGAAGGACAGGAACCGCCATCCCTCAGCCACGCAAAATAAGACCTGCTAAAAGTCCGAAATCCGAACTTTTGGCAGGTCTTTTGTCTCGTTCAAAAGCGGGACAAGGAACCGTCCCCGTATCTCAGTCGACCAGTTCGATGCGGCCTTCCACGTGGGCGTCGAGGCCGTCGTTCGTAGCGAAGTATTCCTCGTAGATGTTGTTGACGGAGGTCGCCACGACGCGCGGGCGCATGTTGGCCTTCACTTCTTCGAACGGCACGTGGAAGAACTTTTCGAAGTTGTTGTAGTGGAAAGCCTGCAGGCCGATCTTCAGGCGCTGGTCGGGCTCGATCTCCTTGCCCTGCCATGTCAGTTCCTCGATCTGCCGAGTCGTCTTGTTGTAGCGCACGTGGAAGCCCTTCGAGAACTGATAGAACTCCGTGTGACCCTCCCAGGCCTCGTCGCGCAGCACGTACTGCATCATGCGGCGCAATTGGTCGCCGGTCACCTCCACCATGTAGAGGGCGTCGTCGAACGGCGTGTTCTCGAGCATGTCCTGATACTCGATGACCGGGCCCAGTTCCGTCTTGCGAATGCTGCCCGAGCCGAGGACCATGAGGTCGAAGCTGGCTTCCCAGGCGAGCGTGTCCGCATACAGGTTGCCCATCTCGGTCTCCTGCTCGCGGCGCGGGTGGGTGAGTTTTCTCTTCCAGCGCGTGACGACCCGCTTGTACTTCGAGTCGGTCTGCGTGCGGTAGGAATCGAGCAGCTCCTCCATGATCTCGTCCTTCGGCGCCGTGTCCTCGTTGATGGGCATGCACTGCCACTTCAGATTCACGATCTTGTTGGCGTCGCAGTCGATGTCCAGATCCATGCGCCCGATGATGCTCGTTCCGGTACCGGCCTGCACGATGGGCACGCCGTTGACGATCTCCGGCTCCTCCATGAACGTGTGCGTGTGACCGCCGATGATGATGTCGACGCCCCAGTCGGGGTCGAGCAGCTTGGCGAGCTCGCGGTCTGCCTCGATGCCGATGTGGGTGATGAGCACGGTGAGGTCCGTATCGGTGTTGCGGTAGTTGTCGCAGATGATGCCGACTTCCTTGGCCGCGCCCTCCACGTCGATGAACGTGCCGATGATCTTCTCGTTCTTCGCCGACGACAGCACCTCTTCGGTGAGGATGCCGATGAAGAGCACGCGCATGCCGCCGATGTCCACGTTGAGGTAGGGCTTAAAGAGGCGCGCGTTGTTCATCGTCACGAACAGGTTCGCGTTGATGATGGGGAATTTCGCGCATTTTTCAAGGAACAGCAGGTGCGCCATGCCGTAGTCGGCCTCGTGGTTGCCGAGGGTGACCACGTCCGGACGCAGCATGTTCATCAGGTCGATCGTGGACAGCCCCTGGTACTCCGAATCGATGATGGAGCCCCGGAACATGTCGCCCGCGATGGCGTAGATGACGTTCTCTTCCTCCTCGCGCACCTTCTCGATGTATCCGGCCAGCCGCGGCAGACCGCCGACCTCCTTGCCCGTTTCGGTGTCGGGCAGAAAGGCGCCGTGCATGTCGTTGGAATGGAGAATGGTGAGTTTCTTGATGTCGCTCATGAGTTCCTTCCTTTATTTATTTCATGTGAACGTCCATCTGCGGGTACGGGATGGAGATGCCGGCCTCGTCGAAGGCTTTCTTGACCTGTTCCATGAGGTCGAAGTGGACGTCCCAGTAATCCGCAGCTTTGCACCATACGCGCACGGTGATCTCGATGGCGTGGTCCGCGTGCGCGCTGACCCGCACGAACGGCGCGGGATCGGAGAGCGCCTTGGGATGCGCCGCGATGAGCCCTTCGATGATGCCCTTCGCCTTCTCGAAATCGGCTTCGTATGCGATGGAGTACACCTGGTCGACCCGGCGCAGGTCTTTCTCGGAATAGTTGACGACGGTGGCACCGGAGGCAGTGCCGTTGGGCACGTAGACGACCTTGTTGTCCAGCGTGCGGATCTTCGTGTGCACGAGGCGGATCTCCTCGACGGTGCCGATGGTGCCGGCGACTTCGACGAAATCATCCACTTTGAACGGACGGGTGACCAGAATGATCAGTCCGCCAGCGAAGTTCGCGACGGCTCCGTTGACGGCCATGCCGACGCCTACGCCGAGCGAGGCGATGATCGTGGCGATGCCCGCGGTGTTGATGCCCAGATAGCCGATGAGTCCGAGTACGACCAGAACTTTCAGGGCGACCCCGGCCACGTAGCCGAGCGTATGGGTGATGGTCTTATCGAGCCGGCCGCTCTTGCCGGCGAGCTTTTCGAGCCCGCTGCTGATCTTGTTGATCACCGCGAACGCGACGAGAAGGACGACTATCGCGATGAGGATCTTGATCCCCCAGGCGCCGGCGAGTTCTATGAATTTTTCTGCAGTCATATGGAGCCTCCTTTTCCGCAATGCTGAAATTGATAAAAGAGAATAATAGTGCAGTCTTATTATAGCACGCGAATCGGAGAGCTGTCGACGGGGGAGATGAAATGAATGAGCAGATCCCGGAAGACCCTGAAAGATTAAGCCTTCCTGCAGGTGGTTTTCAACCGTTGGAAATAGGGTATAATGAATCTATGAAGATCTCGAGGATCCCCGCGGGAAGGAGAGCCGTCATGATCGTAATAGAAGCAAAAAACGTGTCGTTCCAGTACAGAAACAAGTACCAGGCGGTAAACGCCCTGAACGGGGTGAACTGCGCTTTTGAGGACGGCCGGTTCTATGCGCTGGTGGGAAAGTCCGGCTCCGGAAAAAGCACCTTGCTCTCGCTGCTGGCCGGGCTCATGCTCCCCACGGAGGGGGAGATCCTTTTCGAGGGCAGGCCCACCTCTGCCATCGACCTCAACCGCTACCGCCGGGAGTGCGCCGCGGTGATCTATCAGAGCTTCCGGCTGCTGCCGCTGCTGACCGTATCGGAGAACGTCACCTATCCCATGGAGCTGCGGGGCTTCAAAGGAAAGAAAGCCCGGGAGAAGGCCGCGGACCTGATCGCGCGGGTAGGCCTGCCGCAGACGGTGCTGACCCGCTTCCCGGACATGCTGTCCGGCGGCGAACAGCAGCGCGTGGCGGTGGCCCGGGCCATGAGCATGGACACCAGGCTCCTTCTGGCGGATGAGCCCACGGGAAACCTGGATACGGAGAATGGCCGGCAGATCATAGACCTGCTTCTTCAGCTGGCTCACGAGAGCGGCTACTGCGTGATCGTGGTGACCCACGACCCGGACATCGCTGCCCGAGCCGACAAGGTCTTCCGCATGCGCGACGGCAGGCTTACCGAGGTAACGGATTAGAGGGGGCGGACTGATGCAAGCCATCAGAAACGGACTGAAAAGCGCAGTCCGCACGCCGGGAAAGACCCTGCTGTTCGTGCTGATCCTTACGATGACGGCTGCCCTGCTGACGGTGTCCTGCTGCGTCTTTACCGCGGTGCGGGATTATCTGGACGAGTGCGGCGACTACTTCCACGTCATCGCGGTTCTTGAATATATCGGAAAGTCTTACCCGGATACGGTCGTTTACGATGAGGAGCTTGCCGCGGCAGTGGAGGAGAACCGGGACGCGCTGTCAGAACTTGCAAACTCTGAGGAGGTGCTTTTCTGGGAACCGGCCTCTGCGCAGCTCGCGCTCTCGCCTCTGCTGCAGCGGAAGGATGCCGAGGTGCCCAGGCCGGATGCGGCCGTGCTCCGCATCTGTTTCCACAGCTACGATGAAAGCAAATCGGTGTACACCGCGCTGGTGGAGGAAAGCCTCTATTCCAGGACCGATTACACGAATAAACTGATCCTCGTTCCGCCCCTGGACGGTCCGGATCAGCCGCAGCTGCGCTGTTCTTACCTCGCTGCCGGCGAGTTCTTCGTCGGCAGGTCTGCCTTCGCCAACTTCCGGATCGAGACGCTGGACAGGGCTGAGGACGGAGACGAGGTTTCTTTCCAGCGCCGCGCCGAGATGCTGCACCGCGTCAACGACTCCTGCCCGGTGACCCGCACATCTGCCGCGGAAGATCTTTATCCGTTCCATGAGCAGATCCTGAAACTGACTGCGGGGCGGTTCTTCACGCAGAAAGAATATGATGAAAAAGCCAGAGTATGCATCGTCTCCGAGCGGGTCACCGGCCTGCTCGGCCTGAAGGTCGGCGACAGCATCCCCTTCACGCTGCTGAACGCGGAAGGCGATCTGTACGGCGCCGAAGAGCATGTGCAGACCGGCGAGGAATCGTACGAGATCGTCGGCATCACGAACCACGATGAGAACTACGCCCTCCGCGTTTTTCTGCCGGATGCCGAAGCCGCCTGCACCGCCGTCCGGCCGGTGAACGGCTATGCGCTGGGACAGTTCCGCCTGAAAAACGACGCGGTGTCTGTTTTTCTGGAGCAGGCTGCACCGCTGCTGGAGGACGGCTTCCGCCTGAACGTCTACGACCAGGGTTATGCCGAGGTCCGCGAGCCCATGGAGGAACTGCTGATGATCTCCGCCATCTTCCTGGCGGTCTGCCTGCTGCTGGCTGCCTGCGCCTTAGGACTGCACAGCCATATATTCGTTTCGCGGCAGAAGGAGACGGGCAGGACCATGCTCGCTCTGGGCAGCGGCCGGCCTCACGTGTGCTGCTATTTTCTCAGCATGGCGCTGGCCGTGACGATCCCCGGGGCGCTGCTTGGCGCGCTCATCGGCAGGCTGGCGGAGGACAGGGTCTTTGCCATCCTCCGGCGTTTCATCGCTCAGTTTGCGGAACAGGATCTTCGTTTTTCCTCCACGCGGATCTCGGTCGTGCGGACGCTGGAATTCGCGCCGGGCATTCCGATCAGGACGTATCTGGCTGCAGGCGCCATCCTCATGGCCGGGACGCTGGTCTTTACCCTGTTATTTGTCCTTGCCGGCCTGCAGGAGAAAAACGCCGTGAAAAAGAAGACCGTCAGGCGGCAGGCGCCCGGCCGCTGCGCCAGTGTCTCCAGGTTCTCCGGCTTCTTCAAATACGGGATCCTCTCCCTGCGCCGCGGCAAGGCCCGCACAGCGGCCGTGCTGCTGCTGGGGTTGGCGGCAGCGATGTTTTTCGGATGGCTCACCGCTTCGCTGGCGGGATACGAAGAGCAGATGGCCGCTTACAGGGCGAACGCGGTCATCTCCGCCGGCACGACGGACTTTTACGGCAAGCAGGTCGACGGCCTCGTCGTCGATGGCGGAGCCGTCACGAATCTTGCCGTCACCGATCTTGCGACGGATTGCTGCGCCACCGTCAGTTACGGCAACATCAAGTTCCTGGGCGTGGAAGGCGGAGAGCAGATCCCGTTCGACTGGCCGGAATACGGCACCTTCGCCTATGAAAACGTCATGGCTCAGCTCATCCACGAACCCGCCTGGATCGGGACTTCCTCCATTGCGGGCAGCCCGCCGTTCCGCTATTCCGGAAGCGGATCCGTGGAATGGCTGGAAGGCTGGAGCGAGGCGGATCTCACCCGTCTGGAGCAGGTCTACTACAGCCCGGATACGCAGTATTCCTACTGGTCCGGGCCAGCCGTGTGCGCCGTTCCCCGGGATATGATGGAGAAATACGGGATCCGCCTGGGCGATACGATCAACACGGTGATCAAATACTGGCATCCCCGATTGGAATATATCATGCAGCCTCTGCAGCTGCAGGTGGTGGCAGCATTCGTGTCCCCCACGGGCAGTGCCTGCGTCTACTCCCCGGTGACGTTCATATTCAGGGAGTGGCAGTTCAAAAATGTGTTCGCCGCGCCAGGCAGCGATCCGCAGCTGGATGCCTGTCAGGCGCTGGGTCTTTCCCCAAGGCTGAAATACTCCAGTTTTACCTTTACGCTGAAAGATGCCGCTCGCCTGGATGAACTGCGCGAGGCTATGGAAGAGGCAGACTTCACGTGGGTCCGCTCCGGCGTGCGCGACCGGAGCCTCGCCTTCATCGAGGACAGCGTCTACCTGAACACCACGCGCTCCATGGAGCGGCAGATCCAGTTCGTAAGCGCCCTCTATAACGCCCTGTATCTGCTTGCCGGCATCATCGGCTTTTCTCTGGCCTGGCTGCTCATCCGGTCCCGGCAGCGGGAGATCGCCGTCATGCGGGCGCTGGGGACGCAGTCCGGCCGCATCGTCGGCAATTTCCTGATCGAGCAGTTTCTGCTGATGGCCACAGGGCTTGGCCTCGGGATCGGGATCAGCAGCCTCACCGGGGCATCTTTGAACCAGGCGCAGCTCCTGCTTACTGCAGCTTTTTTGGGATTATGGACGCTTTCTTCGCTGATCTGCCTGATCTCCGGACTGAAAAAGCAGTCCTTCGCCGCGCTTACGGAGCCTGAATGAGGGCGGCAGGATGAAGATCGCTGTCATCGACGGTAACTGATCGAAACTGTCGTACGAAAGGTGATTGGCGGAGGCGGAGATGGACGGGTGGCAATAAAAACTTGAACAATGCGCTTTATTGGATTAAAATAGAAATAGAAGAAACGTATATCCCATGATCAGGAGGTGTGAATCCGGCAGAACAGTTCTTTCAGGAAATTGTTTCGCTGGAGCGCCTTTTTGTTTTTCGCAAAACTGAAAAAACATGAGAAGATCCAAAAAAGCGCTGGATGAAGCGCTGAAAAAGAAAATCAAAGAAGAGGGTTTCACAGGCGTTTCCGTGTGCGTGCGGGGGCCGGAGGGCATCCTGTTCGAGAAGGGCTACGGCAAGCGTAGCGTTCGGAGAAACCAGCCCGTGGACCCGGACACCGTGTTCGGCATCGCTTCCATGAGCAAGTCCTTCGTGGCGCTGGCCTGCTGCATGCTGGCCGCGGAGGGGAAGATGTCTCTGGAAGATCCTGTCACGAAGTACTTTCCGACGCTGCATATGCCGGGTGTGCCCGACGAGCTCGTCACGATCCGACAGCTCGGCCTGCACCGGGCTGGCATCCCGCCCATGGAGCCGCTGGAGTGGTCCATTGTCATGAACTCGAACGGACGAGACACGGCCCGCGACGAGCAGCTCGTCAAGGAATCGCCGAACAAGATGAACACGATCGGACAGATCGTCGACTACATCGCGCAGGGCCGCTACGCTACGCTCGGAGAGCCGGGCGAATACATGAGTTACTCCAACGAAGGCTACGCCGTCCTGTCCTACGTCGTGGATCAGGCGGCGGGCATCCCGCTGGAGCAGTTCCTGATGGAGCGCATCTTCAGGCCCCTGGGCATGACCCGCTCCATCCTCGATCAGGACTGCAGCGAGCTGAAGGCCATGGTGGGCGACGACAACGTCA
>JAEEGL011021960.1_pt1 | contig 10856 bp, 15 predicted proteins | sample 9134231 | NCBI WGS metagenome assembly JAEEGL01 (sample SAMN16246548, study PRJNA631951) | gut metagenome | biome: gut microbiome; feature: rumen; material: fiber-attached | host: Bos | place: Iran: Karaj | collected 2018-10
AACCCTGGTACATCTAACTCGATATTATATTTACCATCTTTTTCATAAATATCACATCTCATCATTTTGTTTCCTTTCTTAGGCTCTAGATCATCAAAGAAGTCATTAAAAAATAATTTTCCTGGTAACATTATTACCACTTTCCTTTCTATAAACATAATAGCACTATAATTAGCACTTGTCAACATTAAGTGCTAATTATTGTTAAAAAAATAAATAGTAATATATACTATTTAGATTTTTTCTTTTTGCAGTAGTCAATGTTAACAAGTTTAACTTTAACACCTTTGCTTCTTGCAAACATTTTTCTTACACCTTTTGGTAATTTCTTTTTATAAACTTTCATGTTCTCCTCCTCAAGTCGTTTGTATTATATCATCTTTCCATGTATTTAACAAGTTTTGCATGAACTACTATCTTTATGTCGTTGTTATAGCATGTTGATAGAGTTAGAATTTTATCTTTTGGAGTGATTGACACATCAATATTTATTTTATTTCTGTCCTTTAGCATATTAAAGAATAATTCTATTTCTTTTTCACTAGAAAAGTCCGTCTTAATATAGTCAGAAGTATTAGGAATTTTGTACGCACTAAAAATTTGATAGGTTAGATTTTTGGTTGGAGTTGATATCATAATAAATTGATTTTCTTTTTTATCTATATAACCTTTATTTAGAACGTTGCCAAGCGTTCCAAAGATCGTTTTGTCTTTTCTACCATGGCCATAGATAATAGTATTAATATCTTCCATGTTTGGGTTGTTTCGATAATCTAGGTAAACCCATCCGCCGCCATTAGCTTTTTTGTTATATGTATGATTTAGATAGTATTTATTATCCTTGGCTTGAACATATGGATAGTTAATATTTGTGTTATTAACTTTGATCCATCCTTTGGTATCTTTGTTTGTTAAAAATAATTCTTCAAAATCAACTGCTATTAAATCAACATCTTTGTATAAACGATAGTAATCAGGATCAGTATCAACAAAGGTAACCTTTTCGTTATCTTTTATTACTTTAACATCAGTATCTTTATTTATTGTTTCTATTTGTTTCTTTGTATCTCTGCTATTTTTTAACCACGTATAAATGTTATATGATGAATAGGCGAATAGTCCAACACAGACTAGAAGGAAAATCTTTCTTATTAAATTGCCATATTTAAATCTAAGTTTGTTTTTTTTCATTTTTATTCACCTTGTATATATTTTAACATAATTAATCTGAAAGATGAAGAATACTTTTTGGCACTTAAGGTTGACAAGTGCTAGTTAATTTGATAAAACATAATTAGAAGAGAGTGATAATATGAAAAAGAAGGAATTTAAGTCATCTAGTAAAAGAGTCTTGGACTTAATGATTAATTCTATTTATACGAATAAGGAGATATTTTTAAGAGAATTATTATCTAACGCTAGTGATGCGATTGATAAGCTATATTACGAATCGTTAACTAATAAGAATTTGAACGTTGATAAGAAAGATTTAAATATCAAAATTGAAGTAGATAAGGATAACAGAATCTTGACTATTACTGATAGTGGATGTGGTATGACCGAAGAGGAACTAGAGAATAATTTGGGAACAATAGCTGAATCGGGTTCTTTAAGGTTTAAAGAGGAAAATGATGGCAATGATGATGCTCAAATAATTGGGCAATTTGGTGTAGGATTTTATTCTGCTTTCATGGTTTCCAAAAAAGTTGAAGTTATTTCTAAAAGCATAAATAGTGATGAAGCTTTTATTTGGAGTAGTGAGGGAACGGATGGCTATACTATTTCAAAAGCTAAGAAAAATGATAATGGTACTATAATTAAATTATATTTAAAAGAGGATTTGGAAGACGAATCTTATAGCGAATATTTAGAAGAATACAAGATTCGAGGCTTAGTAACAAAGTATAGTGATTATATAAGGTATCCAATTATGATGGAAGTAGAAAATTCTAGATTAAAAGCGGGATCCGATTCCGAATATGAGACCTATAGGGAAGAAGCCACTTTAAATAGCATGATTCCATTATGGAAAAAGAATAAAAAAGATATTTCTGATGAAGAATATAATAACTATTATACAAATAAGTTCATGGATTATGAAAAGCCTTTAAAGGTAATTCATACCAGTGTTGAAGGACTAGCGAGTTATAAAGCAATTTTATATGTACCTTCTCATGCACCATTTGATTATTATAATAAGGAATATAAAAAGGGATTACAGTTATATACAAATGGCGTATTAATAATGGATAAATGTGAAGAATTGCTACCAGATTATTATAGCTTTGTTAAAGGAGTAGTTGATTCTGATGACTTAATATTAAACATATCAAGAGAAACATTACAAAATGATCGCCATGTAAAGCAAATAGCTAAATCGTTGGAAACAAAGATTCATAGCGAATTAATTGATATGCTTAATAATGATAAAGAAAAATATAAAGATTTCTTTAAAGCTTTTGGTAATCAAATAAAATTTGGTGTTTATAACTATTATGGTGCGGACAAAGATAAGTTAAAGGACTTGTTAATATTTTACTCGGCTAACAAGAAGGATTATATTACCTTAGATGATTATGTAAAAAACATGAAAAAGAAACAAGAACATATATATTATGCTTGTGGAGATACAATTGATAAGATATCTTTAATTCCTCAAGTCGAACAAGTACTTAATAAAAAGTATGATGTGTTGTATTTAACTGATTATGTTGATGAATTTGCTCTTCAAATGCTAGGAAGTTATGAAGATAAAGTATTTAAAAATGTTTGTAGTGAAGATTTAGATTTAGACACTAAAGAAGAAAAGAAAAAGATTGAGGAAGCTAATTCAGATAATAAGGATATTCTAGCAGCAATTAAAGATGCGTTGAATAACGAGGTTGAAAGCGTAAAATTAACTAATAAATTAGTAAATCATCCAGTCTGTTTAACGACTGAAGGAAATGTATCAGTTGAAATGCAAAAGGTATTAAATGCGATGCCTACTGATGAAAAAATAAACGCAAGATTAGTGTTAGAAATCAATGTTAATCATCCAATTTTTGAAAAATTAAAAAAAGTTTATAAAAAAGACAAAGAATTGTTTAATGATTATTCTAAGGTATTATATTCTCAAGCCAAATTAATAGAAGGTTTGTCATTAGATAACCCAACAGAAATATCTAATATTATTTGCAACATTATTAGTAAATAATCTGTTATAATAAGTACAGGAGGATATATGGAAAAAGCAAGAGTTTATTATACAAAAGAAATAACTCCAGATAGTTTAATAAAGATTTATAAATCTTTAGGAGTTGATTTAAAGGGAAATGTTGGTATTAAGGTTTCTACTGGTGAAAGAGGATCAAAAGGGTATCTAAAAGCCTCATTAATAAAACCATTTGTGGACATGTTAAATGGAACCATTATTGAATGTAACACGGCGTATCCTGGTGCTAGAAATGATGCTACTGAACATTTAGAGGTTGCTGAGGAACATGGCTTTACTGCCATGGGGCAAGGTGTTGAAATAATGGATGGTATTGGTGAATTTAAAATACCAGTTCATAATGGTAAACACTTAGAATATGATATTATTGGAAAAGGAATAGAACACTATGATTCTATAGTTAATCTAGCTCATGGGAAAGGACATGCTATGGGAGGATTTGGAGCTAATTTAAAAAATCAATCTATTGGAATCGCCTCTAGAAACGGTAAAGCTTATATTCATAGTTGTGGTCAGGATGAAAATCCTGATACTGCTTGGGGTAGACCATATGAACAAATTGAATTTATTGAATCAATGGCAGAAGCAGCAACAGCTGTTGCTGATTATTTGAAAGAAAATAATAAACAAATTGTTTATATAACGGTCATGAATGCTTTATCAGTTGATTGCGATTGTGATAAGAATCAAGGGGATCCTGTAATGGGAGATTTAGGAATAGTTGGTTCTTTAGACCCTGTTGCTAATGATCAAGCTTTTATCGATATGATATGGAGTAGTTCTGATCCAGGAGCCGATGAGCTTAAGGAAAGAATTGATAGTAGATTAGGAAGAGAAATACTTCCGTATGCTGAGTCTTTAGGTCTAGGAACTAGAGATTATGAATTAATTAACATCGACTAATGTAAAATGTTAATAAATTACTTGCAAAGAAGCATATTTATGATATAATACTTTTGCGTGTGAGCAACTATGTTATGAATATAACATGGCGAAAGGAGATATGTATGAAAGCGAATATCCATCCAGAAATGAAAGATTGTACTGTAACTTGTGCTTGTGGAGCAACTTTCACTACTAAGTCAACTAAAGATAAAATAGATGTTGAAGTTTGTAGCGAATGTCATCCATTCTATACAGGAGCTCAAGGTAGAGCAAAGAAAACTGGTAAAATTGAAAAATTCAACCGTAAGTATGGATTAAATACTGAAGATAAGAAGAATTAATAAAAGTCACTTAGTGACTTTTTTCTTTTAAATATTTTTATTATTAGTTATAATTAAAATAGGAGATGATAGAATGAAAGTATTTATTGGGGCCGATCACGGAGCAAAAGACTTAGAAAGAGATATTGTTAATTATTTAAAGGAACAAAACATTGACATAACTAGTATTTCACTACCTGTTATGGATGGAAGTGATGATTTTACTGATTATGCTTACCTACTTTGCAAGGAAATACTAAAAGATAAAGAAAACAATTTAGGAATACTAATCTGCCGTGATGGAATTGGAATGAGTATTGTTGCTAATAAGGTAAAAGATATTATTTGCGCTAGAGTCTTATCTGAAAAAGAAAGCATAAAAGCTAAAAATCATAGTGGAGCTAATGTTATTGCTCTAGGAAGTGAGAATGGGGTGTCTTGGGATGAAAACAAAAGAATTATTGATGCTTTTATAAATACAAGTTATCCAACTGAAGAAAGAAGGATTAGAAGAGTTTCTAAAATCATAGAAATTCAAAATGGTACATATAATGGACTATAGAATATATATTTATGTAGTTTTTATTTTTGTTAGTGCATTTGCATTATCAGGAATTAATTTTAATGGAGTATTTAAAAAAAACAGAGTAATAGAAGCTAGAGTTTTATTGTTGTTGCTTAGTTTAGCACTTGGATATTTAGTAGGAAGTTTAGTGATATTCTTTATTAGCTAAGGAGAATGCTATGAAAAACAAAATATTGCTTTTAGTTGTTTTGCTGTTAAGTGTTATAGAAGTAATTAGTTTGAAGTATAAAAATCAAACTAATTTTTCTTTGCCAAAAAAAGAAAGTAAAAAGATTAGTGTCAAAAACACTAAAACAAATACTATTACAGAAGAAGAATTAGAAAATTATATTATTGGGGTAGTTGGGGCAGAGATGCCTGCCTCATTTGATGAAGAAGCATTAAAAGCCCAAGCAGTGGCATCGAGGACCTATGCAGTTTATAAAATGAATCACTCCAATAAAAGTTATGATGTCGTTACGGATATTTCCAATCAATCCTATAATACAGTAGATGAATTAAAAGTTAAGTGGGGAAAAGATTTTGATTATTATTATAACAGAGTTAAGCAATCTGTTTTAGCAACCAAAGATGAAGTTATGACATATAATGACGAAGTTATATTAGCATATTATTTTGCTATGAGTAATGGACATACAGAGGATTCGTCTTTGGTGTTTAATGAACAAAAACCATATTTAAAAAGTACTGATTCATCTTGGGAAGATACTAACCTAAAGAACTTTAGTTATACTAAGATGATATCAATTGATGACTTTAAGAAGACTTTTAATATTATCGGAGATATTAAAATTGGTAATATTGTTAGATCGGATACAAATAGAGTGCTTCATATAACAATTAATAACCAGGAATATTCTGGAATTGAAGTCAGAAAAAAATTGGGATTAAGATCAACAGATTTTCAAATTGATGTAGGTAATAACGTCGCCATTACGACCAAAGGATATGGGCATGGAGTTGGACTAAGTCAGTATGGGGCAAATATTATGGCCAAAGAAGGCCATGATTATAAAGAGATTCTTGAACATTACTACAAGGGAATAAATATTACCAAAATATAGTATAAAAATAATAGTTTTATCCACACTTTAAGTAGAAAGGATGGATAAAATGACTAGACGTAAGTTGAGATGGTTTGTTTTGCCAAGTTTATATACCATAACTTTGTTAGTAATAATGATAGGAGTTGGTTTCTTAGTAAAGGGTTTAAATAAGAATTATTCTAATTATTCTTTTGCAACTAAAACAATGAAGGATAATGTTGTTCCAGTTGTAACAACCAATGGCCAAACAGGTATAATAAAACCATTTACTGATGAATCAGTATCAATATCTAAATCGTTTTACGATATACGAGCAGATGAACAGAAACAACAAAACTCCTTGATTTATTATGAAAGAACATATATGGAAAACACAGGTGTTTTATATACTTCTGATAAAGAATTTGATGTAGTATCAGTATTAGATGGTACTATTAAAGATGTTAAAGAAGATGAATTACTAGGTAATGTTGTTGAAGTGGTTCATTCTAATGATTTAGTATCTGTTTACTATTCTTTAAAAGATATTGAAGTGAAAAAAGATGATAAGGTTGTAAAAGGACAATCTATTGGTAAGAGTGGAAGTAATAAGATTGAATCAGAAAAAGATAACTGCTTACTTTTTGAGGTATATTACAAGGGAAAGATAATAAATCCTGAGGAATTTTATAATATGAATTTAGAAGAACTATAGTCTAAGAATTAAGAATAAAAATATAATTATTAGGGGGATTTTAGTGGATAGTTGTATTAATAAAAGAGTGTTGGAAGAAGGATGGTGCTTTGCTGCAGAAAACAAATCAATTCGGGAAGTAGCTCGTGATTTTAATGTTAGTAAAAGTACAGTTCATAAAGATTTAAGAGCAAGACTTCCTTTAATAGACGAGGATTTAGCACTTTTAGTATCAAAAAAATTAATAAATAATTTTATAAATAAACATATAAAAGGTGGCGAAACAACCCGACTACGTTATCAGCGATTAAAATGATAAATTATGAAAAGAAATAAAATAGTCTTTTTAATATACGATAATAATCTTTATATTTATAAAAATAACAAAATAGAGATAATGACATTAAATACTAGCGTTATAAAAAATGGACGATTAAATAATATTAAGCCAATAATTAATGCTTTAAATAAAAGCAAATTGCTAGCAAATAGTCTATTTAAAGTTATAAATGATATTATTGCCGTGATTTATTTTGGAGACTATAATGAATATGAAATTAAGAATATTGTTAATAGCTTTTCTGAGTATGGCTTTGATAACATAAAAATGGTTGATTATGGAGAAGTTATTAACAACGAAGATGAGACATTCATTATTACGACTAATGATAATATATATGTATTAAACGGAAACAAGAAAGTGATTATTAGTAGTAGCATATATAATTTAGAGTATGCTAAAAGCAAAATTATAGTTGATAATAACACTCTAAAAATAATAGATAAAAACCTCATAAAACAGCATTATTATGTGGTTGATTGTCTACCAAATTATTTAATAAAAAAATTTGCTAAACGCAACTTTTATTAGTTGCGTTTTTATTATGTTTTAGTTATAATTTTTCTGTGCGCATTGATAAGGTGGTTTAATTGATTAAGTTTGTAATAGTAGATGATGATAAAAATATCATCACGGAAGTAAAGAATATAATTAGAAAAGTTACTTTTGATATAGATGAGGAGATTATTATAAATTCATATAATAATTTTGATTCTAATTTAAACAATGAAATCTTAAATGTATCGGAAAGAAAAATATATATTTTAGATATTGAATTGAATGGTTGTAAGAGTGGTATTCAAATCGCTGAAATGATTAGATCTGTTGATTGGGAAAGCCAAGTAATATTTATGACTAATCATGATAAGATGTTTGAAACTGTTTATCGAAAGGTATATGAAGTTTTTGATTTTATAGAAAAGTTTCATGACTTTAAAAACAGATTAGAGAAGGATTTAAATACTATACTAAAGATGAACTTCGATAATAAAATGTTTGTATATAAAAGCCGTAATGTAGATTTAAAGATTTATCTAAAAAATATTTTATATATTTATAGAGATACTGAGGAAAGAAAAGTCGTTTTAGTAACCGATAATAATAAGTTTACTGTTGCGCTTGGTGTACAAGATATTTTGAAATATTTAGATTCGTCTTTTGCTATGGTCCATAGAGCGTGTATAGTTAACAAAAATAGAGTTCAAAAGTATAATTGGTCAGAAAAGTATTTTGTTTTAGATAATGGTGAAAAGGTAAATATGTTATCTAAAAAATATAAGAAAGATGTGTTAGAAGATGAATGTAAGTAATATTGTTAATGTTATTGGAACATTTATTAGCTATCTTAATAATGCTTTAATATATTGTAAGATAGTTAATACTAAGTTTAAGAAGGGTTTTTTATATTTTCTTATGCTTTTGGCAATGAGTATTTTAAATGTTTATGTGGTGTTAAAACTTCCCATAGTAATAAAGCCGATATACAATTTGATTTGTTTAATAATATCTTTCTATGCTGCTAGAAAAGATTCTTTAAAATCTTTAACTTATTATGTTTTTGTACTATGGTTATTTGGAATAATGCTAGATATTTTCTTTATGTCTTTTTTTACTCCGATATTTAAAAGGGTTTTAGCTTTGTTGCCAAATGTTGGAATACTATTAATATCTTTATTATTACAAGTAGTTTTATACTTATTATTTAGAATAAAAAGACTAAGAAGATTTGTTTTGAAAATTAAAGAAAAATTAGATTCTATCCATAACGTTGTTTGGTTATTTATTTTGATAGTATTTTTAGTAGTATTATTTGGTATATTTGCTTTTAAAAATTTATCTTCATTAAGTACAGTTGTTTTATTTACGTTTCTTCTAATAATAAGTTTAATTTTAAGCATTTTTTTGCTTAAGATTTTATATGAAGAAAAGACCTTTAAAATAACAATAGATAATCTTTTAGAAAACAATAAGTATTATATAGAATCAAATGCCGAAAACCGCGTATTTAGGCACAACATAATTCATAATTTAAATGGCCTAAAGTCTACGGTTTCTAAGGAAGCTGCTAAGATAATAGATGATTTAATTTTAGAATATAATCTTCGAAGTGATTTGGGTAAAAGCGGAGATTTGCTACCTAATGGTATAAACGGAATAATTAGTAGAATAGTATATGGTAAAAAAAGAAAAAAAATTAATATGGTAGTTAGCAATTTTTTACAAAGCGACTTGTTTGACGTTCTTACTCCGAGAAATTACAATAGATTATGTGAAACTCTAGGAGTTTGTTTAGACAACGCTTTAAGTGCATGTGAAGAATCAATAGACAGGATATTACAGATAGTTATTATAGAAGATAATAATTACATAATTATTAAAATAATGAATACCTTTAAAAACTCATTAGAGATAGATAAGCTTGGTGAGTTAAACTATACGACTAAAAAGAAGGGACATGGCTTAGGATTATATTCTTTGTTTGGAAAAAAAGATCTTGCTATTAAAACTTCTATTATTAACGATTTATTTGAAAGTCAAATTAAAATTAAAAAAATAAAAACCTCATATGATTTATGAGGTTTTTATTCTTATTATAATAATTCTTGTGGACATTCAGGTTCATCAAAGATATAGATTAATGTACGTGAACTTCCAGCAGAAGCTACAGAAGCTGATAATCCAGCTAAAATGTTAGCAAAAAATCCCATTGTGACGCCTCCTTCCCTTTGTTTAAATCTATTTAAATTAATTTAAACCGTGTTCTTGGTTATAATAGATGTAATTGTTAAATCTATTACCGGTTATATAATAAGTTAATGGACATATACAGATTGCTTCTAGAATCAAACAGAATCCTATGGCGCTATGAATAGGGTTATTTTTAATAAAAACAAATATTAGTCCATAAATAACAGCTACAATAATCGATTTGATTTTTAATTCAATTCTTTTTCTTTTGTGAATTAAGGGCCTTTTTTTAGTATCTGCTGGTGCCCATAATATGACAAATAATAAATATATAAGCCACGAGATAATAAGAGTTAACGGATTAAATGTTACGTACTTAACAAATAGTGATCCTCCTACATATATAGGGAGAGTGGTTAGCCAACACCCAATAGATGAATTGGCGTGTATTCCGTAGGCAAATAACCTAAGAAACATATAAAATATCACGACCAATAAACATTCTTTCATACTCTTTGTAAAAAAAGTTATTGTTAAAAAGACAACAGTTTTTGTTAACAAACTATATAAAGCTTCTAAGCCATATCTATAAACTATAATATCCTTTTTAGTACAATTCTTATTTTTAACAATAAAATTAGTAAGTTTATTAACAAACAAATTTCTCATACTGCCTCCAAGAAACTTTCTAAAAAAAATATATAACAAATCCAATTCTTGTTTTTAATTGTTGTTTAAAATAAACAATAATATAGTTAAAAATAAAATGTATACCTATCAAAAAAAGATATTCGACAATTTTAGACATGTTTTTTAACTTTTCAAGCAATTTATTTATTTTTGATTGTTCATTTTGCTATGATTGGAGGGTCCGTAAAAAATAAAAAGGATGTCGTAATTTGTCGGTCGATAATAATTGAGTGGTGCGATGTAGTGTGGTATTGTTTAGTTGTACTTAAGAAGGTGAGGTGGAGCATGAAGGGTCGCGTTAAGTGGTTTAATAACGAAAAGGGTTATGGCTTTATTGAGTATGAAGACTTAGAAGATATTTTTGTTCATTATTCCGCTATTATTAAAGATGGATATAAGACGCTAAAAGAAGGT
>JAEEGL011497411.1_pt1 | contig 10856 bp, 7 predicted proteins | sample 9134231 | NCBI WGS metagenome assembly JAEEGL01 (sample SAMN16246548, study PRJNA631951) | gut metagenome | biome: gut microbiome; feature: rumen; material: fiber-attached | host: Bos | place: Iran: Karaj | collected 2018-10
CTGAAAATTTATCAAATGCACTTAAAATAAATAAAAGTTTAACTAATATTAATTTAGTTTATAATATAATAACTATTGATGGAATGAGAAAAATTGTTTCAAATATTGATAAAAATAATAATATTAAAGAAGTTAAAATGGTTTTAAATGATATTAATGAAGAAGAAAGAAATATTATAATAAGTGAATGTCCTCATGTGATTTTCAATTAAATTATTTTATATTTTTATTTATTTATTATATAAAAGAATTATTTTTATATTTAAATTAAAGAGATGTGAATGTATTAAAAATTGATTTTTAAATTAAAATAAATAAAAAATGTTCTATATGAATATTTATTATATATTAATGATATATAATATAAGTTTTATATTTTCAAAACTTGAATTAAAATTCAAAAAAAGAATTCAATCAAATTTAAATGAAGATAACATAATGTCAAATTTATTTATAAATGATTTATATACAAATTTAAAAATAGGAACTCCTAATCAAGAAATACCAATAACATTAAAATTACAAAATCATCCATTTTATATAATAAGTAATAAATCAAATTATACTAAAAGTAAAATATTTAATGAAAAAATATCATCATCATATAATTTTATAAAAACAATTCCAATGTATTTTACAGAAGAAGATATGTTAGAAAGTAATTTAGCAACTGAAAATATTATATTTAATGATAATATAAATATAGAAAAATTAACTTTTGTATTAGGAACTCAATTAAATCCTTATAGAAATATTTATGAAGGAGGGAGTATAGGATTAAAAATTCATTATGATAATTTTGAGAGTTTAAAAGGAATAAATTTAATAAATAATTTAAAAAAAATTAATAAAATTAATTCATATTCTTTTTCTTTAGAATTTAATAAAGATGATGATTTAAATTTAATAATAGGAAATTTACCACATGAATATAATAAAAAATATTCAAAAGAAAATTTTAAAACATGTAATGTTATTTATAATGGTATAAATCCTGAATGGATTTTAAAATTTGATGAAATAAAATATAATAAAGATTATTTAAGTCATTCAAAAAATTTTTGGTTATTTCCTGAATTAGGAGTAATTATTTCTACTTCTGATTTTAAAGAATATATGAATAAAACTTTTTTTCAAAATTATGTTTCTAAAAATATTTGTTTTCAAAAATTATATGCTGATCATTTTATAAATTATTATTATTTTTATTGTAAAGAATCTTTAAATATTGATAATTTAGGGAAATTAAGTCTTTATCATAAAGATTTAAATTATACTTTTGAAATTGAATTTAAAGATTTATTTTATCAGTTTAAAAATTTTAAATATTTCTTAATATTATTTCCTGAAAACATTTCTGTAGATTGGAAATTAGGATTACCATTTTTTAGAAAATATAATTTATTTGTTTTTGATATTGATAAAAAAATAATTGGGATTTATACTAAAAATAATTGGTTTACTTTTTCAATTTGGCATTTATTATTTATTGTGTTAATTATCGTTATTATAATTATGGGAGGAGTAATTTATTATTTATTATCTAAAAAACAAAGAAAAATAAGAGCAAATGAATTAGAAGAACAATTTGAATATTTAAGTTATAAATAAATTAATCTAATAATTATTTAATTTTTAATATTATTACAACACAAATTTTTTAATTTTTTAATTTTTAATTTTTTGTTTTAATTAATTTTTGAAATGTCAAAAACTTATTTATATCGATTTTTTATTTTTTATTGTTTTATAAACCAAATAAATGCTAAAAATTTTGGTTTAGAAAAATCAACTTTTATTACATTAATAATAATAATCATAATAATATTTATTATAATAATTTTCTTTTTAATTTTAATAATTCGTGTAAATATAATAAATCAAAAAATTTTAGGAAAAAAAGATTTGATAAAAAAACAAAAAGTTTATATATTTCAAAAAATAATTATTCCATTAAATAAAATACCAAATAATTCTCTAAATTTAGGTAGTCAATGCCCAATTTGTTTAGATGATTTCACACCTTTAAAAAAAGTTTGTTCAACTCCTTGTAAACATATATTTCATTTTAAATGTTTAAGAAAATATATTATAGAAACAAATAATTCAAATTGTCCTATATGTAAATTTGATTTATTAAAAGTATTAGATGGGAAAAAAATCAATTATAAAACAATAATTTTACCTGAAAAAGAATTAAGTTTAGATTTAGATATTCAACAAGAAAATGAAAATTTTGATAATACAAATACACCATTTCAAGAAAATAAAAATCATATTCTTTCAATTCAAGATAATTTTAATAATAATAGAAATGAAGATAAGATTATGTTTAATAAACATCAAAAAATAAAAAAATTGTTATTATTAGATGAACAAGTAGATATAAGTGGAGATAATACAGAAAAAAATATGAAGAAAAAACAAAATTCATTAATAATATATAATAAACATAAAGATAATCAACTAATAATGATAAATCAATTAATGAAAAATTACACAGAAATTGATAATAATTAATAAAATTAAAAATGTTTTACTATATTAATTATATTTTTTTATACATAAAATATTAAAAAAAAAAATTAATTATATAATAAAAATCAAATAAAACAAAAAAAAAAAATGAATTTTTTACATTTCTTTTTAAAATTAGATATGTTTGGAAAAGGTGCAAATTTTCATATAAATGGGAAAAAAAAATATAAAACATATGTAGGTTCAATTGTTAGTTGTGCTTCAATTTTATTAATTATAGCAGTAATTATAGTATTTTCAAAAGATGTATTATCAAGAAAAGACTTAATATCAACATATAGTAATACTTATTTTTCAGATAGTCAAAATATATCAACAAATCAATTTATTTTTGCACTTGGAATACAAGATCCAAATTATACTAATTATATAGATGAATCAATTTATGTTTTAAATGCATCTTTACAAGAAACAATAAGAAATGAAAATGGTAATCCAAATACAAAAACAACAAGTGTAAAAATTGAAAAATGTAACTTATTAAATATTACAATTATTCCAGAATATTTTAATGGAGTTGGTATGGAAAATTTATATTGTTTAAATGAACCAAATATTAATTTAAATGGAGAATTTGGAGGAAATTTTTGGAAATATTTAATATTTAGATTTAGTAAATGTATAAATTCAACAAATAATAATAATTCATGTAAATCAAATGAAATAATTAATGAAAAATTACAAGGAGGATATTTTGGTGTTTTTATGAGTGATTTATATGTTGATAATACTAATTTTTATAAACCAATTATTAAATATGGAAAAAATTTCTTTACAGCATTTTCAACTAAACAATATCAAGATTTATGGGTTTATTTAAAAAAAATTCAAGTTATAACTGATTATGGTTATTTTTTTGAAGATAAAAGAATTATTGAAGATATTGGATTAGATAAATATGAATCTACAATTGATTATAAGGAATCAATTAATTTTTATTCTGTTAAAGTTAGAATGAGTACAAAAATGGAAATTTATCAAAGAAATTCTAAAAAAGTTACTGAAGCAATTGGTAATATTGGTGGTTTTATGAAAATTATTTTAGTTGTTTCTAAAGTTTGTGTTTCTTATTTTAATACATTGTTATTACAAAAATATTTAATTCAGTTTTTTAAATTTGATAATAAATATGATTCAATTGGTTTGTGTCCTAAACCTAAATTTTCAACATCATTTCATTTCAAAAGTTTAAATAGTAATATTATTAATAATATTGCTAATAGTAATATTAATTTTAATAATAATTCAAATAATAATAATATTAATAATAATTATAATAATACTAATTATAATAATACTAACACTAATACTTTTTCTAAAACTAATAATATAAATAATAACAATTATAATCTTTTTCATAATAATTCTAGATTTAAATTAAGAAATATTTCTGAAATTGGGACTATATTTCCAAAAGAAAATCTTATTACAAAAAAAGTTACTTTTCAAAATAAAAAAAAAATTTCAGAACAAAAATTAAATGTATCGGATAGAAAACATTTTTTTTTTCTAAGTAAAATTCATAAATCAAAAAGAAAAGAAGATAGATTATGGTGTAAAATTTATTGTAAAAAAAAAGGGTGTCAAAAAGCTAGAGAAATTTATAGAAAATATAAATCAATTACTTTTTTAACAGATATAATATATTATTATAAAAGTTTATTCAAGATTCAACTTTTAGAATATAATTTATTTGATTTAAAAAAAAGGAAAACAATTATTGAAACAGATTGTTTTGATTATTTTTACTTTAATGAAGAAAAAAATTGTTATGATATAAAATATAGAAAATCGAGAAAAATACTTTTTAATTTAGATCCCAATAAAAATAAACAATCAACAATATCTCCTTTTAGTAATTATACAAATGATAAATAAATAGTAGATTTTAATTGAAATATAATGTATATAAAAATATAAATTTTAATTATAAATAAATAATTATTAAACAGTGTTATTTGAAATAATAATTTGGGAAAAATTTTTTTTAAAAACTTATATATGGGAAAAATAAAATAAAATTAATTATTAAATTCAAAAAAAAATATGAAAATAATATATTTATTTTTCATTTTTCAAATAGTAAAATTAAAGAAACTCAAAAATTATGATGTAGGAACTTTATTCTATAAATATTTAAAATTATCAAAGTTAATAAATGAAACAGAATATCCATTATTTGAATATTGTTTAAGTAAAAATACAAATACAACAGATAATATAATAGAAATATTATATTATTCAGGCAAAAATCTTGGAGATTTAGGAAAATCACGTTCATGTGAAAAATTAAATTTTACTTATTTTTTATATTATTTTAAATTTAATCCATTAAGTTTTAATAGTACTGATAATGGTCAAATTAAAACTTTTTTAGACCAAAAAGATTATTTTGTTGGTTTTTGTTTACCTACTTTTTGTATTAAATGTTTTAATATTTTAATATATAGAAAACAAGGAATTTTTAAAGAAATTAGTCATGAATTTTTAGAGCATTCAATAATGATAAAAAGAAATATTTTAGACAAAAATAAAGATTTTAAAAATGATTTTTTTATTGATAAAAGTATTAAAATCAAATATGCAAAAGGTTTTAAATTTTTTTCATATATTATTATTATTTATTTATTTTTTGTTTTTATTTGTACTTTTATAAAAATATTTTTTTTCTTTTCTATATCTTTAAATCAAGAAGAAAATAAAAGAAATTATGATGAATTAGAAGATGAAGAAGAAGAAGAAGAAGTGGAAGAAGAAGAAGATGAAAGTAATATTTTATTTAATAGTATCGCCAGTGATAAAAAATTAAAAAAAAATGAAAATATTATTTTTAAAAGACAAATTCCTTTCTTATTAGACGAAAATAGTCCTTTGATAAAAATTGAAAAATTTATATCTTTTTTTGATATTTTTAATAATTTAAAGTTATTTATGTCATTTTCAAATCATTATTATAATAATACTTCAATTGAAATAATTGGATTTATTAGAATTATTATAATGTTTGGTATTATATTTGGAAAAACTTTTATAGTCCAATTTACTACTTTTCCTCAAATAGATATTTTTAATTATAATTTTTATAATGATACTTACTTTATTTTTATTAAATTAACTTTTTATGCAAATATTGCTTGGATTATTTTAGATGGAACTATATTTGGATTTAAATTAATGTCTTATCTCAAAAAAATAATAAAAAATAACAAGTATTTTAGTTTTAACATTTATATTAAATTTTATAAATATCTTCTTCCTAAAATTATTTGTTTTTTTTTTATTTATTTTTTATTTGATATTATGATATCTAATTTCACTAACAATAATTTATTACTTGATTATTATATTAAAATTAAAATTAATAGATTAGAATGTTATAATTCTCCTTTCAAAATATTTAATCCTTTGTATTTTTATATAAATCAAAATAATACATTTTCAACTGAAAATACTTTAAATAATTATGAAAAATGTTATGAATACACTAATATTTTTATAAATGAATTTTATGCGATTATTATATTAAGTTTTATATTGTATTTATCTTTAATAATTCAATCAAAAATTTTTGATTTAATAATTACCTTTTTAATTTTGGTAAACTTATTTACAATATCATTTTTTTATAATAGAGGATTTGATAATTATGATAAATATTATATTAATATTTTTCTTGGACAAAAATTTACAGAACATTATTTTCATTTATTTATTAGTATTTTTTTCTTAGGTTTTTTAATAGGATTAATTTTTTTCCATTATCATGATTCAGTTTCAAATGATAATTTTGGAAAAGAATATTATGATTTTATTCCATTTTCTTATACAAAATATATAATGAATAAATTGAATGATATTCAATCCTTATATAAAAAATTTTTGTTGATAATTTTAATTATTTTAATTTTTATTTTGGCCTTACCAGTATATATTTATAATAATAAATTTGGATTAAAAATTGAAAAGGAAGATAAAAAAATAATTAAAACTTTAAAATATATTGATATATATGAAAAAAGTATTTTTGCAATAATCTTTTCTATATTATTGATTTTACTAAAACTTATAACAGAAAATTCATATTTCCTTAATTTTGAATTAATTGGAACTTTTGAAAGAATTAAATTATCTTTTTATTGTACTATAGAACTTTTTATCAATTTTAGTCACACCTTATTAAGAATGAATCATTTATTTACATATCTCAATATATTTTATTTATCTGTTGGATTATTTATTCTTTCATATATTTTTAATATTATATTTACTATATTATTCATTTTACCTTTTGAAAAATTAATAAAAAGAAAAATAAAAATAGAAAAAAAACCTAATGAAATTTATTTATTAAACAGTATTGTAAAAAATCAGTGAATTTCAAAAAAAAATATTTTTCTTTTTTTTATTAATTTATTTGAAAAAATGAAAAACATTTATTTGTATAAAAATTAAATACTCATAAAAAATAATTATTGTTTAATTAATTTTAATAATAATAAATTAATTAATAAACATTTTATGTGCTTTATTTATTTCATTTTAAATTCTTAAAATATATTATTAAAATAAACAAAATGATACTCAAAAAAAAAAAATAGAAAGAAAATATATATGTATAATCTTTTTAAAAAAAGTCTTTTTTTTCTAAAAAAAATTCCACCACATAAAATATTTTTCACAACCACAAGTATTTCGTTAATAATCTTTTGGTTTTGGAATTATTTTTTTTTGATTAAATAATTATTTAATTCAATAACAAATCACAAACACAATTTCTATAGAAGAATATTATGAGTTTTTCTTAAAATATTATACACTTATTTTTTAATCAACAAAGAAAAAAAAAAAAACAAATAAGTATTCACCTTAATAATAAAGATATTATATCTTAAAATAAGTATATTTCAATTTTAAAAATCATAATAATATTAAATATCCATTTATAAAATCGATATAAACAAGAAAAAATGATGGTTGGAAGAGATATAATTTATAATAATTTTTCTCCACAAGAAATCAATTACTTTTCTAAATTACAAATTCAATTATTATCAAGATACTTAATGGAAACTTTTGAAGTAATTAACTCAATATTAGCACAATCTGAAAAAATGGTAATTAAATTACAAAAAAAAATAATAAATCCAAATTCAAATTTAAATACAAAAGATACATCAAATACATATTCTTTAAATTCGGAATTTGAAGAAAAAATTGATTTATTAGATTATTTTAAAGATATGTATAAAAAAAATAATATTGGGAAATATCATTGGAAAATTAGAGCAATGAAAATTATAAAATATAAAATTAAAAATATTATTCATCAAAGAAAAAAACCTATTATTACTAAATATTATGGAAGATCTAAAATTGCTTCTCAAAAACCTAGATTTCATGGAAAATTTATAAAAAAAAAATCCTAATCAATTAATTTTTGTGTTTTATGATGTATTTTGAAAAAAAAATTATTTTTAATTTTATTTGTTTGAAACTGTAGATATTTCATTGAGTTAAGATAAATATCTTTATATAGTTTATTATATATATTTTGATAATATAGAATAATTTATTTTTTTTATTGTTTTTTTATTTGATTTTAAAATGTCAAAAATCTTTAAGAATTGATTTTATAAAATTTAATTATATATTTAGAAAGATTAATTCAACTTTTTTTATCTAGAATTTATTTTAAATCTAATTTTCAAATATTCTAATAAATACTAAATAAAAAAATATAAGCATATATATTCATATAAATAAACATAAATATACATATTTATATATATATTAATTGAATAATTTGAAATTAATTTTAAAAATATTTAAAATAAAAAATATATGGATAAGGATGATAAAATTCAAAAAGAATTAATAAAAACAAGAAAAGGAAATAAAGAAGACAAAAGACAAATGATAAGAAAAAACATGGAAAAATCATCAAGATTATTAGATAATTATTACAATCCAAAAATACATAAAAATTATTGGAAACCTTCAGGAACATTTCATGAAAAACGTGAAATTTTATCAAATGATATAATAAATTATAATGATTCAAAAATAAATTCAAATGAATCAAAATCTCAAATTCACTTTTTAGAATTTGACTTTATGGAAAATAATGATATGATAGTAATAATTGAACATTGTTCAAATTGTGAAGAACATTTAACTCATACTCAACATATTAATGATATATATAAAAGATATTCTAAATTAATGCAAAAATCAATATCATTAAGATTTCCTTTTATTAAAATTTATTTAAAACCAATTGAAGATACATCAAGTAGATTAGGTGCTTTTGAAATTCAATTAGGAATGAAATTTAATGATAATGTTAATATTATTAATCTTTTTTCTAAATTAAATACTGGAAATTGGCCAACTATAAATTATATTTTAAATAAAATTTCAAATTATGTTCCAGTTTTTAATTTAAAATGTTTATTATTTGATATTGAAAAAGGAATTGAAAATGATTATGGTAATATAAATTCTAAAAGTGATTTAATGTTATTAGATTCTAAATTTGAAAATATTAAAATTAATTTATATTCTTTATTAAATGAACAAATTGAATATAATTGTATTGAAGCTGCAGATTCATTAGATATTATTTTTAATCCAAAAAGAAGGGCTGCTTTATTAGAAGAAAATCAAAATTCTCAAATGTTAAATCCAACTATTAATAATAATAATAATTTATCAAGACCTTTAACAACAAAATCAAATAGATCTAATTTAAGTTATAATAATAATAATAATAATTTAACTAATAATACTAATAATAATACTCTAAATAATAATCTTACTAATAATATTAGTAGTAATACTTCAAGGATATCAAATCAAAATAATTTAAATAATAAATTAAGTTTTTCAAATAATAATTCATTTATTAGTCAAAATATTAAAAATGATATTATTGAAGATTTAAATATTGTAAAATCACTTAAAGGAAAATTACTTAGTTCAGGTTATACTGATAAAGAAGGTGTTTTAATTTTTGAAAATGTACCTTTTGATTCTTATTTATTAGAAATTGAAAGTTCAAAAAATTTTTTAAGTTGTGGTTTTATTGTTCAATTTAATCAAATTTATTCAGTTCCAAAATCAAATGATCCAAAAGATCTTTATACTTTAAATAAAACAATAGGGATTAGAAAACAAATAAATGCTTATTTAGAAGTATTTATTTTTTCTAATAAAAATAATGATGATGATATGGAATTAATTTCTGATGCTAAAGTTTCTATTATTAAAAAATTAAATGAAGAAGAAATGTATTCTGGATATGAAGAAACATATCAATTAAATGAAAATCCAAATATTAAAGGAAGATATGATATTATTATTCCTCCTGGGAATATTGAAATTAAAGTTTATAAAGAAGGATATAATTCGATATCAAAAGAAATTGAAGTTAAAAGTGGAGAAAATAAAATAAATATTGAATTAATATAAAATAATTAATAAAATATAATTTTTAAATTTTAAAATAGTTAATTAATTATTAAAAAATATTGAATTATTAATTTTAAGGTTTTTAAATTTTGGAATATTAACTAATATTTTAATTTTAATTATTAAATAATTAGGCTTTTGTTATCATAAAATGAAATTATCTCTATTTTAAAATCAAGATATATTGTTTTTTTATATTTAATATAAATTAATTCAGTTACTTTTTCAAAATAATTACTATTTTTATCTTTTTTTTTTCTTTTCTGTTATTTTTTTCTGTTTATTTATTGTTCTATTTTCTTTAATTTTTTCTGTAACTTTATCATTTTTATCAATTATTAAAAATCATAATTTAAAATTTTTGCTATAATAAGAAATATAAAAGATTTGATTATTCAAATATTGATAAGAAAAATTTTTTAATAATTTTTATTTATAACAAAATAATAGTTTTTAAAAAAATATATTTATTTATTTTTAAAAAATATTTTTTTACTAATGATAGCTGATGGTCTTTAGGAAATAAAAAATTATTTATTGTAATATTTAATGAACTATAATTCCAAAAATTAAAAAAATATGATATACTAATGTATATCATTTTCATCAACACTTAAATTATTTTTTTTATCAAATGATTTATTAGTAATACTTTTTTTCTTGTAAATCATTTGTTTTGGATTTTCATTAAAATATTTATTTATTATCTCCTTATTAGTAGGATTATTCATTTTATCAATTGTACTAATATAATTAACAAAAGAATGATTACTTTCAGGATAATTAGAATTTTGAGTTAAATTCAAAGATAAAGCATTATATAAAGTAAATAAATATTTATGATTAAA
>JAEEGL012652492.1_pt1 | contig 10856 bp, 3 predicted proteins | sample 9134231 | NCBI WGS metagenome assembly JAEEGL01 (sample SAMN16246548, study PRJNA631951) | gut metagenome | biome: gut microbiome; feature: rumen; material: fiber-attached | host: Bos | place: Iran: Karaj | collected 2018-10
ATGCCCTCGCAGTTCAGGAATGGTCACAGCATTCACTGAGAATGCTATTATAAGGAAGAAAAAAATCAAAATGAGCTTCTTGAATGTCGTTTTCATAGCGATATTATAGAATAATTCAATTCATTTTGCAAGTATTTAAATTTTCTTTTTTTTCTTGTAAAAAAAAAATTTTTTGATATAATATATTCAAAAGGAGCTTTCTATGCAAAAACAATATCCGCTGTCAAAAGAAGAAATTTCATTATACCTTGCCTGCACATTGAATCCTAATCGAAAGCAGGCTTACCTTGTTGGTTGGAGCGTAGAGCTTCCTAAAAATACAGACAGATCACGCATTGAAAATGCCGTCGCAAAATTGTTTGCTCGTCATCGTATTTTGTCTGCCAGAATTACACGTGACTCTCAGGGCAATCTGTGCAAATACGACAGTGAAGAAAGTCCCGTTATTGAATATGAAACTTCACAGACGGATTTCCCTCCTATCGAAGATTATTATGACAATATTAATCTTGACGGTGGCAAGCTGTACCGCATTGTGATTGTTGATACTCCTAATTCGGTTACGCTTATTATGATTGTTCATCACATTATTCTTGATGGTAATTCCCGACATGTGATGGGTCGCGATTTTGAAGCGGCTTTCCGCGGTGATGAGTTGGGAGAGCCTGATTTGTTGCCATATACATTTGCCGAAAAGGAGCAGGAGCAGGAAAAAAGCGAAGCGTTCGCAGAGGATAAAGAATATTACAAAAATCTCCTGTCCGACATAGAATGTCAGTCTCTTGAGAAAGATATTCACGAAAAAACGGAAAGTTTCGATCATTGCTTTTATGATTTTGATAGGATTGATGCTTCCAATGTCAAAAATAAAAAAGGCTCCACACATGTGCGAACAAGCACAATATTCTTGGGAGCAGTTGAACAGGCATTTGCATTGTTCTCAGGCACTGAACAGTTTGTTGTCGCCTCTGCAATGTCGGGACGAACAGATGAGAATAAAAACAGCTGCGGAATGTTTGTCCGCACTCTTCCTATGGTATGCAATACAGATCCTAACCGAACGATAAACGAATATTTGCAGGAACTTGACGAGCAAACTACGGAAAACCGCAAGCATAGTCTATACACTTATATGGATATTAATCAGGAGCTGAATGTTTCTCTACCTGTAATATTTGCTTATCAAGGAGACATGATCGGCGACAGGATTCTCTTCGACGGAGAAGAGTGTCGAACGAGTTATGTTCTTTCCACGGAATCCGACTATTTGATCCAGATATATATTTGGCGAAAGAACAACAAATATATATTGGAGATCGCATATCGAGCCGACCTTTATTCCAAGAGCTATATGGATTGTTTTGCACAAACAGTTGAGCAGATACTTTCGGAACTTTTGTGCAAAGATAAAATGAGTGAGATTGAGTTTGTATCACCTCTCCAAAAGGAAATCCTTGACGGATTCAACAAAACAGAATGTGACTACGACAAGTCGGATATTGTCACGCAGTTTAGAACTCAGGCAGCGGCTCATCCCGATAATATCGCCGTTATTTTCAAAGACAAGAAACTCACATACCGCGAAGTCGATGTGATGACCGACAGGATCGCCGTATTTATCGCAAAGAAAGGAATCGGGTGTGAAGATGTTGTCTCCATTTTGATTCCGCGTTCGGAATATATGGTGATTGCTTCGCTCGGCGTGCTGAAATCCGGTGCAGCTTATGAGCCGCTTGATCCGTCATATCCTTCGGAGCGGCTGGAGTTTATGATACAGGATGCAGGAGCGAAACTTTTGATTGCTGAGCGGTCACTCATGCAGAATGTGCCGAATTATAAAGGAGATGTTATATATATAGATGAAATTCCTAATATAGATGTTTCGACTTCGCTCAACATGACAAGTCACCCCAAATTAAATGACCGTTTTATCATGCTATATACTTCGGGGACGACAGGCGTACCGAAAGGTGTAATGCTGGAGCATGGCAATCTTGCAGCATTCTGCGGATGGTATCGCCGTTTTTATTCGCTGACAGAACAATCTCGTGTCGCAGCGTATGCAAGCTACGGTTTTGATGCAAATATGATGGATATGTATCCTGCACTCACGACAGGTGCTGCCGTCGTGATTATCCCTGAAGAAGACCGCCTTGACCTTATTGCTATCAAGAGACGATTTGACAATGAAGGCGTGACTCACAGTTTTATGACAACTCAAGTAGGACGACAGTTTGCTGATTTCTATGAAGGCGGCTCGCTGAAATATCTTTCCGTAGGTGGAGAAAAACTTGCTCCGATTTTTGTGGAGAAGTCATTCAAATTTTACAATGTTTATGGTCCTACCGAATGTACGATTTTTTCTTCCACATTCGAGGTCGATAAACTATACGAGCGAGTGCCTATCGGCAAGTCGCTTGATAATATGAAATTCTATGTCTGCGATAAAACTCTTCGACGGCTTCCGGCATTTGCTCCTGGAGAACTTGTTATTTCAAGTGTTCAGGTTGGACGCGGTTATCTCAACCGTCCTGAGAAAAACAATGAAGTGTTCATCAAAAATCCGTTTGAAAAACTCGAAGGCTATGAAAAAGCATACCGCACGGGAGATGTTGTGCGGCTTCTCGGTGACGGCAACGTGGACTGTATCGGACGAAATGACGGTCAGGTCAAGATTCGCGGATTCAGAATCGAGCTGCCGGAGATAGAGAGTGTGATCCGAGAATATAAAGGAATAAAAGATGTAACTGTTCAGGCATTCGACGCTCCGAGCGGTGGCAAGTTTGTTGCGGCATATATCGTATCAGATGAGAAAATCGACATTGACAAGCTCAATGAGTTCATCGGAAGCAAGAAGCCACCTTACATGATACCAGCCTGCACTATGCAGATTGACAGAATACCGCTTAATCAGAATCAAAAGGTCAATAAACGTGCCTTGCCTCAGCCAGAAATAAAAGCCTCTGCCACAGAAGAAATCGTTCCCGTACAGAACGAAATCCAGCAGAAAATCTTTGATTGCATAAAACAGATTGTCGGTCACAGTGAATTCGGTATTACAAACGATATTTTTGAAATGGGCATTACTTCAATTGGAGCCATCACTCTGAATGTGAAACTTTCAAAAGCATTCGATGTTTCTGTTAAAACTTCTGACTTGAAGGCAAATCCGACCATAAAAAGACTTGAAGAATTTTTGCTTGTGGCACATAAATCGAATCTGCATGAAAAACAGACCGACTATCCGCTCACATCTTCTCAGGACGGTATTTTCGTAGACTGCATGGCAAATCCTGAAAGCACGCTCTACAATCTTCCGTTTCTTCTGAAGCTCAACGAAAATATTTCTGTCGATAAGCTGAAAATCGCAATGGAAAAGACCGTGGACGCTCATCCATATATAAAGACGCGGCTTTTTATGAATGCCGACGGCGATATTAGGCAGAAACGAAACGATGACGAGCCGTTTTCCGTGAATATTTACGAAAAAATTGACAAGTTGGACCTTGTTAAGCCGTTCAACCTTTTAGGAGGTGCACTTTTCCGCATGGCAATTTACCGCACGGACGAAGGAAATTTTGTTTTCGTCGATTTGCACCATATAATTGCTGACGGTACGTCATTTGCAATCCTTTTTTCGGACATCAGCCGAGCCTATAACGGCGAGGAAATCGAAAAAGAATCCTATGATTTTTACGAAGCCTCGCTTGCCGAATATGAACTGCAAGAAAGTGATTCTTTTGCAAAAGCAAAGGCTTTCTACGACTCGCTTTTTTCAGATTGTGGTGGGAATACCGACTTTACTCCGAATGTGCATGGGGACGAACCTGAACTGGGTGAACTTGAGCAGCCTTTTGAGCACATTTCTCTTGAAAAAGTGGCTCTAATCTGCAAAAAATACGGCGTGACTGAAAATGTATTCTTTGTGGGTGCGTTCGGCCTTTTCCTTGCACAGCACAATCACCTTAACGGCTCAGTCTTTACTACAATCTACAACGGTCGAAGCGATTCCCGTTTTATGAACACGCTCGGAATGTTCGTTAAGACTCTTCCTGTTCGTTCTCCGACATTCATCGATGCAAAGGATTATTTTGCTCAGGTACAAAATCAGCTTCTCGGTCTTATGGAAAACGACATCTATCCATTTGAACAATCAAGCCGTGAATTTAACATTCTTCCCAACACGATGATTGCCTATCAGGGGGATTATTTTAACTTCGATGAATTGTGCGGTCAGAAAGTTGAAACCATTCCGCTTAAACTGAATGCCGCAAAGATGCCGTTTTCTATGGAGATTTTCAAAAGTACAGGGGGCTTTAGGTTCTACCTTGAGTATCGAAAAGACAGCTATTCAAAGAAATTTGTAAGCGACATCATGGCTTCTTTCGAAGATTTTATCATGGCTTTGTACGACGAAAAGCCTCTTTCGGAGCTTTCCAAGATTGCCGAAGCCCCGTCCGAAAAACGAGAAGCTATCAACCTGAATGATTCTGCGATTGATGTTCCGTTTGTGTCTGTTGTTTCCCGCTTTGAAAAACAGGTCGAAATCCATAGCGAAAAAACTGCCGTCGTTTCTGACGGGGAATCGCTCACTTACGCACGGTTGAACGAACAGGCAAACCGCGTGGCTCATTCTCTTTTGCAAAAAGGCATGGGACGCGAAAAGATCGTTGCGGTCATGTTAGAAAGGAGCGTGGGCGTGTATGTGACCCGACAGGGAATCCTGAAATCCGGAAGTGCCTTCTTGTGTATTGCTCCGGACTATCCGAACGACCGAGTTGAATTCATTCTGCGAGATTCTGGGGCAAAATTCATCATCACGAATAAAGAGCAGAAAGAAAACCGCGGCGACTTATGGGAGAAAACAGGTTGTACTCCACTTTTACTCGAAGATTTAATTTCAGACAATTTCGTTTCTTCCGAAAATCCGAATGTTGAAATTCGTGAAAATGATTTATGCTACTGCATATACACTTCAGGTTCAACAGGAAAGCCAAAGGGCGTTATGATTGAACACGGGAATCTTGCAAACTTTGTCGATGCAAATCCGAAAAACTATGAAACGCTCGGTTACACTCTGAATGCTTCTGTTTCACTTTCGCTTGCAGCAATGACATTCGATGTGTCTATTATGGAAGAATTTATTCCGCTTACGAATGGTATGACCTGTGTTATTGCCACCGACGAGGAAATTCACAATCTTGATCTGCTTTCAGAACTGATTATCAAGAACAAAGTTGACATGATGAGTACAACTCCATCTTTTGCTTCTGTCATGATTGAAGTTCCACAGATGAGGAATGCACTTGCACAGATTAAGTCGTACGACTTTGGTGCGGAAGCTTTTATTCCAAGTTTGTATGACAAAATTACAGAATTAAATCCCAATGCCTACATTATGAACGGTTATGGTCCAACAGAAACTACAATCAGTTGTACAATGCAGGTTGTCACGGGGTCTGAAGGTATTACAATCGGCCGACCGAACGCAAATATGTTCGTGTACATCGTTGACGAGAACAACCGCGAAGTGCCACAAGGAACTCAGGGAGAACTTTTGATTTGCGGAAAGGGCGTTGGTCGAGGCTATGTCAATCTGCCTGAGAAAACAGCGGATGTGTTTATCACTTTCAACAACATGAAGGCGTACAAATCAGGCGACCTCGCACTCATAAATGAATATGGCGAAATTGAATTTCATGGACGCAAGGATAACCAGGTGAAATTACGCGGATTGCGTGTGGAACTCGGCGAGATTGAATCTGTCATTTCAAGTTTTCCTGATGTAACGAATGTAATTGTGATTGCTGTTGAAGCACAATATCTTGTTGCGTATTTTACGGCAAAACGCAAAATCAAAACGGAAGAACTTACCTCGTTCGCTTCCGAACGCCTTACGGAATACATGGTTCCAAATATTTTTATGCAGCTTGACGAAATGCCACTTACTCCAAACCAAAAAATTGACAAAAAGTGCCTCCCTGAGCCAGATTTGTCTTCGCTCAAGACTGCCTATGTTGCTCCTCGCAATAAAACTGAGGAAACTTTGTGTGCGATTTTTGCAAAAGTTCTCAAGCAGGAGAAAATCGGAATTGACGATGATTTCTTTATGCTCGGCGGAACTTCGCTTTTAGCTTCGAAAGTTACCATCATGTGCATGAACCAGAACATTCCTCTTGTCTATGCCGATGTGTTCAAACTGCACACTGTTCGCTTGCTTGCCGAAAAGGCAAACCAGGAAAAAATCGGCGAAAAAGAAACTCAGGGATGCAATCCGACAACGCCATCTCAGGAATTTGAGGTGGAAGAGCCGCTTTCAGACGTGCTTTCCCACAATACGATTGAATATGTGCGAGGAATGACTTCAAAACCGCTTGGAACTATTTTGCTCACTGGTGCAACAGGATTTTTGGGAATTCACATCCTGCATGAACTTATCGAGCACACAGATTCTGTCGTGTACTGCGTAATCAGAAAGGGGAAGGCCGGTTCGCTTGAATTGCGGTTAAAAACTCTGCTCAAATACTATTTCGATGTGATTTACAACGACTTGTTCGGAAAACGAATCTGCATGATTGAAGGCGATGTCACCAATAAGGAACAGGTTGAATCGCTCAAGGAATATGATTTTGACACTGTAATCAACTGTGCGGCAAGCGTAAAGCACTTTGTTTCCGATGACTCACTGGACAAAATAAATGTTGGTGCCGTAAAGAATCTTATCGATTTGTGTGTCGCAAAAAAAACGCGACTCATTCATATTTCTACCACGAGTACCGGTGAATACATGGACTCAAAGAATTACAAGAGCGGCATGGTTTATGCAGAAAATATGCTCCATATAGGACAGGATTTGTCGAATGCCTATGTGCGAACGAAATTCCTTGCAGAAGAAGCCATTCTTACGACCATCAAGGAACGAAATCTGGACGCAAAAATCATGCGTGTCGGAAATCTTATGAGCCGCTACAGTGACGGTGAATTCCAGATAAATTCCGTAACGAATAGTTTCATGCTTCAGCTTCGTGCGTATGCGGCTCTCGGTGCGTATCCGTGCTATGAAATGGACAGTGGCACAGAATTCTCTCCGATTGACATAACTGCCGCCAGCATAATCGCACTTGCGGGAACGCCAAAAGAGTTTACCGTGTTCCATGCACGAAACGCACATGTTGTTGAGATGGGCGATGTGCTTACGGCGATGAACGAGTGTGGTATCGAAGTAAAACCTGTTAGCGATGAAGAATTCCAGAAGCGGCTAAATGCATTTATGGAAGACGAAAGCAAGAGTATGCTTGTTGCCCCTCTCATTTCGTATAATAATGCCGACGGAGAAGTCCAATTGGTAGAGATTCCCGATGAAAGCACATTTACTACAAAGGCCTTATATCAACTAGGATTTAAGTGGCCAATCATTACGGACGATTACATTAAAAAAGCTATAATGGCCTTGCAGACGCTCGGATTTTTTGACGAAGAAATATGATGGAGTCTAAAAAATGGCAGAATTTATACGCAATAGCAGTCTGATAAAACACAAGTATCGGGAATTCTTTTTCCCGACGATTGCAATGGCATTGTCTTATTCGCTTACAACGATTGTGGACGGTATCATCGTCAGTATTTTTCTGGGGGCGGACCAGATGGCCGCAGTCAACAGCTGCCTTCCAGTGCCACAACTGAATGCCACGATTGCGACCCTCATCGGAATCGGTGCTTCAACTTTCATCTCAATTGCAAAAGGTCGTCGTGAAAACCAGTCGGCAAACAGTGCCTTCACTTCATATTTTGTGTTGCTCGTCCTGTTCTCGGCTTTGCTTCTGGGCTCATACACCATCTTTTTCGACCAGATATGTCATTTCCTTTCTTCTGACAAAACGCTCTCTCCGTTCGTGAAGTCGTATTTTGGAATGTTGTGCTGGGGAGCAGGCTTCCACATTGCAGCGGTTTCGCTTGGCTATATTGCTTCGGCAGAAGGTCATGCCAAATTATCTTCGGTGTCAATGATTGTGGCAAATGTTGTCAACCTCATTCTAGATGTCCTTTTCATCCGTTTTTTCGGTATGGGAATTTCCGGTGCGGCTTTGGCTTCCGTATTCGCATTCTGCTTGCAATTTGCCATACTGATTGTTCTGTATGTCTGCTCAAAAAAGAAACGCACAGTTCATTTTTCATTCAATGCTATATGGCGAAACTCGCTGACCGTTCTCAAAACTGGATTTTCGCCAGCCCTCAGTCTTATTTTGGTCGGAATAAAAATTGCATGTGTGAACAAGATTGTCACTGCCATCGCTGGGGCCGACGGCATGATTGCATTCTCGCTTTGTATTTCTGCCCTAAGTCTTGCTTCGCTTCTGATTGATGGTGCTTCCGACTCGATGATGCCGATTCTAGGAATCTATTACGGCGAGGGCGACAAGCACGGAGTAAAACTCGTTTTCAATTACGCACTCAAGGTTCTCGTTCTGAGCACCCTTGTCCTGATGACCGTGTTGGAAGCGTTTCCGCAACTTTTTTTCTTCTTATATAAAATCACTGATGAAAAAACAATTTTTATCGCCTTGCCTGCCATTCGAATTTATGCAGCCAGCCTGATAGGAGTTTCTATTTCGTTTCATTATTTGTACTTTTTTGCGGGAACTGAGTGTGAAAAAGCATCTACCGTCGTTTCCATAATTGACGGAATTTCTGTAATCCCATTTGCCTTGCTTTTGTCGCACTTTTTCGGAATCTACGGAGTGTGGTTTTCATTCATCGCCGCTGAATTGCTTTCCGTTGCTGTGATTATCGTAATCCAAGCGATTCGAAAGAAAAAAAAGAAAAAAACTATTCCAAAAACTGAATTGTTGCTAGAATTTTCTTTTAACGAAACGCAGATTTCTGATGCCATCAAAAAAATCAGACCCTGCTTGACGGAATGTAAAATCGACTCGAATACTGCAAACATCGTGACTCTTGCAACCGAAGAAATTTCGATAAATTCAGTTGACTTCACAGCAAAATCAAAGAAAAAACGAGGTACAATAAATTTTGACATAACCATTAAAAAAACCGACGAAAGCATCGTCCTTTCGGTGTGTGATGATGGCGTGCATTTTGACCCTACGACATACCAAGCCGATGAATCAGAAGAATTCAAGATAGGGCATATTGAATTGCTTCGGGCTATGTCTGAACGCATTTCATACAGTTATGTCATCGGTCTGAACAAAACGACGGTTTTGCTGCATGAAAAAATTTAAATATGAAAAATCTCATTTCGTGATATAATAATTAAAAGGAGACACCTATGACAATTACAAAAAACATTTTGGGCAACAAAGCCGAACTGAAACTGAGCGGCTGGTTAGACACACAGACATCACCGCAGCTTGAAGCGGAGTTAATGTCACTGGAAGACGGCATAAACTCTTTGGTTTTGGATTTTGCGGAAGTGGAATACATCTCATCGGCAGGAATGAGACAGCTTGTCAGTGCTTATAAAAAGATGAATGGCAATCTGACTTTAACTCATGTTTCCGATGAAATAATGAGTGTAATCCGTATGACAGGTCTTGATAAGAGGATTAAATTTGAATAATAAAAAACAAGACTAAAAAATGAAAAAATCAAAGATACAACGAAGAATTGCACGGTATTTCTGTGTGATGATTGCTTTTGTCGTGGCTTTTCTAAGCAGCTTGGATTTTTATGAGAACTTTAAGATTAGGTTCGACATAAGCAAAGAACAGGCTATCTCCTGTTCAGAAATAGTCAGCGGCATTTTGGATCATGTCGATTTTAAGTTATTTGAAGCAGTTCCAGATTCTGCAAAATACGATAATGAGCGGAATAAGCTGCGAAATGTATGTATATCTTTTGGTTTGGATTATTTATATGTCTATTCAATTGACTCAGAGACATTGTGGCGGCGGCGGTTGTTTAATGTAGCATACGATGATAAAATGGATGCTTATATTTATGCAGAACATTCTTTTGGAACTTTATCGGTTGATCCGCTAAACCCTAAAGAACTTGCTATTTTTAAAGGAGCAAGAGGGATGCAACGCACGGAATTTAACAATCAATACGGACATGAGATTACATGGCTTATACCTTACACAAACGAAAACAATGAACTTTTAGCTATAATCGGTATTGATAATGATTTTAATATTGCGACTAAGAGTTTTATGAAAATGTTTCTGCTCGCCACGATTCCGACGGTTGCAGTGATGATTCTTGAACTGATTATTCTGCTAAAGTTAATCGGCAATAGAGTTGTTTCTCCGCTCAAAGTCATTTCCGAAAAAATGCTTGGTTTTGCAAATGATTCCGAGCATAAACCGGAAACTCTTAACATTAATACTAATGATGAAATCGGAGAGATTGCTGCCTCTTTCGATAAAATGGTGAACGATATTAGTGTATATATGAAGAATATCGAGTCGCTGACAAAAGAACGGCTGGAAAATCAGGTGCAGCTTGAGGTTGCCAGACATATTCAATATGGCCTTGTTCCTGAGAAAAAGGAAATCAACAATCAATTATTCAGCGTCTATGCCGTTACTTCTCCTGCCAAAGAAGTTGGAGGTGATTTTTATGATTGTTTCCAGCGTATAGATGGGACTATGTGCATTATGATTGGCGATGTGTCAGGCAAAGGAATCACGGCGGCGATTTTTATGGCGATGACCAAAACAATGCTCCGTGACAAACTGATGTTGGGATGTTCTCCGGCTCAGGCATTGAATCAGGCAAATGACGAACTTTGTGCTCAGAATCCCGAAAACCTGTTTGTTACGGTATTTGTTGCGATCTTGGACTCCGATACCGGTAAAATTTGCTATGCAAATGCCGGTCATACCAAGCCTGTG
>JAEEGL012835160.1_pt1 | contig 10856 bp, 8 predicted proteins | sample 9134231 | NCBI WGS metagenome assembly JAEEGL01 (sample SAMN16246548, study PRJNA631951) | gut metagenome | biome: gut microbiome; feature: rumen; material: fiber-attached | host: Bos | place: Iran: Karaj | collected 2018-10
AGATATCATGGAGAGCTTTGCTGGCATTGATCTTGATGCAGCAAGAAGAGTTGCAGGTAACGGATTCTGCTATCTCATGGGCGATATCGCAAGACTTCACTCAGCTGTTATCAGCTATGCAAGAGATTTCATGATCGACAGAGGATTTACATACTGCGTTCCTCCTTTCATGATCCACGGAAATGTTGTAGCAGGTGTTATGAGCTTCCCTGAGATGGAAGCAATGATGTACAAGATTGAAGGTGAGGACCTTTACCTTATCGGAACCAGTGAGCATTCAATGATCGGTAAGTTCATTGATCAGATTATTCCTGAGGAAGAGATGCCAATGGCACTTACAAGCTATTCTCCATGCTTTAGAAAAGAGAAGGGCGCTCATGGTATTGAGGAGAGAGGTGTATACAGAATCCACCAGTTCGAAAAGCAGGAGATGGTTGTAATCTGTAAGCCTGAGGATTCAAAGACCTGGTACGACAAGCTGTGGCAGAATACAGTAGACCTCTTTAGAACTCTTGATATTCCTGTAAGAACTCTTGAGTGCTGCTCAGGTGATCTGGCAGATCTTAAGTGCAAGAGTTGCGACGTTGAAGCATGGTCACCAAGACAGAAGAAGTACTTCGAGGTTGGTAGCTGCTCAAATCTTGGAGACGCTCAGGCAAGAAGACTTAAGATCAGAATCAAGGGCAAGGATGGAAATTATCTTGCTCATACACTTAACAATACTGTTGTTGCTCCACCAAGAATGCTTATTGCATTCCTTGAGAACAACCTTCAGGCTGACGGAAGCGTAAGAATTCCAGAAGTTCTCCGTCCTTACATGGGAGGAAAAGAAGTTCTCGTTCCAACAAAGAAGAACTAAGAATTATGCATAAATTTTTGAGAGCAGTTGGATTTTCAAAAATTAAAGACAGAAAAGAACTCACAAGTTTGATCACCAGTTCAATTCAGAATGCTCAGAAGCGCAACTATGTTACAAACAACGAAAACATGATCCTTGCAGAGTTTGCCAGAGATTATGCTGATGGTATCGGAATTGCAGTCTGTGGAGAATTTGATGATGATGATAAGTTTATTTATGAATACTATTATCCTTATCTGATTCCAAGCGCAGTAAGTACTGAAGAAGATCTGAATGTTGAACGACACGCAGCCACCTATTCCTATGCAGGAGTGTGCAACGAGCCCAGACTTGGAGTTACACTGATCTTTTATCTTCAGAATATGGTTCCATACATTAAGTATGAGAATGAGGGCAAGTTCCCAATAAGGGGAACGACCTTGAGCCTTTCAGCTCTTTCTGTAAAGGGACAGATAATGATGCCCATTGCAAAGACTGAAGAGGAAAAGGAAGTAGCCAAGAAAAAGATAAACTATCGTAACAAACTGATAAACAATGCCAGAAGGGGAGATGAGACAGCAATCGAATCTCTCACTCTGGATGATATGGACCTTTACACAACACTTTCCAAGAAGATCCGCAAACAGGATATCTATTCTCTTGTAGATACATACTTCATGCCCTATGGAGTTGAGTGCGACCAATACTCAGTACTTGGGGAAGTGCTGGAATCAAAGAAGGTCATAAATCATTTTACCGATGAAGCTGTCTACATCATGAAGATCGATTGCAATGGAATAGAGTTTGATGTTTGCATCAACGAAGCAGATCTTCTAGGTGAGCCGGCTGTCGGCAGAAGATTTAAGGGAAACATCTGGATGCAGGGCGTGATAAACTATCCAGAATCAAATTAAAGGAGAAAAAACATATGGCAACACCACACAACAGTGCAGAAAAAGGCGATTTTGCCAAGACCGTCCTCATGCCTGGGGATCCACTCAGAGCAAAGTTTATTGCAGAGAATTTCCTTACTGACGTTAAGTGTGTTAACGAAGTTAGAGGAATGCTCGGATTTACAGGTAAGTATGAGGGAAAAGAGGTATCGGTTATGGGACACGGAATGGGTATCCCTTCTATCGGTATCTACACCTATGAACTTTTCAATTTCTATGATGTAGATAACATCATCAGAGTTGGAAGTGCCGGTGGACTTCAGGACGACGTTAACGTAATGGACATCATCTTTGCTATGGGTGCTCACACAGATTCTAATTATGGATTCCAGTTTGGACTTCCAGGAACCTTTGCACCAACAGCAAGCTACAAGATCCTTGAGAAGGCAGTTTCAATTGCCAAGGAGAAAGGTGTAACTTACCATGTTGGTGATGTACTTTCTTCAGATGCTTTCTACAAGAAGTGCAACGAAAGTGAGCTCTACAGAAACTACGGTGCTCTTGCTGTTGAGATGGAAACACCAGCTCTTTACATGAACGCAGCAGAGGCTAAGAAGAATGCTCTCACAATCCTTACCTGCTCAGATCACCTGTTCAAGGCACAGGAGCTTTCAGCAAAAGAGCGTGAGACTAGCTTCACTGATATGATGGAGATCGCACTTAAGACAGCAATTGCGCTTTAATTACTTAAATTAGTTACAAAAAATGAGGCTATCACACTTAGTGTGATGGCCTCTTAGCATTTGAATGTAGCAATAATGATCAGGAATAGGTCGTAGACACGGGTATATTTCGACTCTACTTATGACTCTATGATTCATAGAATCCGCATAGCTGTCGGATTATTCTACATTTTCCCTGGTGATATTCTTTGCCCACTTGTGGCTGTAAAAGTGCTTAAGAACCCAGGGCCATTTGACAAATTCATCTGTGCACAGAAGGAAGAATACTTCTTTTACTGGAAGTTTAAATACAAAGGCTGCAAGGAGTCCAAACCTTATTCACTTTTCTTGATCTTTCCGTCCTTAATAAGGAGCTTTTCTGTTGCCACATGATCCACAAAAGTCTTGTCGTGGGATACGAAAAGAAGCGTTCCTTCATATTCTACCAGAAGTTTTTCCAACGCCTCAATAGAAGGAATGTCCAAGTAGTTTGTGGGCTCATCCAGTATTAGCAGGTTTACGTCCGACACAAAGAGCATGGCAAAGGACAGCTTCATTCTTTCCCCGCCCGACAGCTCTTTTGCCTTCTTCCGGATATCTCTTTCAGTTAAAAGAAGTCTCGCCAGTATGATACGTGCTATACTCTCGGACTGGATGCTCACATCTCTTACATTTTCAAGAACAGTTTTGTCCATATCAATCTGGCTCATGTTCTGTTTTGCGTAGCCTATCTTGGCTCCCGGAACTACATATACTAACTCTCCCTTGTCGATAAGCTCGATCAGTGTAGTCTTTCCTGCTCCGTTCTCACCAACAAGAGCAACCTTTGACCCGTTTCGTATCATAAAGTCAGCATCATCAAAGATAAGCTTGTCATCATAACCAAAGGTAAGATGCTCACCTCTTATAACAATGGGATTCCTCGGCGGATTAGTCAATCTGAAATCAGGTCTGGCAACCGGCTCTTCCTTTGGCTTTTGCTTAACCTCCATGTGCTCGATGCGCTTTAGGACATTCTCAGCACTCTTTTCCATGTTACGAGCCTTGTCCTCCGGCTTTCTGTTTCCGCAAAGGGCAATGGCTTTAGCCTCGCTGGCTGAGATATTCTTTGGTTTTTTCTCAATGGACTTAGCCTTGGCTTTCTTTTGCCGATAGACATTTGTTAACCTTTGTTTTTCAGCCTGGTAACTTTCGTACTCGGCATATTCTGTCTTTCTTTGCTGCTCCTTTTGTTCCAGGTAATCATCGTAATTTCCATTATAAAAATGGAGCTCGCCAAAAGAAACCTCTACGATCCTGTCACATACTTCATTTAACAAGGATCTGTCATGACTGATAAGGACCATAGATTCTATCTCTATAAGTCTCTTTTTCAAAAGCTCAACACCGGCGCTATCCAGATTTGATGTGGGCTCATCCAAAAACGCCACAGCCCTTTGACTTGAAAAGAGCTCTGCAAGTCTTATTCTGGTATCCTCACCTCCGCTGACTTTCTCCTGCCACATCTGGTCGCTGACCCCCATCTTCCCTGCCTCGGTATAATCAGTATCGAAATATGAGTTTCCGCTTCCAAACTGCTCAAAGTAAAACGGGATACAATCAAGCTTAACGCTTCCGGACGAGGGCTCTATCTGTCCGGCTAAAATCCGCAAGAGAGTGGTCTTCCCGGCTCCGTTCATTCCAACTAATCCAACCTTTTCTCCCTCATACAGATAGAACCTATCAAAATCCAGAACTGTCTGTTCGCCATATATCTGTTTTATATTTTCTGCACTGATAAGAATTTTCTTAGACATGTCACACCTCCTTTCGAAGGAATCTGATTACATATTTCTATTATAAATTGCTTTAACGTATTTCTTGTTTCCACCGATGATCACAATAGCTGCCACAACTGCCAACATCTCAAATAGCAAAAGAACTGCTCTTTCATCGAGATACACCGTAAGAATACCAGCCATCAGTTCTGCAAAAAGTGTTCCGGCTGTGCTAAGCACCTGAAAAGCACCGTTAAATCTACCTTTCTTTTCATCGGGAACATAGCTCTGAGTTGAGGATATCCTTATGGTGTAGCTTGTGACGCCTCCGATTCCTGTCAAAAAGGAAAGGCCCATCGCAACTGCCACAGGAGTATAGAGATATAATCCCTCGCAGATTCCCAGCATTATGTAGACCCCAAGGGCTATGTAAAACTTATATTTTGTAGGCAACTTTTTTCTGTAGTGGAACCATCCGCCAATACCTCTTCCCACAAATGCCATTCCAAATATGCACATAAAGAGATACTCTCCATTTGGAAAATTACTCTTAAAGTAGGGAAGGCATATTACATTAGATGCTCCCCCAGCGATATTGCTAAACAGGAAGTACAGTGCAATTGCCAGAAGTCCTTTTTCGGAAAAGAGATATCTAAAGCCCTCTTTGATATCCACAAGTATCCTCTGCACATGACCCAGGTTTTCACCTTCTATCGACTTCTTTTGCTTTTCAATGTACTTTTCCTCTGCCTCAATGCGCATCTCCAAAGTTGCAGCAACAAGGAAACATACGGCATTGGCCATCATAAGTGGCCCCATACCAAACATGTTGTAAAAGAATGTGGCCACAGGAACCATGAAAACTGCCAAGGTCTCAAGCACACTGGCTATGGAATAGGCTTTTGAGTAATTTCCCTCCGAGATCAGCAGTGGATAAAAGCTGTCATAAGCCACCATATAAATGCTGCTCACTGATCCAACTGTCAGGCTAAACAGTGCAAATATTGGGAAACTGAACCATCCGCTGGTAAGCAGAATTGCCATGAGTAAATATAATCCGCCCATCATAAAGTCTAAAGTGTATATCATCTTTTTCCTTGAAAACCTGTCAAGGATAGCTCCTGAAAAAATGGGAACCAGAAGCTGTGGTACAGTATAGGTCATAAGGTATATGGCATAGAGCATGGTTGATCCGGTAAAATCAAGGACCATAAGACTCATTGCAAAGCCAGCCATACTGTTTCCAAGCATTGAAACTACGCTGCCAATTGTTATTATGGTAAAGTCCCTTGTCCATAAGGGGTTCTTGACCGTTAATTCTTTTGAAATTTCTTTTGATAAATTTGTTTCCATTATGTCCTCCTAAGCAAGTCAAAATAATAATTTCGCGGCAATAAAAAATCCGCCTGCGTTACGCAAACGGATTCACTAAATCATATTACTATACCCTGAGCCTGCCTTAAAAACAAAGGCTTTATCTTAGAAAACGGGCTTTATCTCACAAAAAAAGCACCTATTCCCGGTATCAGAATATGCAATAAATGACATGATCCACAACATAAGAACAAACATTGTCCTTACTACTAAGCGCAACGCAATAACCCTTTCGGGCAAGTGTTTTACTTATTGAATCAATATCACCTACGCAACATCCCTCTCTACCTCCAAATTGTGCTTGGAAACTAACCACTATCATTTGTAACATGTTTATCAGCCTTCGTCAACACAAAATCTGAAACTAATTTTGCTGACTCAAAGATTTCTGACAATTATATATGTCAGGACAAGAGCTATCAGGAATACCAGATTAACGGCGGTGAATACTAAAAGGTATTTGCCGCTCTTTTCCTGATACTCTTTGCTGTAGGCCTTATAGGAGATCAGCGAAGCCATGGAGGCAATAAGTGTTCCAAGACCGCCCACGTTAACGCCAAGAAGGAGATCCTTATAATTGGTGGTAAAACCTGAGAGTATTAAAGTTGCAGGAACATTGCTTATTATCTGGCTGAGTGCAACGGATATTCCAAACTCGCGGCCGATCAGGACTTCTTCCAGGAAAGAGCTGATGACTTCAATTCTGCCCATGTTACCGGTGAAGATAAAAAATCCGATAAAGGTCAGGAGCAGAATATAGTCTGCCCTGAAAAGGATCTTGTAATCCATTCCACCTACAATTACGAGAACGATGATTGCAAATACATACCAGGGAAGGATTCTCACAACTGTTAAAAGAGCTATGGCAAAGAGCACAGCGTAGATGATGATCTGGCGTTTACTTCCGAACCGGCTTGTGATGGAAGATGTGCTGCTTTTTTGAAGGCTCTTTTCCCTGCCAGGGATAAGCAGAAGAGAGAGAACAAGTAAAATAGCGGATACAAGGCTAAAGGGCAGCATGATCATAATAAAACTTCCGATGCTCATGCCGGTAAGGCCGTACAGATACAGGTTCTGGGGGTTGCCGATGGGAGTCAGCATGCTTCCAAGGTTCGCAGCTACAGTCTGAAGGACTACCGTGGGGATCATCATATCTTCACGGCCACAGTCATGAAGTATCATAAGTGCAAATGGAACAAAGGTAATCAGCGCCACGTCATTGGTGATGAGCATGCTTCCTAAAAAGCACATGAAGATCAGCATGGCTGCAAGCTGCCAGCTTTTTGTGACCCTGGATAAAAGAAATCCTGCAATCCTGTCAAATACTGAATTTTCTTTAAAGCCCTGGATTATTACCATAAGTCCCCAGAGGATTCCCAGGGACCTGAAATCTATATAGCCAAGGTATTCTTTTCCCGGATGAACAAAGAATGCAGAGACAATGGCCAGTACCCATGCAATACAGAGCACAGTATCGATTTTTCGTATATTTGTAAAAACTCTTCCCATGTTTTCTCCCTCGAATCTTAAATCTCAAAACGACGAAATAATACCACAAAAAAGTGTCTTTTTGCAAGGATTGTGATGTGCTATTTTAGTAGTAGGGAGATTCGGCCATGAAAATTGATATTCAGAAAATAAGCACCATTTTTGTAAGACAAAATAGGGCATTTTTTGTCGGGAGAAGTATGTACAAGACCTCTATACTAAAGTTACAATCAAGTTGGAGGTAGCTATGAACTGGACAAAGATCATAGAAGATGCCATTAAGTTTATCGAAGAGAATATCACTGAAGATCTGACGGTTGGCAGGATTGCTCAGGAAGTGAATACATCCGCGTTCTATTTCCAGAAGGGTTTTTCCATGCTGTGCGGATACACTGTCGGGGAATACGTCCGGATGAGAAGGCTCTCACTTGCAGGAGAAGAACTGACTTCCTCGGATATCAAAGTGATCGATCTTGCCATGAAGTATGGCTATGACTCGGCAGACAGCTTTACTAAGGCTTTTACTAGATTTCATGGTAGCACTCCAACTGATGTAAGGCAAAATGGTGCAAGCATTAAGGCCTTTGCACCGCTGCACATTAAACTGACATTAGATGGAGGGAAAACTATGGAGTACAGGATTGAGAAAAAACCGGCATTTAAGGTAATGGGAGTTTCAAAGATTATCGATTATGGTGATGGCTACAGCACAATACCTAAGTTCTGGGATGAGGTATTTGCTAGTCCGGCAAATAAGATTATGGGCGTATATGGAGTATGCCTTGATGATGAAATAGAGGGTGATCAGTTCCGCTACATGATAGCAGATGATTACAATGAGAACCTGGCAAAAGAAAAGGGCTACGAGGTAAAAGAAATCCCCGAGCACACCTGGGCTGTTTTCCCGTGCAAAGGAGCAATGCCACAGGCTCTGCAGAGCGTTAACACACAGGTCTTCAACGAATGGCTTCCTGCCAGTAGTTATGAGATAGCTGCCGGATTTAATATTGAGTTCTATACAGATGAAAAGAAATATCCAAAAGGAGCTCAGGACCCGGAGTATTACTCAGAAATCTGGGTTCCGGTCAAGGCTTAAAATGAGCCACGAAGGGACATTCATTGTCGCCATGCTCGAACTCGGAAGCAAAGCTTCCTTCGTCGCGGGCTGGCGCCCTATAAAAAAGGATACATAAAAGCTCTCTCGTGAGTAAACTCCCGTCGAGCTTTATGTATCCTTTTTTGCATGGCTTGTAGCCTTCGCGAATGTTCCCGATGCGATTCGAACGCACGACCTTTCGCTTAGGAGGCGAACGCTCTATCCTGCTGAGCTACGGAAACATGCAATAAGTATATTATCACAAAGATGGCGTTAAATCAAGGCAGACAGGGCAGGAGGGAGGCTTTGGAATTACAAAGTGCAAAGGTTAAGAAAAGTGTAGTAAAATATAGATATGTTGATATCGTAAAATGGTATGTTTTCTTATAGGTGGCTTATGAGAGATAACAGTGCAACTAATCAAAAATCTCTGACCGGGAAAAAGAGTGAGAGCCTGCTCTTTAAGTTTGGCGTGGCTTTTGCGGTATTTACTGTGGTTACACTGGTCCTTGGAGGAATTGCAACATACAGACTCCAGGAGAGGATCTATGAGCAGAGGATAGAGGATAACGTCAAGAATCTGTCAGAATATCTGCAGGATCTGATAAAAGCTGATGGAGAGGACTTTATCCAATATCAGGAGTATATGAAGGAGCATGGGGACGAAGTACTTATCCCTTTTGATTTTGACGGAAATTACCTGCCGGCGCTGGACAGGTATCAGAAGCTTTTTGCTGAGCAGTACCCGGGAAAAGTCCTGGGCTATGATATCTCTTTTGACGAGCTGTCTGATGAAGTGAAAAATGCCTTTGCGGTTTATACGCATGAATACTGGCTTTATGTGTTTGAATCTGCGACTAAAGTGTTCGAAGTGGACTACACCTACTATGTAACATCAACAGGTGAGCCTTATCATATGTACTACGTCATAGATGCTGTGCGAGAAGAAAAAATTGTTGATGGCAAGTCCTGCATAAATGTTTGCATGGACATTTATGAGGCTGCGGACCGATTCCCTGTTATGTGGAAAGTATGGGAAACAGGAGAGATACTTCCAGAGCATGATGAGGTAAGCAACGAGTACGGACATGTATATACCTACTATTATCCGCTGTATATAAATGGGGAAAAGATGGGAATCATCGCCGTTGATGTGCCAATTTCCTCAATCAATGCTACAATACTTCGTAATACTCTTATTCTTATAACCACAATGGGATTCATTCTTATAGTAGGCGTAATTCTTACCCTCGCTTTCATGGAGAGGAATTATATTGCAAAGCTGGAAGCCCTGGTAACTAACATCAAAAAGTATACAAAGACCAAGGATCCAAAGATTGCCCATGTTATCGAGTATGATGCCAGAGGCGGCGACGAAATCTCAGCCCTTGCGAATCATACAGCAGAAATGATGCTTGAGATGGATAAATTCATGAAGCATCTTAGCACAGCCACCAACGAGCTGACGGAGACCAGAAAGCAGGCCAGCGAGCTTCAGGCCCTGGCAAACCGAGATGCCCTTACCGGTATCAGAAACAGAAGCGCCTACGAAGATGAGATCAGGAAGCTTGAGTGGGATGTGGCTGGAGGAGAAGATAAATTCGGCCTTGCCATGGTAGACCTTAATAACTTAAAGGCCATCAACGAAGAGCACGGACACGACAGCGGAAATACCGCGATAAAAGAGCTGTGTATGCTGGTTTGTAATGTATTCAAGCACTCACCGGTATTCAGAATTGGTGGAGACGTATTTGCCGTTATCCTGAAAAACAGCGATTATGAGAACGTAGAAAAACTGGTGGAGGACCTGTATGCAGAGATATACAGGCGCCTTGCAGATGACAGTCTTGAACCCTGGCAGCGGATCTCTGCGGCTATCGGAGTAGCTCTTTTTGATCCTGAGAAGGACTTCACCGTATCAGATGTGTTTAAGAGGGCTGACACAAACATGTACAAACGAAAAGAGGAAATGAAAGCCCGGGAAAGTAACAGTTAATGAACATTTTCATTGATCAGACAAAACGACTAATAAAAATAGTGACAATTCTGACGGCAGGAGCAGCAATGCTTCTGCTTTCGTCGTGCGCAGGAACCGAGCGTCAAAAAGCCATACAGGAGCTCTCCGAGCGTTACAATGTCCCTGAAGAAAAGCAGCTCATCGTCTACACCTCCCACAAGGAAGAGGTGTATCTGCCGATAATAAGGGAGTTTGAGAACAGGACCGGAATCTGGGTGGAAATTCACGCAGGTGGTACGGCCGAGATGCTCTCTCAGGTAAAAGAGGCTTCGGCAATCGGTCAGTGCGACATTATGTTTGGAGGCGGAATCGAAAGCTACGAGGCCCAAAAGGATCTTTTCACTGCCTATGAGACAGCGGGAAAAGAGAATCTGGACCCCAATTACGTTGACGCGGATGATTTCTGGACTCCCTTCACGGAGCTACCTATAGTTTTTATCTACAACCAAAAACTCGTATCCTATTCAGAGGTCCCAAAGACCTGGCAGGAGCTGTTTGACGACAAGTGGAAGGGCCAGATCTCTTTTGCTGATATAACAAATTCCGGAACAAGCTATACCATTATCTCCACCATGGAACAGATATTTAACGAGAGCGCTGAAAGCCTGGTACCAAGGTTTTATGAGCAGCTGGATGGAAAGGTCTTAAATTCATCAGGTCAGGTTATACCT
>JAEEGL013170805.1_pt1 | contig 10856 bp, 14 predicted proteins | sample 9134231 | NCBI WGS metagenome assembly JAEEGL01 (sample SAMN16246548, study PRJNA631951) | gut metagenome | biome: gut microbiome; feature: rumen; material: fiber-attached | host: Bos | place: Iran: Karaj | collected 2018-10
GGGGTCTGCAAAAAATATTGATAATCCACGGAAAGGGCCTGCATTCGGCGGACAGCGAAGGCGTCTTGGGCAGCGTCGTAAAAAAGTTCATCGAATCCGACGCGCGCCTTGGGGCCAGCGGGAAGGCGGACAAATGCCACGGCGGAAGCGGCGCCACATGGGTTGCCGTTCGCCCCTGAATTTATTATATTATAATTATGGAAGACTTCTACGCGCTGCTTGGCGTTCCAAGAACGGCGACGCAAGACGAAATAAAAAAAGCTTACAGAAACCTCGCGTTTAAATACCACCCCGACAGAAATCCGGGCGACAAGGCCGCTGAAGAAAAATTCAAGAAAATAAACGAAGCCTACGAAGTTTTGGGCGACAGCCAGCGGCGCGCGCAATACGACGCGGGCGGCTTCAACCCGTTTGGAAACGCCGGACAAAACGCCTACCGGCAAAATTACGGTTACGGTTCTTGGGGCAATTCAAACGAAAGCTACGACCCCTTCCGCGAATGGGCCAACTATGGCGGAGCGAGCCGCCGCTACTATTCGTATTCCACAAGCCAAGACAACGCTCCGCTTTCGCGCGGAGAGGCCTTCAGCAAGTTGATTTGGAAGGTTTTGCAAATTATGATTGGATTTTGGTCGCTTTCGTTCTCTTTGTATATTTTTCCGATCGGACCAATCCTAAGCTTGGCCGCGATTGTCAACGGCTTTAGCGGAGCGAGCGCCGCGTTAAAGGCCCTCTTCCGCCCAAGCAAAAAATGATTTATCTTTGTCTAAAGGTAATTCTTCCCTTGTCCAAATCGTAGGGAGAAAGTTCTACTTTGACATTGTCGCCGGGAACGATTCTAATGTAATGCTTGCGCATTTTTCCCGAAAGGTGCGCCATGATGATGTGTCCGTTTTTCAATTCAACGCGGAACATTGTGTTGGGCAAAGCTTCTTTTACCAAGCCTTCAACTTCGATAGCTTCTTCTTTTGCCACGATTCCTCCTCAAAAAAAACACTTGATTTTTTTACAAGATGTGATATTATACTATCTTAAAATAATCGTTTTTGTCAACAAGGGGAAAATTTTGAGACAGTCATTCATAAAAAAAATGAAAGAAAAGTTGGTCGAACAGCGAAATCAAATTTTGGACTCGCTGGCGGCGCAGAACAATGAATTTAAAGACTTGGTTTCAAAGGTGGAATCCGGCGATGAAATTGACGTCGCCTCCGACGCCGTGGACCGCAACATGTTGGACTCGCTTGGCGCGCAGGACGCCAACCGCCTTACGCTCATCAACAACGCGCTCCTTCGCATCCAGCAAGGAAAGTACGGCCTCTGCCTCCAGTGCGGAAAGCCCATTCCAGAAGCGCGCCTCGAAGCCTTGCCCTACGCCTTCATGTGCATCAACTGCGCTTCCAAGGCCGAAAAGCGCCGCTAGTTTTTCAACCTGCCGTCAAGGTCGCGGAACTTAATCTGGCCGTCTTCAAGATAGGCGGCTTGCGTGTAGCCCGCGCGAATGGCTGCCAGCTCCGCGCGGTCAAATGCAAAGTCCAATTTGTCCGCGGCGTGCGCGTCGCTTGAAAAAGTGACGGGAACTCCTTCCTTAAAAAACAATTCCAAAAATTCGGCGCTTGGATAAACGTCGTCAATAGAGCCTCTGGCCAAGCCGCCGGTATTTATTTCGACAATCACTCCCGCGCGCGCGGCGGCCTTTGCCGTGGCCTTCAATTCTTTTTTGTACCAAGAGTCGCCTTCGTCAAAAAATTTTAGCGCGGCGTTGCGTATTCTCACCAAGTCGGCGTGGCCCAAGATCGTTATTTTTTGGCTTGAAAGCATTTGCCTTTGACGGTCAAAGTATTCGCAAACGGCTTTTTTTCCGTCGTTGCAATAAAGGCGCCACAAGCCTTCCTTCACTTTTTCCAGCTTGTCGTCAACGGTAAAGAAACCATTTTTGTTCGTCAAATAGTGAACCGAGCCAATGAGGTAGTCGGGCGCGAACTGCTTGTAGGCCCAGTCAAAGTCACAGGCCATTTCGGGAATGTAGTCCGCCTCAAGGCCCGCGTAAATTTTTATCTTGCCGGAAAATTCCTGCGCGAGGGAACGGACGCAGTCAAAATATTCTTGGTGGTCCACAGCCGGCATGTGCCAGTCGGCGGCATGCGGATACATGCTGTGGGAAGAGAATCCCAAAACGCAAAAGCCTTTTTCCAGCGCCGCCTCAATCATTTGGCGCGGAGAATTTTTTCCGTCACAAAAAGTCGTGTGTGTATGATAGTTCGTCTTCAAGACCGCTCTCCTTTTTCCATTGTTCCGCCGCAGCGTTGAATTTTTGCAATTCCTCGCAAAGGCATTCGTATTCAGCCTTAAGCTTTTTGTCGCTCTTTTCGTGGGCCGCTTGGTTCAAGGCGCCGCCGTGCCGCGTTATCGACCGCGCCGAAATCGTCGCGGCGCTGCCCTTTAGCGTGTGGCCTATTTGCCTTAGGCCAAGGTAGTCCTTTTTCTTTATCAAGACCGGAATTTGCGAAATCAACTTTTGGCTCTGCTCCGCAAAGTCAAGAATCAATTGTCCGCCCAGCTCCACGTCGCCCGAAATCGTGTCCTCAAAGTCCGCGACATCCCAAACAACTTTTTTGTTTCCTCCCTTTGCGGAAGAGGCGGCCTTCTCCGGCTTGAGGTTCGCGGCAAAAGAGCTTTTCCATTTTGCGATGATTTTTTTCAAGTCGTCGCTCTTGTAGGGCTTTCCCAAAATGTCGTTCATTCCGGCGGCCTTGTACATCTTTACGTCTTCTTTTGTGTGGTTGGCCGTGCAAGCGACGATGACGCCGTTGTAGCGATTTTGCCGCAGCGCTTTTGTCGCGTCCATTCCGTTCATGACCGGCATCTGCAAGTCCATGAACACAATGTCAATCTTTGGATTTTCCTTGGCAAGCTGCACGGCTTTTTGTCCGTCGTCGGCCTCCAGAATGTCGGCGCCCATTTTTTTCAAGAAGGCAACAATCAACTTTCTGTTGACAGGATGGTCTTCGGCCACAAGGACCAAGACGCCTTGCGCCATCTTATCTTCGCTAACCTTTATCGCGGCCTCGTCTTCGGCCGTCTGCTCGTCGCCCTTAAGCTCAATTGGAACGGAAAAAGCGAGATTCAAAAGCTCAAAAAGTTTCTTTACTTTGACAGGCTTGTAAATGTATCCGTTGAACCAATTGAGCATTCTCATCTTGGCGTCTTGCCTAAGCTGGCCTTCAGGAACAATCAAGTAAAGCTTCGCGTCGTTTATTTTTTTGTCGGAATTGATTTCGCTGGCAAGGCGCCATCCGTCCATCTTGGGCATCACCATGTCGATGAAGACAATCGTAAAGGGATTTTCTTGGGCGGCGGCGGCCTTCATCATGTCCAAGGCTTCGGCGCCGCTTTGGGCCAGCGAGACGTTGGAAAGGCCCAAGTCCTTGAGCTTTGACTCAAATGACTTGCGCGCCAAAAAATTGTCGTCCACCAAAAGCACACGAGTGTCTTCGGGAAAGCGTATTTTTTGGAACTTGTCCAAAAAGGCGCCGCGCTTGGCCTCCACGCATGGAATGGAAAACCAAAAGACAGAGCCGCCTGTCGGATTTTGGTTCACGCCAATCTTTCCGTTCATCGCCGCGACAAGCGCCTTGCAAATCGACAGTCCAAGGCCGGTGCCGCCGTATTTTCTTGTGGTGGAAGTGTCCGCTTGGTAAAAGTCTGTGAAAAGTTTTTTGCTGGCGGCCTTTGAAATTCCGATTCCGGTGTCCTCCACCTTGAACAAAATCGAGCCGTCCTTGTCGCGCTCAACGATTGTGTGGACGTAGCCCTTCTCCGTGAACTTGGCGGCGTTCTTGACCATGTTCAACAAAATTTGCTGCAGGCGGGTCGGATCGCCCATCACGAATTTTGGAACGGACGGATAAATGTCGCTAACGACCTCAAGGCCCTTGTTAAAGGCCTCGGAGCTGACGGAGTCCATGACGCGCTCGACGACGTCTATCAAATTGAATTCGATGTTCTCCAACTGAAAATTTTGCGAGCGAATTTTTGAAAAGTCAAGGATGTCGTTGGCCAAGGCCAGCAAGGTTTCGGCGCCCACTTGCATTTGATGAACGTACTCCAATTGCTCCTTGTCCAAACTGGTCATCTTTAAAAGCTCGAGCGAGCCGACTATCGTTTGGATTGGAGTGCGCATTTCGTGGACGGTGCTGGAGAGAAAACGGCTTCCAGTCGCAATCGCTTCAAGGGGCGCGTCAGATTCGCTCATGCAAAATTTCCATCGCCTTTCTTAAAATCACTTCCGGCTTTTGCGGCTTGGCAAGATAGCCCTTGGCGCCAAGGCTTAGCGCTTGGATGACATATTCGCGCTGGACGGCCTGCGAGTAGACGACAACAGGAATCGGACGCTCCCGCGCCTTAAGCTGCTTGAGAATGTCAAAGCCTGAAATGCCTTGCATGAATATGTCGAGAACGGCCAAGTCGTAATCCTTTGTTTGAATCGCCTGCGCGAACTTGGCGCCGCTGTCGAAGGTTTCGGTAGTGATGCCAAGCGTGCTGAATGACTGCGAAAGGATTGTGCGGACAACTTCGTCGTCGTCGACAATCGCGATGTTGAGAAGGCTTCCTTCCGTTCCCAAAGAATCGTCCATTCCGCCGTCGGCGCCAAAGCGAATGTCGACCAAGCTTGTCGTGTCGTCCTCGTCGCCGGCAAGAATGCTGTTGGCGATGATGTCAGTTGCTTCGTCGTTTCCGCCGTCCCTTCCAATCAAGGAGCCGAGCGCTGTGGTCAAGTCCTTTATAACCTTCACCCCGGTATATTCCGCGTGGCCGTCGATGAACTCGTCCATAAAATTTTCAAGCGAAAGAATTTTTATGTTCCTGCGCTGAATGCGGGTGTCGGCGGTGATGGTGTCAAGCAAGAGCTCCACGTTGATTCCGTCCACAAAAGAAAGCTGCAAGTTTGTCATCATGACGATGACTTTTGGCTCCCTGATTTTGTAGGCGTCAATCATCTCGCTGATTTTATATTTTAGCAAGGAAATTTTTTCTCGGTTCAAGCCCCGCGCGATTTCTATGAAAATGATGTTTCCGTTGTGGTGAATCTCAAGCACGCAAGGCGTAGTGTCCATAGAAAGGTTGGCGCGAATAATTTTTCCGACAGCCTCAAAGAAAACGTCGAACCTAATCGGCTTTGAAAAATACTTTACGACGCCAAACTGGACCAACGAAGAAATTTGCGCGCGGTCCATCTCTGGGCCGGAGACAATCACAGGAATTTTTTTTGCGTTGGGGTCGGACAGCTTTCGTTCCAAGATGTCCATTATTTCGTCAAAAGAGGATTCGACGTCCATTATTATCAAGTCAGGAAGGATGCGGACGATTTTGGAAAATGAATCCAAGCGGCTGTCCGACATTTCCACGCTCACATTTTCGGAAGTGAATTTTTCCTTCAAGAATTCCCGGAGCATGGGAGCGGCGTTAATTATCAAAACTTGTTTTTTTCTGGCGGTCGGTTCCATATATAGATATTTTAACGCGAAAAGGCTATAATTTCAAGACATTCTTTAGAGGAGGCCAGGATGGCTAGAGTCGTTGTTTTATTGGCGAAAGGCTTTGAGGAAATCGAGGCGGTCACCCCAATCGATTATTTGAGGCGGGCTGGAGTTGAAGTTGAGGTCGCCGCGATTCCTGTTGACGGAAAGGCGGAACTGCTTGTCCAAGGCGCTCACGGAATCAGCGTTCAGGCGGACTTGACTTTTGACGAGCTTGCGATGAGAGACAACGATTCGCTGCCAGACGGCGTTTTTGTTCCCGGCGGAATGCCCGGAGCCGCAAACGTTGGCGCCTGCGAATTGGCCTTGGACTTTATAAAGCAAATGTTCGCGCAAAAAAATTGGTGTCGGCCATTTGCGCGGCTCCGGTGGTCGTCCTTGCCAAGACCGGCGTTTTGACCGGCCGCAACTACACTTGCTACCCCGGCATGAAAAAATTTGAAGAATATTGCGGAGGCAAGGACAAGGCCGACCAATTGACAGCCGGCGCGACGCTTGTTCCAAACGAGCCTTTTGTCGTGGACCAAAACTTGATTACAGGCCGCGGCCCAGGAGCGGCGGAACAGTTCGCGATGGCGCTCGTCGAGTATCTTTGCGGAAAGGAAAAGGCGCAAGAAATCAAGGCCAGAAGCGTCCAGCGCTAGCCGCCCGCATTGCCCAACGCAAGACAACAATCGTTTGTCCGGGCGGATTTCGCGCAAGCGCGGCAACAGTTGTCAGGAACTTTATTATGAATTGGAACCTTTTGTTTTTTGTCAACTCACTTCTCTTGGGCATAGGCCTCGCGATGGACGCGTTTTCCGTTTCCATCGTGAACGCCTTGGCCGAGCCGCAAATGAAAGGCCGAAAAAGAATTCTTGTGGCCGGCGTCTACGCCTTCTTCCAGTTCACAATGCCGATGGTCGGCTGGCTCTGCATCCGCGCGGTCGCGGAGGCCTTCGCCGCCTTCCAAAAATTCATTCCTTGGATAGCGCTTGCGCTTTTGGCCTACATCGGCGCAAAAATGATTGTGGAATCCCTCCGCTCCAAAAACGAAGAGTGCAAGGCTTGCCAAAAGCGCGACTGCCAAAACTGCGCGTCCAACCCGGCAAAGCCGCTAGCGCTTGCCACCCTTCTTTTGCAAGGCGTGGCAACTTCCATCGACGCGCTGAGCGTCGGCTTTACCATAGCGGAATACAAGGCTCCGATGGCGGCGGCGGCCTGCCTCATCATCGCGGCGGTGACATTTGCCATTTGCATGACAGGCCTATTGATTGGAAAAGCCGCGTCAAAGAATTTGTCGGCGCGGGCGCAAATTGCCGGCGGCGCGATTTTGATTTTTATCGGAGCGGAAATTTTTGTCCGCGGCGTGTTTTTCTAAGCCCCGCAAGTCCACAAGCGGCCGCCTGCAAAGCCAGCCGCAAGCGCAATTGAACAAAAGCCGCGATTGCGCTATTATGTTTCCACTATGGAAAAAAGCTTGAAAGAAAAATTGATTCCGTTCGCGCTCGCGCTTGCGGTTATATTGGCCGACCAAATCACAAAGGCGCTTGTCGTGGCCAACATTCCACCTTACACAATCGGCTGGACCTTTGCCGGCGACTTTTTGAGAATCGTCCACGTGGCCAACAAGGGAGTGGCCTTTAGCCTTGGCTCGACTCTTTCCCAAACGTTTAGGAGCCTCTTGTTCTCCTTGGCGCCCCTTGTCGTGATAATTCTTGTAATCGTCATATATTTTAGGAACAAGGAATTCAACCTCTTGCAGCGCTGGTGCATTTGCGGCATCGTGGGCGGCGGAATCGGAAACATCATCGACAGAATCTTTAGGCCGCAAGGCGTCATCGACTTTGTGGACGTAAAGTTTTTTGGCCTCTTTGGCTTGGAGCGCTGGCCCACATTCAACGTGGCGGACGCGGCCATCGTGGTCTGCGGAATTCTTTTGATTGTCTCCTTTATTTTTACGGCAAAGTCCGCCGCTCCGCAAGAAGGCCAAAATGACTGAAGAAGAGCTTAAAAACATAGAGGCCCCCGACAAGGCCGCGCCCCTTACCGACACACAAAAGCGGCGGAACGCCTTTTGGCTCCAGATGCTTGGCGCGCTTGTTCTTTTGGTGGCGGGCTTTGTATTGGTCGTCGCGCTTGAATTTGGCGCGGCGTGGTTCTTGGGCCGCGTGGTCAAGGCCGACCAATCGATTATGAAAACAGTTTCGCCGCTTGTCATTTTGGCGGGAATCGTCATCGCATGGTTCATAAGCCGCCAAGTCTGCAAGGCGCTGGTCCTAAAGACAAAAATCGGCCGCTCCGTTCCCGACGACGTGGTGGACTTTTATTCCGGAAAGTGAAGAAATGCGTTATTGCCAGCCCGCGAAAGCGGTTTTTTTAATAAACTTCCTCTAGCAAAAGCGCATGAAATGCGCTATTGCCAGCCCGCGAGAGCGGGCTTTTTAATAAACTTCCTCTAGCAAAATCATACGAAGTATGATACAATAGTGTATCTTTTATCCAAAAGGAGATACATTATGGAAAAATTCTTTCAACTGAAAGAAAGAGGAACGACTGTAAGCCGCGAAATCGTTGCGGGAATCACAACTTTCCTTGCGATGGCTTACATTCTCATCGTAAACCCAAGCATCCTTGCCACAGAAGGCACAGGCATGGCGTGGGGTCCTGTTTTTACCGCCACAGCCATCTCAGCGGCGCTCGCCACCTTGATAATGGCCTTTTGCGCCAACCTTCCCGTCGCTTTGGCGCCCGGACTTGGCCTCAACGCCTTCTTCACTTATTCAGTAGTGTTCGGCATGGGCTGCTCTTGGCAGTTCGCCCTCACAGCTGTTTTTGTTGAAGGAATTATTTTCGTAATTCTCAGCCTTTGCGGAGTCCGCGAAGCGATCATCAAGTCAATCCCGGAAAACCTAAAGAAAGCGGTTTCTGTCGGAATCGGACTTTTCATCACAATCATCGGTTTGGTCAACGCCGGAATCTGTTCCACACAGACAGGAACTTTCGTAGGATTCGTTAACTTCGCCGGAGAGAACCACGCCGCCATCGTAGCCGTCATCGGCCTCATCATCACAATCGCGCTCTACACCCTTAAGGTTCCCGGCTCAATCCTCATCGCCATCATCGTGACAACAGTCATCGGAATTCCTTTTGGCGTGACATCGATTCCCGAAAACTTCAAGCCCTTCTCAGCTCCGTCCACACCCTACTTCTTCCAGTTTGAATGGACTCACGTTCTTTCTGTAAAATTTGTAGTTGTTCTTGTAACATTCCTCTTCACCGACATGTTCGACACAATCGGAACTTTGCTCGGAGTCGCGGAACAAGGAAACCTCAAGGACGAAAACGGCGACATCAAGAACGTCAAGGGAGCCTTGCTTTCTGACGCCATCGGAACAGTTGCCGGCGCCTGCTTGGGAACTTCAACTGTAACTTCATTCGTCGAGTCTTCTTCTGGCGTTGCCGCCGGCGGACGCACAGGACTCACATCAGTTACAACAGCCGTGTTCTTCTTGCTCTCGCTCTTCTTGAGCCCCCTCTTCTTCCTTGTGCCTGCCGCCGCCACCGCTCCGGCCTTGATTTTCGTAGGCTACTTGATGATGAAGGCCGTAACTTCAATCGACTTTGCCGACCCCACAGAAGGCATCCCCGCCTTCATCACAATCATGACAATGCCCTTCTCTTACTCAATTTCTAAGGGAATCATGTTCGGCATCATTTCTTACATCATCGCCAAGCTCGCCGGAAAGAAGGCCAAGGAAATCCCTGTTGTCACTTGGATTTTGGCCGTCATCTTTGTGGCCGACATCATCTTTGAAGCTGCAAAGTAGGATTAGTTTCCTAAAAAAAAGCCCGCGTGAGCGGGCTTTTTTTTATTAACTGACAAACGCGGCTTAGGCTTCCACGGCCACCAAGTTTCCGGCGCCGGCTTTTTCGGCGTAAACGGAGCGGCGGCTTTTGTAGGGATTGCGGAAGGTCGCGATTTGCGTCCGAATGCTGTCGATGTGGCTGCGAAGGAGGTCGCGGTTCCTCTTGTTTTGCGCCAGCACTTGCGTCTGCAAGCTGGACAAATCGTTTTGAAGGGACGCGATGCTCTCTTCCTTTTGGTCGCCGCCGCGGGCCTTGTACAAGTCCGACATCGGAACGATGACCTTTTGCAAATTCATTATGTTGGAAACGACCTGCTGCTCAAGCTCGGTGTGGGCCAAGAGCGCGTCGGCGTCTTCGTTTGCGATGGAATTTTCCTGCTTTTCCAAAACCGTAAGGTACTCGCGGAATTTTTCGCGCTGCTCCTGCAAGAGGCTGCGGAATTTTTTTAGCAAGGCCACGCGCTCTTCAAGCTCTTTCTCAGAAATCTCTTCCATAATTTACCCCTCAATGTTCAACGCGGGCTGCGTCTGGTTTGAAACAGTTCCGTTGGAACTTTCGGCCGCCTGCCGCCAAGACTCGGTCAACTGGCTCATCATGTTCAAAACAGAATCTATCTTGTCCTTGTTCTTTGAAATGTTGGCGCTTCTAAGCTGGTCGTTGAAAAAAAGATAAAGCGACATGAGGTTGCGGGCAATCTCTCCGCCCTTTTCCATGTCGAGCGAAACTTGCAGCTCCGTGATTATTTCCTGCGCGCGCAAAACGTCCGAGCTGAACGACTCTATATTTGCGACTGGCAGTTTTCCGTCTGGAGTAAATTTGGAAGAAGCGGAAGTGAGCTTTTTCACCGCTCCCTCATAAAGAAGAACAACGAGTTCGGCTTGGCTAGCGGTCTTTACGCTGGCCTTTTTGTAAGCGTTGTAAGCCTGATTATACATCATAATAAAATCGCCTCCCGTAAAACAGATAATGCATCGCTAAGATTATCGGATTTAGCCAAAAAAAGTTAAGCGAAAAAAGAATGATTTTTGTCAGGAATTTTGGCAGCTAGTTCCAAGCCGAGTCGTTAAGACTTTTTATAAAAATGTCAAGATTTTGAGAAACATTGGCAGGCTCCACAATCACACAGTCCGACCAATAGCCAATTTCAAAAGAGCAAATTCTGTCCGCGTAAAAGGTGACGACAGCGCGGTACGAGCCTGCTGGAACGTAAAAATCCGAAGCTGCAAAACGGCTGGGCTCGCTCAATGTGGACGCTTGCGGATTTTCGATAGACTTTTCATAATAGCAAGGCGTAGCGTTCAACGAATGCAAGGAATCGCGCCCCATCGCGAGATTGCCTGTATTAATGTCAAAAATGCGGACTTTGATTCCGTAAACGATGCCGTGCGTGTCAACATAGGCTCCGCCAAGCTTGATTGTTCCGCATCCGGACAACCCAACCGGACTAAGGTTGAAGGACACGCTCGCGGA
>JAEEGL013653009.1_pt1 | contig 10856 bp, 4 predicted proteins | sample 9134231 | NCBI WGS metagenome assembly JAEEGL01 (sample SAMN16246548, study PRJNA631951) | gut metagenome | biome: gut microbiome; feature: rumen; material: fiber-attached | host: Bos | place: Iran: Karaj | collected 2018-10
TTCTTGATTTGATTGATAAAGTCAACTCGCTTCAGATTCATTAAAAAATCCTTTATCTCATCTTTGGCAAAGTCTAATGGCTGAGCCTCACCTTTTGCCAAGTAATCTTCTACATGTAAAAAATAATAATAAGCTGTATCTTGCACCTCAATGTTCCGATTTACATTCATGTAATTCAAATCATTCTTCCAAGATGAAGAAGGCAACTTACCCATTTCTTCTTCTACGCTCTTCCACTGATCATAAAAATACTCATATACGACAGCATTCCCGACACTGTATTTCTCTAGGTTGTCGATAGCGTCCTGTGATTTCTGGCGATACCAACGTCTTACAAGATTAATATCCTTGGCATGCAAAGGTACTTTTATGAACAACCCTTTAATTAACGGAGATTCAAGCCTAAATAATTCCTTATGTGTATTATAATAGGTCTCTATCTCCTCATCACCTATCGTATTTTCCAATTTCTGACGTACCAGTTCTTCTTGATAAGCATGTTGTATCAATGAACGTCTATAGGTCTCAACCAGTTGGTTTATCTTCTCATCAGCAGCAATGTTCTTCTTTGCGACATTTGTGAACAAGACATCCTCAACCCATTCCTCCACATATTGCTTCGCGAACTGGATACTGTCTGTTTTCGACAAATTAACCGGGATAACTGAACGCAAATCCTCTTCATATAAGTATTGTCCATTCACCTCCACTACCGGAGTCTTCCCTTTATGGTCAGTTGAATGGTTACATCCCACCAACATAAAGGTCATACAGACCAATAACACGTAGATTTTCTTCATTATCTTCCAATTAATTTACGAAGATACAGTAAAATTAGATACGACCGTCATTATTAACGGTTTTTAAAACGTTTGAATATATTTCTACACGATATTTCTTCCGCAACTGTTTCGTAATCGACGTAACATTATCCTTTTGATAATCCTGCAGAACCAAAGTCCTGACATCTTGGAAGCTGGTCGGACCTTTTTTCATTTTCTTACCCATAACAAAGGAATAGGGGTAGTCCTGCAAGCGTTCAGCCTTCGTACATTTAAAGACAAGTTCATCGATAAAATCATTCTTTCCCAGTTCAAACAAACCATAATCCATAATGGCATCAGCTTGTTCCTTATCTGCAAACAGGCGGTCAAACGCTCTTTTCCAGTTTTCCATCGGTACATCCTTAAGATATTTCTTAATAGATTTCCCTGTTTTCTTATCTTTCGCATGGATTACCGCGCCCTTGTACCTAGGTAATTTCCATTTATATTTGTCTTGGTGTTGTTTGTAATAGTGTTCCAAAACAGCATCATCCCATTCTGATTGATTTTCGTCAATCCACGAGAGTGAAGACGCCAACAACATATCTCGTATTTCTTGAAGTTGCCATTTTGAAGATGGATCTTGGAGTCCATCACTGCCATTCTTAAGCCATGATGATAAGAGGTTCAAATCGATTGCTGAGTTTTGTCTTCCTCTCTTCTCTAGACGTAAAGACAGTTCTTCAGCAACATCCTCGTAAGGAGCTGAGGTTTGCTGTCCAACCCATTTCATAATATGAACACCTTTAGGTGAATAGAAAGGAGCAGAAAAGCGTTGACGTTGTAACGTAGAGAGTTGACTTTTCCATTCATTCAAATGTAGATCGACTGGTAACCAAGGCATAACCTCAGCAGAGACTTGCAAATCATTTCGTGATGACGTTTGTATCTTGTTCACTAACTGATTAAAGTCGGCACCCCGTTGTAACGCCAAATAAACAGAATCTATCCAGTTTTTTGCTTGACGTTCATAGTTACTGTCAGCATGTTGCGGAATTCGCACGCTTATATGTGCCAATTTAACCCACTCCGTTGATTGCATTCGTTGTTGATTAGCTGTATAGAGACGTTGCTTCTCCAACAATTCCTTTTGCCCGTCTACAACACGACGTTTCAGAAGTTGATTATTCAAATAAGCAAATTGACTACGGAAGGATGTTGTTGTATCTAGACCGTTTTGTTCCGCATCATAAACTTTTAGCTTAAAATCAATATACGATTCCAGAAATTCATCTAAGGACATATTCGTCTTCTTCCACTGATAGACAAATTCCTCCTTCGTAACTGGTTTTGAGTCTATAGAAAACACAACTTCCCCTTGTGCTTGCAAATATTGCACAAACACAAGGAGAAGTCCTATTACACCCAAAAACCTACGTAACATGTTCGTGTTATTGAGGGCGACTATAGTTAGGAGCCTCACTGGTAATGGTAATATCATGAGGATGACTCTCCATAACACCTGCATTAGTAATGCGAGTAAACTTCGCATTATGCAGTTCCATAATATTATGAGCACCACAATATCCCATACCAGAGCGCAAGCCACCAACCAACTGATAGATTACCTCTTGTACAGTACCCTTGAAAGGAACACGACCAGCAATTCCTTCTGGAACAAGTTTCTTTATTTCTTTTGTCTCAGCTTGGAAATAACGGTCTTTTGAACCATTTTCCATTGCCTCAAGACTGCCCATTCCACGATAAGTCTTGAACTTACGTCCATTGAAGATAATCGTTTCGCCCGGACTTTCCTCTGTACCTGCAACCAACGATCCAATCATCACGCTATATCCTCCGGCTGCCAATGCCTTAACGACATCACCAGAATAACGCAAGCCACCATCAGCGATCAAAGGCACGCCTGTACCTTTCAAAGCACAAGCGACATCATAGACAGCACTCAATTGCGGGACACCGACACCAGCAACTATACGCGTTGTACAGATAGAGCCCGGTCCTATACCAACCTTAACACAGTCGGCACCATTCTCCACCAACATTTTGGCAGCAGCTCCTGTAGCCACATTGCCAACGACGATATCAACTTTCGGGAAAGAGACCTTAGCTTCGCGGAGTTTTTCAATAACCGACTTTGAATGACCGTGAGCAGTATCGATAATAATAGCATCTGCACCAGCATCCACCAGAGCTTGCATACGTGCCAATGTATCATTGGTTACACCAACACCTGCTGCAACACGTAAACGCCCTTTTTCATCCTTGCAAGCCATTGGTTTATCCTTCGCCTTTGTAATATCTTTGTATGTGATCAAGCCTACCAAATGATTGTCTTTATCGACAACAGGCAATTTCTCAATCTTGTTTTCCTGTAAAATCTGGGCAGCAGCCGACAAGTCTGTCTGCTGATGAGTAGTAACCAGATTTTCTTTAGTCATAACCTCATCGATCTTCTTTTCCAGACGACGCTCAAAACGTAAATCACGGTTTGTTACAATACCAACCAAATGGTTCTCATCATCAACGACAGGAATACCGCCGATGTGATAATCACTCATAAGGTCCAAAGCATCCTTCACCGTTGAGCCGCAGCGAATGGTAACAGGATCATATATCATACCATTTTCTGCACGTTTCACAATAGCAACCTGACGAGCCTGTTCCTCAATAGACATATTTTTGTGAATAACACCGATTCCACCTTCCCGTGCAATGGCAATAGCCATACGAGATTCGGTAACAGTATCCATAGCGGCTGTTACAAATGGAATATTCAAGTCAATGTGACGTGAAAACTTAGTCGACAAATCGACCATACGAGGGAGAACATCAGAATAGGCTGGGATCAAAAGGACGTCATCATACGTTAATCCGTCCATCACGACTTTATCTGCAATAAAAGATGACATAGGGCTTATGTTTTTAAATTTTATTGCGTGCAAATTTACGGATTTTATCTGAGATGAGAAAGTTTCAACTCCTTTTTTTCGTCATTTATTTACATCATTTTCTTTTTGGTTCACTTTGCCTTTTGAATATGATACACGAGGAAATGACAACCATCCACTTGATGTCTAAATCTAAACGCATCAAGACGAGTAACACTTCGTCCTTCAGGAACTTGTATTTTCTTTATTATTTTCTTCTCCAATACCTTTCCTTTTGAGTTTTGCAGCTCGATTGTCAGGGTAACCCGACAAGCATCACCCATATTAAAGATGACTGGTCGAATCATATCATCTGGTCCATAAACCGTGTCGACTTCTTCACTTCCTGCCCAAATACGTTGAAAAGCCATTGTGTTCGCATGGAAAGCCAATTTTGGCACATAGAAAGGATCAACTAAAGGTTTTTGATAGGTAAACATATTTGGTCCAGACTCCATTGAGCACCAAGAGAAGCCACTTACCCCCCCGATTGACTGCATCTTCATGGATTCCCATGCAGAAAAAGCCTGGAATGCTTGACTTGCTCGCCATTCATTGGTCTCTAAAAGACGACCTATACTTCCTCTTTCGTATGGCCATTCATACGATTGAATTTCAAACCAAGGTTCTTTCTGAGCGAGAATCCAGTTGGGCTGTGCTGCCGACTCCTCATGTTCGAAGTTAAAGTAACACAGATCGTGAGCATCCAAACATGATTTAGCCCATGGGGAAGGCATATTACGCAAATCGCCCCAGTTCCTTCCATAGCCGGTATATGCATCCTGGCTACCACGTGTTAGCTTTCTATGTACTAACAATGGATTTGGCTTAATCGGATTCCCATGAATATCAATAGTTCCTTCATAATTCTGATAATAAGAATGTTGCCAGAAAGATGTTGGAGATACCAGACGGGAAGTATCTGCTTCCAGAATTGTTGAGATCACGTTACTGAAGAAATCGAATGACTCCTGCATATCGTGTTTTTTAAACTGATTCGGATGGTTACTCGCCTCCCACAATACAATTGAAGGATGGTTATATACCTGCCGCATGTAACGTGGATAATTCTGAATATCAACATTCCAAGCCTCTCCTTCACGAAGCCAAGCAGCCGTCTGCCAAATTAAATAAAGACCAAGTTGATCCGCAAATTCCGCAAAACGGGCATCGTTAATTCCATCAGTGATGTCTTTTTCGGAGTGTACATGAATACGCAACAGATTGCCGCCCAAACGTTTTGCCATCATTACGTCACGCATCACCATTTCATCCGTACCACAACGAATTGTTTTAGCCGTATATTCTATAGGTAATCGGTAGCCAAAGTTCTGGGCGCCATTCAACATCTCTGGATGATGGTTGATATACAAGACTCCGCCTTTTTGTTCAACAAATCGAATTCCAGTTGTTGTCACCCAATCATCAATAGGTTTACCCTCCTCGTCACTCAACACAAAAGCAACCTTATATAATTGAGGAGTATCAGGGCTCCAAAGATTTGGCTCTTTCAACATCAAATCCATATGAACGGCAGAATCAGAGAAAGGACGAATCTCAACATCTTTTGAAATACTTGCAGCACACTCACCTTCAGCAGGAAACCAAGGAGAATATTTCACCTCCAGTTTACCTTTAATATACTCATTTGTCGGATTATGTAACGTTACTTTATGATGTTGCATCGCACCAGATGAAGTAAGATCCGTAGTATGAATCTGTCCGTCTATAATAGGTGATATCGCATCAGTCAATATTAAAGAGGTTCGTCCTAAGAACCAACCAATATTATGATCAGAGGTGGCATGCAACATGGGGTGAGTACTATAATTTGGCTTTACTCGAACGGCAATCACGTTTTTATGATTCGGTATCAGATAAGATCCTACATCCAACCGACGGGGTATGCGTCCTTCCAATACGGCAACTGGATTTCCATTCACCCAAATCTCACCCGCAGGATCCAGCGATTCTATTTCCAGAAATGCATTCCGATAATTACCAACATCTACCGACGTACGCAAATAATAGCTCTCACCGGCCTCACTCAAGCTACCATGAGCGGAAGGGAGGCTGACAACATTCCACTTTGAGTCATCATATAAAATATCCTGCCAGTTTTGTATGGAAAGCACCTCCTCAAAATCCTCATGATAAATCAATTCGGTTCGATAAGGTGTTTGCTGATTATCAATTTGGCGGACAAAGCGATAGAAGGAGAAAAAGTCAATTGATGCATTCCCATGCTGTGCATCGAGTGTAAACGCAGTAATCTGTTTACCTAAGTTTTCTGGCATAGGAATCTCCTGTATGGTCTTTCCACCAGATGAGAGGAAAAGTCGACGGTTCACAAAATCGCCATAAATCTCGAACTCCTTCAATGAGCCAACAGGGATTTCCATCGACGAATTTCCATCTCCTTGGAAAACGACACGTAATCCAGCAGGAACAGTACTGAGAGTTGCTTTCATTCGAAAACGCCAATCAATAGGATCCATTGCAGGAGAAGCTTTACACCCCTCGATAATAAGATTACCTGCTTGGATCTTAGCTCCGTTGGCTATCCAAAGTTCCCAACGACGAGCCTGATCATTTTCTTTCTGCTGCTTATACCCATAAGCATGCCACTGCTGAAGAGGAAGTGTACGTCGAACGGATGTCAAAGGTTGTGGTTTGATCTGTTGAACACGCTCTCGAACTTGAGAATCTGAAAACAACGGAGTATTTAGTTGAGGATCTCCCCAGAACTTGGAAGCGTAATCAGCGAAAGTATTTAAGACCCCCACCCGTTGTTCAGTCGTAAACCATTCGGTTTTCCCATGAAAATCTGTCACTCCATTTGCCTTTGGGTCAGAAGTGAAATAACGCATCTCGAACGTCTTTGAATCTTGTGCATACGAAGCCACGATACAAGCTGACATAATATAAAAGAGAGCGATAGATCTCATCTTTTGAAGGAAATTACAAGTATAACAGATTCTCATAGGATTATTATATTGATTAATTAAACAGCGATATTTCTATCATTTTTTCTCATTCTCAGGCCATTCACCCAAGGAACCACCTTCATTATATTTTTGGTTATTCGGAAGATTCTCTCCGACACCTTTCTTCATCAATTCCTTCAGCTCTGGAAGATAATGATGATAAACGCCACGAGGAGTAGTTGAATGATCCTTACATATAGATGCTGCCATACCAACGACTTCACCCATCATACCAGTAGTACGCATCACCCGAACAGTTCCCAAGGCAACGTGAGTAACACTGATATTACGACCGGCCATAAACAAATTATCCACGTTACGCGAATATAAGCAACGATAAGGTACCGCATAATGATGGATTACATTGTGATTTGTAACAGCTTTAAATGCATTGCCAGGAAAATTCTTCTCATTGACAGGATCTTGCCAGTGTAAGTCGATACTCCAAGTCGTCGTGAACGAAGCATCCTCGTGTTGTACGTTCTTGTCGATATCATCCTGTTTCAAAATGTAATCACCCATCAATCGGCGAGACTCACGTTTACCTGCCACATAAGCCACCCAACCTAATTTACGATTCCGATATTGGGTATTCTCCTTCATGTGATTCTTCAAGAAACTCCAATTGGAATAAACCACCAACATTCCATAGTCACGGATCCGTTCAAAATCGGTAATCTGGTTATAATTCATACCTGTCTCCCAGGTCCACTCACCCATCATAACCTTCTCAGCATTCTGGTCATTGAATTTCACACCATATTCAAACTCAGGGAAGCCACACGGTTTCTTATTGTCTTCGGAATACCATTGTACAGATGAGCCCATCGTCAATTTGTCAGCTTCATCCGGTGCAATACTCTCGTTGAAATCATTTTTACCTTCACGTCCCATGCGGAAATCAGCACCAGCCAAAGCGCCGACAGTACCATCTCCCGTACAGTCTGAGAAGACTGGAGCAGTAAATGACAGCTCTGTGCCTTGCTCAATATGCTGAGCAGTGACGGAAGCAATCCGATTACCGTCCATCGTTACCTTCATTACACGATAGTTCAAGAAAAGATCAACATTCTTCTCGTTCTTGATCCAATTCATCTTCTTCTCATCTTCATAATTCGAAGCAGGCTGTGCATTACCTCCTTTCAAAGGGGTAAACTCTTTCTGAAGATTTCCCAAATTCTTATATGGTCCAGCTTCCAAACGACCACCCATGTGAACACGGATTTCGGAACTGTTATTTCCTCCAATTACGGGACGGTCATTGATCAAAGCCACTTTACATCCCAATCGAGCAGCTGAGACAGCAGCACTGATACCAGCGATACCTGCGCCAACGACTACCAGATCATAGTTACCTGCTTTAGGAGCAACATCAGGAATACCAAAGGCTTTTCTCCTGAAACTGGTTAAGCTTTCTAAATCGGATGGAGGAACATCATTCTTATCTGTCGTAAAATAGATGGCATCACATCGGCCATCAAAACCAGTTAAGTCGTGTAGACGAACCACCGTTTTTAAATTGTTTACAGTTACCTTCCCGGCTGCTTGCCATTCCCATGAAGAGCCTTCACATCCCAACGGAGAAGCCAAGCGTTTGTTGCCAACATACAATGTAAACTTTCCTGGTCCTGCACCTTTATACCAAGGGGAAGTCCAGTTAAATGTACGAACAAATACATAGTATTCGCCTTTCTCCGGGAAAGAGACCTCCGTCGAAGCATCACTGACCGGATTACCCAATCCATGAGCCAGCAAATAAGGAGAGCCCATCAAATCCATGAATTGTTGGTCAACAACCCAACCACCTTTATTTGTAAAACTTTCAGTCTCCACTAATAATCCTGCCGCCCTACCACTAAACGTCAACATCACAAGCAGCACTGAAATGAATAATTGTCTTTTCATATGTTATTTTCTATAATTATCTTGTTATTATTAATGCTTGATACGACTATTCCTTTTATAGTTTTTGAATAGCCTCAAACCAAATCGATGCCATGTGTTCAGCACCCTTTTCATTTGGATGTACCATATCCTTAACAGTCATGGTCGACCAATCAAAACCTTTTTCTTGATCAACAACCATCACATTATTATTGTTCAAACGCTTTATCAAGAGTTCTATTTCCTTATTCAGCTGTGGAATATACGAATACTTCGGTAATTTTCCACTTGGTATCACCTTTGCCAAAAGAATTTTAGCATCTGGGTTTATCTTCAAAATTGTTTGGATGATATGTCGATAAGATGCAATCATTCCATTTATCGGTTTTTCATCAACAAAATGATTATGCCCTGCATGCAAAAGTACAACATCTGCAGGATAACTCCGATAGATATCTTCAATCTTTTTATCCAAAAACTCAACGGTTTTTCCACTGAAAGCACAATGATAAAGTTTCTGTCCAGGAGATTTGCATTCGCGTGGACCCACAAATTCCACATCCATTCCAGCCGTCTTAAGTTTAGTCCACAACGGTTGTAAATAGCTTGTAAAAAAGTCCCCACCTTCTGTGATGGAGTCACCCAAGCCCAAAATAGTCATACGATTAGCCTCAGGGAATCCAAGTTTTCCAACACCCTTTTGCATCAAGTTCTTCAGTTCAGGCAAATAATCCGTGTATACAGCACGAGGCAACACGTTATGTTGCTTGCAGATAGATGCAGCCATACCGACAACCTCACCCATCATACCACCTGTACGCATAACCCGAACCGTACCGAGTGCGATATGTGTCACACTGATGTCCCGTCCTGCCATAAACAGGTTGTTGACATTTCTTGAGTATAAGCAACGATAAGGCACTGCATAAGGCGTAATACTCTGAGTACGGCTAATAGCTGTAAAGGGTTCCTCCATAAAGCCAGGTATTTGTTCAGGATAATGAAGGTCAATGCCCCAAGTCGTTGTAAACGAAGCGTCTTCGTATGGAACTTTACCCAGGATATCTTGTTCAGCCAAGATCACATCGCCCAACAATCGGCGAGATTCTCTTTTACCACCGATATAAGCCGCCCATACCAAACGACGGTTTTGGAATTTGGACTGATCTTTGCCTTTATTCTTCACATACGACCAATTCCCATATACAGCCCGTAACGCATAATCTCGGATTTGTTCGATATCGGTAATTTGATCACGCATCAGTCCTGCCTCCCACTGCCAGTCTCCCCGAATAATGGGAAAGCAAGTTGAGTCATTAAACTGAATAGCCCACGGGCAGTCAGGGAATACTTGTGGAATATCCATCTCTTCGGAATACCACTGTACCGATGTACCCATAGTAAGTAGGTCTGCTTGCTCTGGTGCACTGGTTTCTTGAGTCTCGGCCTTGCTTTCACGACCTACACGATAGTCAGCACCAGCTAAATAACCCAGATTACCATCGCCTGTACAATCCACGAAGAGTGTACCTTTGAACAATGACTCTTTTCCGTTTTCAATATCTTTTCCGATAACGGCAGTTATCTGATTGCCTTTCTTACGTACTTGAATGACTTCCGTGTTGAGGAATAACGAGATATTTGGCTCATTTGTAATCAGTTGCAGTTTCTTCTCATCCTCGTAGTTGCTGGCAGGTCCGGCATTGTGTTGAATTTTCTCAGGATGTTTTTTGAGAATGCTCAATATCTGATGGCTACGTTCAGATGTTGTATCTCGACGAGCTTCATAATTCGTCCAATGTCCTACACCACCTAACTCATCCAAAAGATTTCCAACATTGGGATAAGGTTGTTGACTGATAAGTCCCGACAATCCCACTCTCACCTCTGAGCTATTGTTTCCCCCAAGAACTGGTCTGTTTTGTATCAAAGCGACCTTACATCCTAGACGGGCAGCACTGACTGCCGCACAACAACCTGCAATACCTCCACCTACAACGACAAGGTCATACGAACCTTGTTCTATTGGATCTGCAATGCTTAATGTTTTCCTGCGGAAAGAATCCAACTTCTTTAAATCATTAGGAGGCGATTGTTTGGTATCCGTTGTCAGATAAATTGCATCACATCGACCTTCAAACCCAGTCAAGTCATGCAGTTTTAAAGAATGACTTCCTGCAGACAAGGACATGATGCCACCATCTTGCCAATACCAATCCGGTTTTTCTGTGCCGAAAACACCAACAGATGTATCATCCATCCACACCTCAAAA
>JAEEGL016317083.1_pt1 | contig 10856 bp, 7 predicted proteins | sample 9134231 | NCBI WGS metagenome assembly JAEEGL01 (sample SAMN16246548, study PRJNA631951) | gut metagenome | biome: gut microbiome; feature: rumen; material: fiber-attached | host: Bos | place: Iran: Karaj | collected 2018-10
AGAAAATGATCTTTGTCACGGAAGCGCTGTGGATCGGCGGGATCGAAACAGCGCTGGTCAACCTGCTGAACCGCTTTGACTATGACAATTATGACGTGAGCTGTCTGATCCTTCGAAACGATCAGACGATGGTCCCCCGGCTCACGAAGAAATGCCGTCTTTTGGTGGCAGACCGGGAGCAAAGCGTTTCCTTTTCTAAGCCCTACCGCTTTGCAAGGCTGTACCACCTGAGCCAGCCGGCAATCCGCCCCTCCCGGCTGCACCGGATGCTGCAATGGACTGTCCCGACGATCAAATGGCTGGAAAACCGTCTGTATATCCGCTACGTCCGCAAACAGATGCATACGCAACGATTTGATACCGTCGTGATCTACAGCGACCGAGCCGCAGAGACTGCCGTTCGGGGGATCCGGGCCGGCAAGTACCTGATGTATTACCATCATGGGGCTATGCGACGATCTTACCACGATGAGATCGGTTACAAAAAAAGCGAGGCGATCATTGCCGTATCGGAAAAGATTGCCGAGAATCTGCGCGTATTCCGCCCCAAATACCGGGATAAGATCGTTATGATCAACAATCTGGTGGATGTCGCAGACGTTCAGCGAAAAAGCCTGGAGCCGCCGGAAACGGAGTTCCCATCCAACGCCTTCAATCTCGTTTCCTGCGGCCGAATCTCACCGGAAAAGGGCATGGATCTCGCCGCGGAGGCCTGCGCGATCCTGCTGCGGCAGGGCATCTCCGAACTGCACTGGTGGATTGTGGGCGGAGGCCCTGCGGAGCCGGAGCTCCGGAAACAGGTGGAACAGTTGGGGATCGGCGATCGCTTCCATCTGCTTGGCATGCAGTCCAATCCCTACCCCTTTCTGCATATGGCTGACGTCTATGTCCAGCCCAGCCGCTTCGAGGGTCACAGCGTCACGATCCTGGAGGCGCGGGTCTTACGCAAGCCCATCGTGGCTACCAGAGCTGCGGCCGCGGAGCAGCTGACGAGCGGAACCGACGGCCTGCTGTGCGAAAGCAGGCCGGAAGCAATCGCAGCAGCAATCCTGTCTCTGCGAAACGATTCCTCCCTGCGGCGCAGCTTTTCAGAAGCTCTTGCACAGCTTGATTTTGAAGCCATAAACCAATCTGAGCTCCGAAAGCTGGAGAACCTGATCTGAATGGAGATTACTATGAAGAATAAAACTGGTATTTCGGCGTTTTCCACTGTGATCCTGCCGAAGAACGGGTGGTTCGACATCCACTTGAATGAGGTCTGGAGATATCGCGACCTGATCAAGCTGTTTGTTAAGCGCAATTTTATATCCCAATACAAGCAGACCATTCTCGGGCCAGCGTGGGCTTTGATTCAACCTCTGCTGACCACCGTGGTCTTTACCGTAGTGTTCGGCAGTCTGGCCGGACTTGCCGCGGATGGCGTTCCTTCCTTTCTGTTTTTCATGAGCGGCAATATCGCATGGGGGTACTTCTCATCCTGCCTGACCGCAACGGCAAACACGTTTACCGGCAACTCCGCGATCTTTGGCAAGGTCTATTTCCCCAGGCTGGTTTCCCCGATCTCAACGGTTCTGACCAATCTGATCTCCTTCTCGATTCAGTTTGTCCTGTTTTTGGTGTTTATGGTCATTTACTGGATCAAGGGCGACGTGCAGCCAAGCCTCTACGCACTGATGCTGCCGCTTCTTTTGGTCCACATGGCCATGCTGAGTCTTGGCGTCGGCATTATCATCTCTTCCCTGACCACGAAATACCGGGATCTGAAGATGCTGGTAAGCTTTGGTGTCCAGCTCTGGATGTACGGAACACCGGTGGCCTATGATATCGGCATCATCCCGCCAAAATATATGAGCCTGTATATGCTCAACCCAATGACTCCCATCATCAACGCCTTCCGCACGGCCTTTCTGGGTCTTGGCAGCTTTGACCTGCCGCATTATCTGCTCAGTTGGCTTGTAACGATTGTCGTTTTGTTCTTTGGCCTGATGCTGTTCAGCCGTGTTGAAAAGACCTTTATGGACACCGTATAAGCCTCGCAGTCCTGCCCCTTTTCTATTCGTGCCGATAAGAAAGGTATGCCCATTATGATTTCCGTAATCGTTCCAGTATACAAAGTTGAGGCGTGGCTCCAGGCTTGCGTTGACAGTATCCTGGGCCAGACGCTCACAGAGTTTGAATTGATCCTGATCGACGACGGGAGTCCCGACCGCTGCGGCGATATCTGCGACAACTATGCCGCCCAGGACCCCCGTGTTCGGGTAATCCACCAGCAAAATGCCGGACTCTCTGCGGCAAGAAATGCCGGGATACGGGCTGCCTCCGGCCGCTATCTGGCCTTTATCGACAGTGACGACCTCGTTCCTGCGGATTATTTGGAGCTCCTTTTGGGTGCCGTGCAAGAGACCGGCGCGGATATTGCCGCCTGCGGGAACCTGCATTTTCACGACGGCGCATTGGCGCCACCCCTCTCCGCGGGAAACTGCCTCGGCGAGCTTGCGCTAATGACGGGGAAAGAGGCTTGTAAAGCTGTCTACAGCAAACACCCTTATATACAGATCTCCGCCTGGGGAAAGCTCTTTCTGGCAGAGCTGTGGGAACAGACCCAGTTCCCGGTCGGCAAGCTCTACGAAGATCAGTGGGTCATCCCGCTCCTTCTCTACAATGCCCATACCGTTGTAGCCGTATCGAAAAAGCTGTATTACTACCGCGAGCGGCCCAACAGCATTACCTCCCTCCGCTTCTCTTTGAAAAACTATGACAACATCGAAGGCCTGGATCACGCAGTCTCGTATTTCCGATCCCTCGATGACAAGGAGATTCTGCGCTGTGCTGAGTCGCACCGGACAGAGGTGCTGGCCCTCTGGACCGTTTTGGCAAAAATCGCAAAGCTCAGGCATATCCCTCCCGCTTGGCGAATGCCGCTGCGCAAAGCGCTCCGCATCGTCCAGACACAGTACCCACAGAAGTATTACGATCTACTGAACCAGGTCTATCCTCTGCGGATTCCTCTTGCCCGGGCCAAGCATCGCATTAAGCGCCTTCTGCGCATGGAACAGCTCCGTTGAAAGAAGGCAGAACGTTTCAAATGACATTGATTTACAGTTGAGGATTCAAAATGGAAATGAACGCAAATATGGATCTGGCAATCAAAATTGAACACGTTTCCAAGGAATACCGCCTCGGCGCCATCGGCGGCGGGACGCTGCGGGGCGATCTGCAGTCGTGGTGGGCCAGAAAACGGGGAAAAGAGGACCCGAACAGTAAGATCGGAGCCCAGACAAATGTTAAGGCTGGTCAGAAATTCCTGGCTCTGGACGATATCAACTTAGAGGTCAAAAAGGGCGAGGCTCTGGGCATCATCGGCCACAACGGCGCCGGCAAGTCCACGCTGCTGAAGCTGCTCTCCCGGGTCACCGCGCCCACCACCGGCTCCATTTCCTATAATGGCCGCATCGCCTCCATGCTGGAAGTTGGCACAGGCTTCCACCCGGAACTGACAGGGCGGGAAAATGTCTACATGAACGGCGCGATTCTCGGCATGACGAAGGCGGAAATCGATCGGAAGTTTGACCAGATCGTGGAGTTCGCGGAAATGGAGCAGTTCATCAATACGCCGGTGAAGCGCTATTCCTCCGGCATGTACGTAAAGCTGGCCTTTTCCGTCGCCGCGCATCTGGACAGTGAAATCCTGGTCATGGACGAGGTTCTGGCCGTGGGCGACATGAAATTCCAGCAGAAGTGCCTGGGCAAAATGGGCGACGCCGCCAACCGCGAAGGGCGTACCGTTTTGTATGTCAGCCACAACATGAACACGATCCGTCAGCTCTGCAGCCGCTGCATCGTGCTGGATCACGGCAGGATTGTCTTCGATGGCAATACCGAGCAGGCCATCGAAAAATATATGGAATGCAATATGACCACAGAGACCGCAAAATCCTACGCGGATTATCAGCGTCTGGCGTTTCTGCAGCGGGATGACGTTCGCATCCTTTCCGCGAACTACATTGGAAAAGATAGCTGCGTTTTCCAGGAAAGCGAAAAGCTCCCCCTGCATCTGCAATGGAAGTATCAGAAGGATGTACCGGATATGAGCCTTCGTTTTGTCGTAGAGGGAGTGGATCAGACCAAGGTCTGCGCCTCCTTCTGCTACCACGCCTTCTCCGGCAGGCAGGGCGAGATCTCTTCCGCAGATCTAAGCTTTGACATCACGCAGCTCGCTCCCGGCAATTATCAATCCTTCTATGTGTTCTTTGCCTCAAACGAATACGGAACCGATAAGGAGCTTGACTGGGTTCCCGGCTTGTCCTTTACGATTGAAAAGCAAACGCCCGGAAGGCTGCCATGGAGGACCCCTGCCTGGGGCAGGCTGGAGCTGATGCCGCCGGAAATAACAAATTATCAGAGGAACAACGGATGAAGCTTGGGATTCTGACCTGGTATCATTATCGCAACTACGGAACCGCGCTGCAGGCTGCGGCCTTGTCCACGGCCCTGCGGAAGCTGGGCCATCAGCCGGAAATGATCGACTATCATTCCCCCGGCTACTTTACCACGCTTCCGGAGTACAGCCTGTCCCGGCTTGCACGGAAGCTCTCCTACAAGCTCCGGCGCAAAAAGCCTGTCCGAAATCCGGGACTGTTCGGGGAAGAGAAGGATCAAAAATTTGAGGCGTTTCTGCACCGACATATTCAGTTTACCCCACGCTGTTATACGCTTTCAGATCTGGAGAGGCTGAACACCTCCTTTGACGCCTTTGTCTGCGGAAGCGATCAGATTTGGTCGCCTCTGGTATTTCATCCAAGATATTTTCTGGACTTTGTACGGGAGCCCCAGCGAAAAATCGCCTACGCCCCCAGCATCGGAACTGAGGAGATCCGCGATCGTTTTGTTCGGTCTGAAATGGCGAAATTGCTGGCCAATATCGGCTCTCTTTCCGTGCGCGAGGAGAGCGGACGCCGTATCATCCGGGAATTGACCGGACGGGACGCGGCGGTCGTAGTGGATCCCACGCAGTTGCTGACCCAAACGGATTGGATCAACACCTTCGGCCTGCAGCAAGCCGCCGATGCGAAGCCCTATCTTCTGGTTTATTTCTTGGGAAACCAGGACGAATATTGGACTGCAGCAAAAAACACCGCGGAAACTCTGGGCCTGGAGTTCCGTATCATTCCCGTGTTTCAGTCCGATCTTGACCGACCTGGCTGTATTCGGGACGCCGTCGGGCCGCAGGAGTTCTTACAGCTGTTCCTGAATGCGGCCTATGTCTGCACGGATTCCTTCCACGGTCTCAGCTTTGCCACTCTGTTCCAAAAGCCTTTTACCGCCTTCCTGCGTTTTTCGCGGAAGGACCCAAGAAATCAAAACGCCCGGGTGCTGCATTTCCTGGAAAAGCTCGCTCTGGCGGACCGGCTTTGGCAGGGAGAAAACACACTTGAAATCGCGCAAAAGCAGCCGGATTTTGAGGCCACGGCGCGCCGTCTCGGCGCGATGCGCGAGTCGTCTATGGCCTATTTGAAGGATGCCCTCAGCCATGTTTCTCAGCCGGAAATAAAAAAACACGTGACGGAACAAAACGCGCTCTGCTGCGGATGCGGCGCCTGCGTGGAAACTTGTCCCGTCAAAGCGATCGGGGTTGAAATGAACGACAGCGGCTTCCGAACCGCCCAGGTCAACGAGAGCCTCTGCATCCGCTGCGGAAAATGTCTTTCCGTCTGTCCGTTCTGCACCGAAACGCGGTCCGTTCCCGCAGAAAGCGCTGCCCTGTATTCCTTCAGAGCCTCCGACGAAAAACTGCTGCAAGGCTCCTCCAGCGGCGGCGCCGCCTTCATTCTGGCGCAGGCTCTGCTCCGCGACGGATATCGGATTGCCGGATGCAGATACAACCGGCAATCGCAGTGCGCGGAGCATATCCTGATCTCCTCGGAAGAGGAGCTTCCCGCCTTCCAGGGCTCCAAGTACATCCAAAGCGACTTTGCCCCTGCGTTGGCTCAGATCAAGACCTGTTCCGGCCCCATCGCTGTCTTCGGCACGCCCTGCCAGATCGCGGGGGCTCGCAGACTGCTCGCGGAGCGGGACAACGTGCTGTACGTTGATCTGGTCTGTCACGGAGTCCCAAGCGATCACCTTTTCCGCCAATACCGACAGCATATCAAGCGTGCAGCCGGCGTCGATCCGGATACAATGCTGGTCAGTTTCCGGTCCAAGCCAAAGGGCTGGCGCGACTTTTGCCTCCACGCCGAGGACGGCGCACACAGCTATACCTGCGATAAAGTAGCAGATCCCTTCTTCCGCATGTTTGAGGTTGGGAACTGCTATAATGAAAGCTGTTATGAATGCCGATGGCGTCAGGATTCGGAGGCGGATCTCCGTCTGGCCGACTACTGGGGGCCAAAGTTCGAGCACGATACCGGCGGCGTCAGCATGGTGGTTTGCTTTACTTCCGCCGGCACAGTGGCAGCCGAGAGGCTGCGGGCCTCCGGCACACTGGAATCCCAGCCAATCAGCGACTATCTGCAATACCAGCAGAGCGCAAATCATCCGAAGCCTGTCTTTTACGATTCGCTGATCGAGGCGCTCAAAAACCCCCGAAAAAAGCTTGACTATCTTGTGAACAGGTATGTCACACCGTTTGAGTCCAAACACCTGTCCCGAGCGGAGCACTTTCGTTATTTTCTGACCGTGATGCGAAGAAAGTAGGAAACGATTATGATTCCCAAGATCATCCACTATTGCTGGTTCGGCGGCAAGCCTCTGCCTGCGGCTGCGCAGAAGTGCATCGCAAGCTGGAAAAAATATTGTCCGGATTATGAGATCCAGGCCTGGACAGAGGAAAATTATGATATTGCCTCCGCTCCGCTCTACGTCCAGCAGGCCTATGAAGCAAAAAAATGGGCTTTTGTCACGGATGTCGTTCGCCTCTACGCCCTGGATCGCTTTGGAGGCGTCTATATGGACACCGATGTGGAGGTTGTCCGCCCCATTGACGAATTTTTGAAGCATCACGCTTTTTCAGGGTTTGAAGACGAGGTAAACATTCCGACCGGCATTATGGCGGCAGAGCAAGGTCACCCTCTCATCAAAGAGCTTTTGGAACACTATGACGCACGTCCATTTTTGGTGGACGGAGAGCCGGATCTGACGACTAACGTCAAAACCATCACAGACCTGCTCACACCGAAGGGCTTTCTGCCAAACAATCAATTTCAAGAGGTCGCCGGGCTTGCGCTTTATCCCTACGACTATTTCTGTCCCCGGGATATCCACACCATGGAAATCCGGGTCACGGAAAACACCTATACCATCCACCATTTCGCGGGCTCTTGGCTGCCGAAGGAGGATCTCTCCCGCAGGAGTTTTAAGCTGCGAAAACTCCGGGTTGAAAAACGCCTTGGGCCGCGGTGGGCAAATCTTTATGAGACGCTGCACTATGCCCGGAAGAAATACGGCGGGGCAGGTCTTGGGCAATACATAAAAAATCGACTTTCCCGCAGATTCAGAAAGCGCGGCAGATAGGAAACAACAGCCATGCAAAGCATTCAGGATCGACCGATGATGTCCGGGCCGTCTTTTCAGCCAGACGGCTCCGCAGGGCAGCGCTTCGGTGGAAAAATACATGCCCTCCAAGGCCTCTGGACCGTCGCGTTTTTTGCCATCTTCCTCTCACACTCCAGAATCGGGCAGCTCGGCTGCCTCGGAGCCTGGGGTGTTTCGGTGTTTTTTGTCCTGTCCGGATTTTTGATGCTTTACAGCTATTATCCGCGGAAGGAAGCCCCCGCGTTTGGTCTCCGCTTTGCCTGGAGAAAGATCCGAACTCTCTATCCTCTGCACATCATTACCATGCTCTTTGCCGCCGCCTACGCGGTGCTGTCCAATCTTTCCGTAAAAAAAACCTGCCTGGATCTGCTCCTGCACAGCACGCTGCTGCAGATCTGGGTTCCCAATGAGACTTGGTACGCAACGCTCAACGGTCCCGCCTGGTATCTCTGCGCCTGTCTGTTTCTCTATCTCTGCTTTCCGCTGATTCTCCGCTTTTTCAAGAAGCTGCACAATCGGAGGGATGTGGTCCGGCTCGCGCTGCTCCTGTTTGGAGCAGAGCTTTTGCTGACTGCTCTAGCTGCCGCCCTGGCCCGACACGACGATTCCGCCTGGGTCAACACCAAATGGCTGCTCTATTATTTTCCACCCGTCAGAGCGTTGGATTTTCTGCTGGGCTGCTGCCTGGGTTTCCTCTATTTGCACCGCGGCGAGCGGAAAGCCGGAAACCGCGGGCTCCGGGCCCTCGGCCAGATCGCCGTCCCGCTCCTGGTTGCTGCCTCCTGCGTCTTCTATCAGGCCACGAGCGAGCTTCCGATCACGAAAAGCTTCAAATACGGGCTGCTCTTCCTGCCGACGACCCTGCTGCTGATTTGGCTGCTGGCCGACGGCGGAACGCTTCTGTCCCGCGTTTTCTCCGTCAAACCCCTCGCCGTCTTTGGCGGCCTGACGCCCTACGCGTTTTTGATTCACGGCGTATCGATCAAATACGTCTATTTGATTCTGGCCCGCCGGGTGAGCTCTAATCCTTGGCTCCTGGCCGCGGTCGCGTTTCTGGTTACGACAGGGCTTTCCCTTCTGTATCAGAGCGCGGTGAACTTCCGGAAGCAGGCCTCCGCGCAGGAAAAGAAAAAACACCGGAAACGCCTGCTGATCCTGCTGGCTGCTCTGCTCCTCCTGATCAGCGCAGAGATTCTTCACTCCACCTGCACGCTCAGCATCAGCAGCTATACGCTCCACTCTGAAAAGATCTCCGCTCCGTTCCGAATCGTCTTTCTCAGCGACCTGCACGGGCGGGAGTTTGGAAAGGACAATCAACGGCTGCTGGACAAGATTGCGGAGCAGGAGCCCGATCTGATTGCGCTGGTCGGAGACATTTTCAATCACGACGCTGACGAGGCGGAGGTCCAGCGGATGTGCGGCTTCATACAGGCCGCCGCCGGAATCGCACCGGTCTATTTCGGGATCGGGAACCACGAGCACGCCAATCCGGGATTTTGGATCGACGGCGTTTTCGACGCACATCGGAGCCCGCTCGCCCGGCGGATCGAGGCCGCCGGCGCTGTGATAGTCGATAATGCCTGTCTTGATATCGACGTAAACGGAAGCACAGTCAGAATCGGCGGCTATATGGGGTATTATCGGCAGCCCGGGATGTTCCCCGCCACCCGGGAGCAGAAACAGTTGGAGCTGGCCTTTGCGGAAGAGTTGGAATCCGCTGACTGCTTCAAGCTCCTGCTGAATCATATTCCAACCTCCTGGCTAGATTGGAATTACCGGGACAAATATCCGGTGGATCTGGTGCTTTCCGGCCACTACCACGGCGGCGTGGTACGAATCCCTCTCCTGGGCCAGGGCCTTCACGCCCCCTACGTTGGCTGGTTACCGCCTTACACGAAAGGTCTGTTTCAAGGGACCAAGGCCGCTTGCATTCTGAGCACCGGTCTGTCCGGCTACGAATGGATACCCCGCTTCTGCAACCCGCCGGAGATCTGTGTCGTGGACGTCCGCCCTCAGGAATAACACATTCAAACCTCCCCCTTCAACAGGAATCAAAAAGGAGTTCATCCATATGTTTTTGAGCATCGTAATTCCAATTTATAATGACGAAAAGTTTTTAGAGGAATGTCTGGATTCCTGCCTGAACCAGGAGCTCTCCAAGGACGACTACGAAATCATTTGCGTAGACGACGGATCTACGGACCGTACGCCTGAGATCCTGACGCAATATGCGCAGCGTTTTCCAAACATTCATGTAATTACAAAGCAGCACGGTTCTCAGTTTGGCGGAGGACGCGACATCGGCTTTGACACTGCCCGCGGCGACTATGTCTGGTTTGTGGACCATGATGATCTCATTGCTCCGCAGGCCCTTAAGCTCCTGAAAAAAGCATCCACAGAGACTGACGACGCGGACCGTTTCTCATTTCCGTATTACCTTTTCTATAATTCTCTGACGGCTTCTGAGAAAGCACAGATGCGCGACGGAAGCCTGAAGCAAAACACAGGAGACTCTTTGCGAAGTCTGACGCTTTGGTCCGGCGTCATCAAGCTTTCTTTTTTGCGGGAGAATCATCTCCGTCCGACTGCAAGGAGAATTACAGCGGCAAAAGAATACTGGGGGATCAGTCCGTTCCGTGCCTGGGGCGGAGACAACCTCAGTATGGAGGAATACTTTGACTGTGGGATGCGGACCAAAAACCTGGACTGCCCCCCTCTGTATTTTTATCGCAGGCACGAGAATGCCCAGACAATGAACCTCACGAAGGAAGTGCGCCGATCCAGAGACGGGTTGAAATACAACAATGTCCTCGTCAGACTGTACGAGGCGATCCAATGGAAGCAAAAGTATCTGGAGGAACAGGCGCAAAACGGACAAGCCACGGAAAAGACGACGGGCATGATGCTCTGGAAAATCCGAAACACCATCTCAAGGCTCGCACGGCTGCCGCGTAAAGAATGGAAGGCGGGAAGAAAGCAGCTTTGCGCCAAGGACCTGCTGTTCCGGAAAAAGCCACCCGAATACCAAACCGCCTTCCCTGCATATCTAAAATCCCTCAGCCGAAAAGAACGGCTTTTGCCCTCCACTTGGGCCTTCTATTATCTTTATCATCCGCTTGGCGTCAGCATTTATCGCTTTTTGACCTCCTTCGGGCGCATCACGTCAGAAAACCCTCTCTTACAAAAAAGCTATCGCGCACTCAAACAAAAACGGAAATAAACACGCAAGTACGATATGCGTTTTACTATGTGAGGAAACCATGAAAAAGCTCTTACTGCTCGGAGGCTCCCGATATCTGCTGCCTGTGATTCGGGCGGCAAAG
>JAEEGL016367198.1_pt1 | contig 10856 bp, 9 predicted proteins | sample 9134231 | NCBI WGS metagenome assembly JAEEGL01 (sample SAMN16246548, study PRJNA631951) | gut metagenome | biome: gut microbiome; feature: rumen; material: fiber-attached | host: Bos | place: Iran: Karaj | collected 2018-10
AGGACCTGAGCGACTACATCCAGACCACCAAGTCGAGCGCAGGACGCGGAGGCATGCAAAGCAAGAGTAACGTAGCATCCAAGACGGCAGCCAAGGGCATCAGCGTCATCATAGCCAACGGTAAGCGTGACGATATCCTCGTCAACCTCATGAACGACCGCGACAACACCCCATGCACCGAGTTCCTGATCTGAGGTGCTAGAGGCTCTATATAACATAGAAAAGCAAGCTTAACTATAGAAGCCATAGCAAAACTATACAATATAGACCAACTATATTAACTTTCCCCCCGATTGTAAAAAATTTTTACTTGCCACGTAAAAGTTTTTTACAATCGTTTTTTTATGTCTTTACGACTCATGAGCAGCTCGGAGGATTGCCATATCTTTGTGGCAAATTAATACGAGAAACAACCAAAATATGAGAAAGAGACATTACACCGCAGCACTCGCCCTCTTCATGAGCTTCTGCCTCAACACAAATGCAAAGAGTTCTGTTTCGCCTGACGTCACAGGCACAGTACTCGACGAAAACGGCAAGCCAATGCCCTTCGCCAATGTGGTCCTGCTATCGAGCACGGACTCCACATTTATCATGGGTACTACATCCGACGAGTCAGGCCTGTTCACCATCAAGGTTCCAGACAACAAAGGAATACTCCGTGTGACAAGCGTAGGCTACGACACACAGTACATCAACATCACATCAAACAACGACAAGAAGCACACCATAAGGATGGTAGCTGCAAGCACGGAGCTAACCAACGTGACCGTCAAGGCAGCCAAACCACGCACACGCATTACGGGCAACGGACTGATTACTGAGGTCGCAGGTTCTGTCCTTGAACAGGTGGGTAGTGCAGAAGACCTCCTGAGCCGCATCCCAGGACTCATCAAGGGTAAGGACGGCATTGAGGTGATTGGTAAAGGTTCACCATTATACTATATAAACGGACGCAAGGTCCGCAACATCGCCGAACTGAAGCGTCTCCGCAGTTATGAGATTCTCTCCGTAGAGGTCATCAATACTCCGGGCGCTCAGTACGACGCTACCGTATCTTCCGTGGTACGCATCAAGACGGTGCGTCGTGCAGGCGAAGGTCTCAGCTTCGACCTCGGAGTACAGGACGAGCAGTCATTACGCATCAGGAAGAACAACGACCAGACACACTGGCTGAACATGAACTACCGTATCAATAATGTTGACATCTTTGCTGGAGGCAACTACAGCGAGTTTAGTCACCGTCAGTCAAGCTACCTGTTCCAGCAGACATACGGCAAACCGTCGTTCCGTCAGGAAGGACCATTGGAATTTAACCAGAAGACCCATCAGTATGAGTTCAACTTCGGAAGCAACTGGCAGATAAACGACAAGCAGTCCGTCGGTTTCAAGTTCAGCCGTAACAACGTGTTCCACGACAAGAAGGACCAGTCGCTGAAGGAAAACGCATATATTGACGACATCATTCAGGACTCCATCCTTGCCCTCGGCAACCATGACTACATCACACGTCCTTACACGACCAACGCAAACGCATACTACAACGGAAGCGCAGGCAAGCTGGGCATCGACCTCAACGTAGATTACTACATGGACCGTAACTCTGAACTTGACAACACAGACGAGACAAGTTCGGTTGACGGACTCTCCAACATCAGGACTGCAACCAACTCAAAGAACAAGCTATGGGCGGGCAAGCTCGTATTCTCCTATCCTGTATGGAAAGGACAGTTGCAGTTCGGAACCGAGCAGACATTCACACGCAGGAACGAGGACTATACCATCTCGTCCGATGGCGAACAGACTGTGAGCAACACAAGCAAGGGCATTCCTTCAACCATATCAGATGTCAAGGAAGACAACTATGCAGGCTTTGTCGAATACTCGTTTGCACTCCCTAAGATTGGTATGTTCTCCGCAGGTCTCCGTTACGAGCATGTGGAATACTCCTTCGATTCAGACATCGACAAGCGTGACAACATCAACACATCGCACGAGAACATAGAGACAAAGTACAACGACTTCTTCCCTTCATTCTCCTGGGCTACCGCCATTCCTCTCAAGAACGGCACACCCGTACAGATCTCCGCAAGCTACACAATGAAGACCATACGTCCGCAATACTACGACCTCAACTCTGCCATCCGCTACCACAGCCGTTACGTATGGCAACGTGGTGATGCAGGACTTCGCAACCAGACCAACCACGAGGTAGGACTCAACGCACGTTACAAGTGGATTACATTCACGAGTCAGTATGTCCGTCAGGACAACGCCTTCTCACGATGGTCAGAACTGTTCAACGACCAGGGCGTGGTACTCGTAAGCAGCTGTAACCTCAACGACCCGATACACAACCTGAGCACATACTTCACGTTCACTCCTGTCATCGGTTGCTGGACTATGCAATACACAGCAGGAATACAGCAGCAATGGTTCAGGACAGATGCCAAGGACCCACGTGAGCCATCAGGCATACGCCGTCTCGACTTCAGCGACAAGCCACACTTCGTAGCACAGTTCACCAACGCATGGACTTTCGGAGCAAAAACGGACGGAACGGGAGCATGGTTGATTGAACTCGGAGGAACGCTCATGACCAAAGGCTACTCCATGAACACGGAGTTGACGAACAACTACTTCAACCTCACAGGTGCCATCCAGAAGTCGTTCCTCAAGAACAACGCACTCGTTGCCCGCATCGACTTCAATGACATTCTCAAGACTGCCGACTACGACATCCTCAGCGACTGTGGCAGCCACGTTATCAAGCAGACAAACTCTTTCGACAACCATCGCATCAAGGCTACCCTCACCTACAATTTCAATACGGCACGAAGCAAGTACAAGGGAACAGGTGCAGGTAAGGATGCCCAGCAGCGAATGAAGAGTAACAACAAATAATCCACCTTTCTTTTTGAAGATATTCCACCAACGCTTTCTCGCAAGGAGGACTAATCCATTCACTTCGGTACACACTGAAGAAAAGACAAGAGGACATTTCCCATCGGGATATGTCCTCTTTTTTGCATCTCCGAAAAGACAACCTTATTTCGCTTATTGTTGCAATTCAGGTATTGCTGAAGTACAGTCAAAGTATAGACTAAGTACTGACTAAGTATAGACTAAGTACTGACTATGAACTTTAGGACAAAAAAAGACAGGCATATCCGTTTTCGTCATTTTTGCAAGCTTGACATCAAAAAACTTCAAATTGAAAAAGCAATAAAGATGTATAAACTGTATGATATTTCCCTGCAATGTGGACAAATCCATTGTAGCCTTTGTATTATTATTTTCCACAAAACTCTAATCAAAAAAAATAGTATGATTTATTGAATTAGTGGGTGTGTGGCTTAATTTATATGCAATAATGCAAACTGTAAGACTAATAATGCTTGTCATCTGCTTACTAAGTACATCCGATGATAACACCCCTTAGGTCAGAAGGCAATATACTTGACCATTCCTAATCTGCACCTTATGCTAAACGGCATCTGCGCATTGTGCCATACCACACCTGCACCTTGTACCAAACAGCATCCTTACAAGCAGAAGTCTGTTTCCGTTTTATACAGAGCCAGAAGTCACACGGGAAAGAGACACGCCTTCAACGACTCAATAGAACCGCAATACCCATTTGTGAGTATTTTGGCACCACCGAACGGATAAAATGGGGAAAACAAGACATATTGTTCGGTGAAAATAGTTAAATTTGCAGGCAAAAAATAGCATAGAATGAGTATGACAGAAAGATATAGAGCAACGGATCCGATAAGCGACCTCATAAGTGATGACTACAGAATGTTACAGGTAATCAGCCGCTTTGGCCTCACGCTTGGCTTCGGCGACCAAAGCGTAGTGGCTGCATGTAAAGCATGTGGTGTGGACGTGTCAACATTCCTTGCCGTGGTTAACTTCATCAAGGCAGGCGAACATGTACGCATAGGTAACCTCGTAGAAGACGTGAACGTGAAGTCGCTCATGCAGTATCTCAAGAACTCGCACTCTTACTTCGTCGAATTCCGTCTGCCTGCCATCCGTCGCAAGCTTATTGAGGCCATCGACTGTACAAACAACCAGATTGCTTTTCTTATACTCAAGTTCTACGACGAGTATGCCTCTGAGGTAGGCCGTCACATGGAGTATGAGAATACCCACGTGCACCCTTACGTAGAGACACTCCTCGAAGGACATCTGCCAAAGGAATCATTCGGTGACCTCGTACACCAGCACCATGACAACCACGGCAGCATTGAGAAGAGCAGTACGGAACTCAAGAGCATCATCATCAAGTATTATCCTTCAGATTCAAATATGCAGTTGCTCAATGATGTACTCATGGACATCTACATGATGGAGGAAGACCTCCTGAGCCATTGCCACCTTGAAGACCAGTTGTTTGCCGAATGCGTCCACAAGCTGGAGGAAGAAGTGAAGGATAATGCCGTTCCTTATACAGATAATGGCGAGAGTGAAGTGGACAACACGACTACGGACGTGCTCTCTGAGCGTGAAAAGGAGATTGTGGTTCAGGTAGTCAAGGGCTTCAGCAACAAGGAGATTGCAGAGAACATGTTTATCTCAATCAATACAGTTACTACCCACAGACGTAATATCTCACGCAAGCTCAACATCCACTCTTCAGCAGGTCTTACCATCTACGCCATCGTCAACGGACTCATCAGCCTTGAGGATGCGAAATTGTAAGTTTTTAAGTTCGTGAGTTTTTAAGTTTTTTAGTTCTTGCGGACTTATAGTTATAAAGTTCTTACTGTATGAGTTCTTTGTTTTTTGACTTATAAGCCAACAGACAAGACATTTTACAATCATATAAATTTTGTTTAATGAAGAAACTGAAAGTAGCGTTGTTCGACCTTGACGGCACTCTTATTGACACAGAGGGACAATATACCGAAATCTGGGGTGCGATAGGAAGGAAGTATCGCCCTGACCTGCCTGACTTCTCACAGGCAATCAAGGGAACGACGCTCACACAGATACTTGACAATTATTTTCCTGACAAGGAAATCCGTCATGATGTCGTGGCAGAACTTGACGAGAAGGAAGCTGGTATGCGCTACGAGTTCTATGATGGTGCTCTCGACTTTATTGCTGACCTTCGTCGTCATGGTGTGAAATGTGCCATCGTGACAAGCAGCAACAAAAAGAAGATGGAGAGCCTCAAGAAGCAGGTTCCTGACTTTGACGACCTCTTTGACCGAGTACTCACATCTGAGGACTTTACGGCTTCAAAGCCTAATCCAGACTGCTACCTCCTTGGTGCACGTGTGTTTGATGCCGCCCTTGACGAGTGTGTAGTCTTTGAGGATGCCTTCACGGGCCTTCAAGCTGGTATGTCAGCAGGCATCTTCACCATCGGACTTGCCACCTGCAACAGTCGTGAGGCAATAGAGGATAAATGCAACTATGTCCTCGACAACTTCATCGGACTCACATACGACAAGATTGAGGAGATAAGACAGCATAATTCTTGATATGAAATCTCCTCACATCACTTGCCTTGTTGTTACAAGTCATAATCCTTTATGCTTGCTCTATGTGTCCTTTATGTCGTCATGTAGTTCCAACAACCTATTTAGACAACTTTTTCCCTACTTCAAGAGTCAGTACTTAGTCTCATGTGAGTCACTACTTAGTCAGTACTTAGCCTCATCATCCATAAAATGTCTAAAAGGATGTTTGGAATGGCAGAATAAATACCATTGGTATTCATGCCAAATTAGGAAGAAAAAAGACAAATAATATAATCTTTTAAAAATTCTATTGCGCATATTTGTGAACTATTAGCTAATTTTGCAAAATAAATCTGTAATAAAATTTAAGCTATAATCATCTTATAATTTTTATTCTGAAACGAAGCGTTTGTCAAGAACAATAATCGTATTGTTGGACAATAGTTCCTGCGCTTCAAAACTTTAACAATGCCTACTTCTGGGAAACAGTAGACTCTATTTATGAAACAAATTCTTTTTATTCTTGCTTGTACACTAATAAGTGTAAGCTCCAATGCCAAGGTTGAAACTACAATAGATGGAGTAAAGTACTCATTGGATGACGAAACAAAAACTGCAAGTGTTGTACAAAACCACTATCAAAAGAAGACGTATGATATTCCAAGTTCGATATTGTACGATGATGTGACTTATACTGTTACAAGTATTGGAGATCGAGCTTTCTATTATCGTGAAGGTCTTGGTTCAATAACCCTTCCTAACACAATAGAAACAATTGGCGATGAAGCTTTCTATAACTGCATTAGCCTTAGTAGCATCAACATTCCCAATTCTGTTACAAGTATTGGCAGCGGAGCCTTCAATTGGTGTCAAGGTCTTCAATGGGTAAATATGTCAAAAAATGTGACATACATAGGCGAGAACGCTTTTCGCGCTTGTACAAGTTTAACTTCAATTGAGATTCCAAGTTCGGTCACAACCATAGGAAGTGCCGCATTCCAACATTGTGAAAGTCTAGTGTCTGCCAACATTCCAGAGAGCATAACATATTTGGGGGACAATATTTTTCGTGCATGCATAAGCCTTGTGTCTGTAACTATTCCTAATTCTGTAACAAGTATCGGTAATGGAGCGTTCAGCGACTGTAAAAGACTCCCAACTATCGTAATTCCCAATTCTGTAACAAGTATTGGTAGCGAGGCATTCCAGAATTGTTCAAGCCTTGAATACATAACCATACCAAACTCTGTAACAACGATTGGTGGAGCAGCATTTACGAATTCAGCTCTTCATAATATCACTATTCCTCCATCCATAACAAGTATCGAAGAATCTACATTTGAGAATTGCAGGTATTTAAGTTATGTAACTATACCAAATTCCGTAACATACATTGGTGCAGATGCTTTCAGGGGCTGCGAGCTATCATCCATCTACACTTATATTGAAACCCCCGCTTCCGTCAAAGTTGACAAGAACGCTTTTTATGGTTTGTATGGATATACAAAACTTCACGTAGGCAAAGGTCTGAAGGATGCTTATAAAAACGCTGAGACATGGAAGAATTTTTCATATATTTACGAGGAAGAGTTACCAGACATATATGAAAAAGAAGTAAATGGTATTTATAACGAGACCATAGAAACAGACATCCGTGTAATTGCTTCAAATGGTAGTATCTCTATCAAGGGAAGTAAGGATGGTGTTCCAGTTTACATTTACAGCACAAATGGAAAACTTGTTGCTTCAGGCATTACATCAAGCGAAGATACGAAAATTTCTGTAAACACAAAGGGCATTCATGTTGTAATGATTGGAAAGAGAGAAACATTCAAGGTTGTACTTTAACAAACACGACTTTAAGCTATTCGTTGTGTAAAAATCAATGGACATCATAGAGAATTATCATTTGTCTAATTATTGGACACGCCAATGTCTAATAATTAGACAAATGATTTTTTTTTGCCATTAAATCCTTTTGCATCAGTCGGAGACATCATATCTTTGTGGCGAGAACAGAAAAAAGCCGCTGGCTCCAGTTCCTACGCCTTTGCCAACGACTTAATCACAGTTTTAATTATCTAAAAAAATTACTATGATGTCAAAAAGTTTTATGAGTGTTGCTCTTCTTGCTATGAGCACAATTGCAGCTTCAGCTGCTGATGTTGAGTCTGTCATCACAAGCGGTAATTCAGCCGAGACTCAACTTTCTGGTTGCAAAGATAATGATTTTTCAGTTGTCAACACAGATTTTTCGAAAGAAACTGGTGATGAAGTATTCGATGTAGTGGAAAAAATGCCAGAATACAAGGGCGGAACACAAGGACTGATGACCTATCTCCAGCATACGGTCAAGTATCCTGAAACGGCGAAGTCAACAGGTTTGCAAGGCAAGTTTGTTGTACAGTTCATCATCAACGATGACGGTTCCATCATCAAGGACAAGACTCAAGTCATCAATGTTGATGGCAAAAAGATTGATACACACGTCAAACTCCCAGAGGTGATGGTTGCTGCCTACGCTAAGGACGCACAGAAGAATACTGGTAAACAGCTGACCAAGGAACAGAAGGACAATATGCGTATCGCATACTCCGACCTCGAGAAGGAATGTATCCGTGTGGTCAACAACATGGAGGCCTGGACACCAGGACAGCAACGTGGCAAGAATGTGAAGGTAAAGTTTGCCGTTCCTATCACATTCCGCCTGAAATAGGGATACCTTTTATCATAATTCATAATAGTGGTACATTAACCATAATCAAGGGACTCATGATGCAGCAATGTGTCATGAGCCTTTTTGTTCATGCCAACATTTGCTGGTTTGCCTGCCAATACCTATCTTTGCACAAAAATAAAATAAAGGGAAGTGAATATACTCACCTTACTAAGCAATTAAAGGAAACAACAATGGAACAACAAGAATATCTTGACAATTTTGAGCAACAACTCACGGAACATCTTATCCGCATACTCACATCTATGGAACTATTGGACAAACAACTGCTTGAATCACCTGACATCACGGACAAGTGGGACGAGGTGGCACAGTCATACGTCACAGATGCGGTAAAGGAGATACAACAATACCCAACCGTTTCGCTCGGATGGGCTATGTACCTTGGCATGGCGGTGGCACGCCTGTGGGATGATGACTGGGAGATATATTCAAAGTTGCCAAACATCTACGAATATATACGTGACAAGCGTGGCTTCGACTACCTCGACGAGGTGGTACGTGGCGACATACTCGGACTCAAGGACAAGGACTTTGACCACATGGAGAAAGTGGTACAAGGATGTGCCCAGCAGGTGCTTGACAAGATTCGCCACGAACAGATTGAGCCACAAAGTCCGCTTGCATTCCATGCATACGTCAAGAGTGTCCGTACTCTCTACCGCATAGGTGCAGCCGTAGAACTCAAGGCACTCGGATATAAGTTTGAGAAGATTGGATAAAATGCTCACAAAAGCAGTCGCCCAAACTCACGACAATTTGTATTACAAACTGTCTGGAGTTTGGGCGACAACTATAAGGAATGGTCTTCCCACCCCTACTTTCGTACCTGTCCATCACCCTTGATTATCCACTTGTATGTGGTAATCTCTTCAAGAGCCATAGGTCCACGGGCATGGAGTTTCTGGGTACTTATACCTATCTCTGCACCAAGTCCGAACTGTGCTCCGTCAGTAAAGGATGTTGGGGCGTTGTGGTAAACGCAAGCGGCATCCACCTTCTTGAGGAACAGGTCGGCTGACTGGTCATTATCCGTAATGATACACTCAGAATGTCCACTTCCGTTCTTGCGGATATGTGCTATTGCCTCGTTGATATTAGCAACAGTCTTTATAGCCATAGTGTATGACTGGAACTCTGTACCGTAACTCTCTTCTGTTGATGGACGGAGAAGTTCGTCAGGATAATTGCCTGTGAGTGCTGCAAGAGCTGGAGCATCAGCATATATGAGTACATTGCTTGCCTTGAGTGGTTCACATATTGCAGGAAGGTCACCGAGGCGGTCCTCGTGGATGAGAGTGCAGTCGAGGGCGTTGCACACACTCACGCGACGAGTCTTGGCGTTATTGATAATCCTTGCACCCATCTCCACATTTCCGTCCTTGTCAAAGTAGGCATGGCAGACACCTGCACCTGTCTCGATGACTGGTACACTCGCCTCTTGACGTACAAAGTCAATGAGTCGCTTACTTCCACGAGGAATGACGAGGTCAACATATCCATTGGCATGTAGTAATTCGCCTGTAGCCTCATGAGTGGCAGGAAGAAGTTCTATTATGTTTTCATTTACATTAAATTCCTTCAGCACATTCTTTATAATACCAACTATAGCACGATTACTATCATCGGCATCCTTTCCACCCTTCAAGATACACGCATTACCCGACTTGAGACAGAGTGCAAAGACGTCGAACGTTACGTTAGGACGTGCCTCATACACAATACCTATCACTCCGAAAGGTACGCTCACACGAGTGAGTTCAAGTCCATTTGGAAGGACATGATGCTTGAGCACACGTCCAAGTGGTGAAGGCAGAGTGCTGACCTTTCGTGTGTCACCTGCTATTCCCTCTATGCGCTCACGTGTGAGCATAAGACGGTCGTACATAGGATTTGACTTATCCATACGACTGAGGTCCTTGGCATTTGCCTCAAGAATGTTGTCAGTCTGTGCAATGGCAGCATCTGCCACAGCATTGAGAATCTTGTTTATCGTATTATTATCAAGCATAGCGAGGTCTATGCTCGCATCCTTGACTTTCTGGAATGTGTCTATTAGTGTCATGTTTTTTGTGAGTTTTTAAGTTTTTAAGTTTGTGAGTTCTTAAGTTTTTCGGTTTTTGCCTTATTACTTTTTTCCGTTCAGTATTATCAAAGCGGCAATACATCCTGGCACCCATCCGCATATTGTGAGGATAGTTGTTATCACTATGCTACCGCATCCTTGGTCAAAAACTGCCAAAGGAGGAAATATCAAACAGAATAAGACTCTTATGCAACTCATAATGTAAAAATGTTTTTGTGTTTGCAAAGGTATGAAAATTAAGTGAGAAGTGACTTGTGGAAGAACGAAAATATTCATCATACAGGCTTTTTGCATAGGCAATCCCCCACAACAATAGGGAAAGTACCTCGACGGATATGAATTCCCCCTTGGCATAGCTCGACAAAAGCCTCTATCTTTGCAGCATCAAAAACAAAAAACAAGTATTCACCGAGTGCAAGTCACTCACTAAATATAGGAGGTTCAGTTATGAGACGCAATACTTACTTCGCTTTTGCAATGATGGCAATGATGGCAATGGCAAACACTACATACGCTCAGAGATTTGAAGGTCGTGGTGGACACAGAGAAGGTGGTC
>JAEEGL010445778.1_pt1 | contig 10855 bp, 3 predicted proteins | sample 9134231 | NCBI WGS metagenome assembly JAEEGL01 (sample SAMN16246548, study PRJNA631951) | gut metagenome | biome: gut microbiome; feature: rumen; material: fiber-attached | host: Bos | place: Iran: Karaj | collected 2018-10
ATGATGAACCAAGAGTAAGTAAGCCTGTAACTGTAACCTGGCAGCTGGACCGTAAAAAACCAACAACTGAAATTCAGAACATGGACATGGGTATTCTCTGTTCTGGAAATGTTAAATTTGACGGTATTGTAACTGATGGTAACGGAATTAAAGAGCTTTATTACTCTGTAAACAACGGAGAAACCTTTATTCCTTTGAAATTCGGCGGAAACAAAGCCAAAGATTTGTGTGACTTCTCACTTTCAATTGATACTAGAAAATTTGAAGATGGACCTGCGGTACTCTGGTTTAAGGCTGTAGATACTGCTGGTTCTGTCGGACTTTATTCCTTCCTTTACTTTATTGATAATACAAAGCCGGAAATTGCTGTAGTCTATCCGGAAGATGATATGGTGATGAGCGGTATCTTCACTGTTGCCGGTTATGCAAAGGATACAATCGGAATTACCGAGCTTTCGTGGACCTTTGGAAATCAGAGCGGAGATTTTGAACTCATTCCTGGTAACCCTTACTGGGCAGTAAATGTGGATACTCTGCAGATTAAAGATAAATCAGCAAAATTCACAGTGCATGGTAAGGACCGTGCCGGAAACATTGTTGATGTAAGCAAGGTTATAAATCTGAATCAGGATCTTGATAAGCCGACTGTGTCTTTGACTGAGCCTGTAGAAGGACAGGACTTCTCTGATGACGCGGTTCTTTATGTCCGTGGTATTGCAAAAGACGATAAGGAAATGAAGGCTGTTCGAATCCAGCTGGATAATCAGGAGCCTATAATTCAGGAAACCAAGGGTGTTTTCTATCAGCAGATTTGTACCGCAACAGATCTTACTGCCGGTGCACATAAGGTTACTGTTACTCCAATTGATATGAATGATGTGGCAGGTATGCCTGTCCTTGTAAATATTACATCGCGGGGTGTTGCACCTCAGTTCTCTGCTCCAAGACTTAGTTCTGGAAAGGGAAATGTTGATTTTGTAAACGGAATGGCAATTCATCCTGAAAGTGGCAGCATATTCTCACTGAATATTAATTCTGGTGTTGGACTTGTTTCTGTTTCATCGACCCTTTCCTGGGGACAGGAAACTCCTGCGGAATCTTTTGTAGAACTTAAAAATGCCGGTTCCTATACTTACTCTCTTCCAATCACACCTGATGGACCAAAGGGCGTAATGACTTTGACTGTACTGGCTAAAGATATTCTTGAGCGTGTATCAGAATATAAGGCTGTTTATTATGTAACAAATACAACAGTTGTAAAGGCCGATGAGCCTGCGGTTGTTTTTGATGACAGCACTGTTGCGGAAGACGGTTCAATTATCAGTAATCCTGAGTTCCCTGTTTCGGGTTATCTGATTGGTGCTGATGCAGAAAAGGTTGAACTTGTTCCGGCAACAAAATTTGCTACTGTCGAGCTGCATGGAAATCAGATTAAGATTATTCCTACAGATGCAATTGGAAGCTCTGAGCCTGTCGTTGTTCGTGTAAGAACTACAAAGGGTAAAACCGTTGATTCAAGACAATTGAGAATCCGTAATGATTCTGCTTTGCCTGTTATCAACTTTAATGATGCTCCTGAATCAGGAATCCTTGATATTGGTGAAGAAACCTTTAAGGTAAGCGGAAAAGTTACCTGTGAAACTGGTGTAGGAAAAGTAACTTACAGAATTGTTTCTATGCTCGCTGATATCCAGAAGGGCGTTATTTCTCAGGTAACTCCTAATATCCTTTCTAAAGATACAGAAGAGTTGCCGCTTGCTCGTGACGGTTCCTTCAGTTTTGAATTTGATCCTAAATCTTATGGCCGTCCTGGCGTTCATATCATCGAAGTAATTGCTGAGAGTGCTGGTGGTAATAAGGTTGCTAAGGCTATGGCTGTTAAGAACATTCCTCCTGTGGAAGAAATTGACGGCAAAATGCCGGTTGCAAAGGCCCCTGCGGTTTATTTCGTAGACGGCTTTGATGTTTATGCGGTTGGTGTTTACCAGGGAACACTGGAGCAGGACTTTGCGGTATTCCCTCGTGAAAATATGATTGAAGGAAACAATCCGCTTGCTTTCGCTGTTATTGGCCCTGATGGAAAGGCATATACAGGAAAGTATACTGCGTTAAAAATGCCTACTTTGGCTGCGCATTTTACTCAGATTAATGGTGAAGAATACTTGAGCGGTATGCCTGTTGTGATGCCATATAACTCTAAGGATCCAGTCCTCATCTATATGGCTATTGATACTGGTGCCGCTGTAAGCGCTGTTGGATATGAAATTACTGGTGAAGATGTTGCCGGCGGTCTGGTTACTCAGAAAGGAACTGCAAAGCTTATTAAGCCGGCTCCTGAAGCTCCTACAAGATGGATAGCAGAGATTTCTGCCGCTAACCTTCCGGCTCGTGTAACTAAGGTTAATGCACTTGTTAAAGCGGGTGCTCTTGAACAGGTTGTAAGTGGTTCCTTTACTGTAGTTCGTCCACCGGTTGAAGAAGAACTTCTGAACGATAAAGAAAAGATTTCAGCAATTCCTGCGGCGGGAACTGTATTCGACGAAGTTGATAACAATTATGTTTTGAGCAACGGTTCACGCTTCTATTATTATGTAAATTATAATGCACCTCTCAGAGTAGAGCTTGTTTCAGCAACTCAGGGTCTTGCAGTAGAAACAGATGGAAATATCATTTCCCTTTATGCTGAAAAAGATGGCATCTATAAGAATGTATCAGTCAGAGTTTATGACCGCTTTGGTGATGCACATGTTTCGGCTCCATTGAACTTCCTTGCAAACACAAGTGCTCCTGAACTTGTTCTCGATTCACCGCAGCTGTTTGACTGGGTAGGAAACAGTTTCACTCTTAAGGGAACTGCAACTCATCCTCTTGGAGTAAGATCTGTAGAATACTCTCTTGATAACGGTGAAAACTGGAATAACATTGACCTTTCAAAGAACTCAAATAGAATCGGTGTTACCTTCAGCAAGAATATTGATCTTTCTGAATATCCTGATGGACTTATCAGAATTAATGTTCGCGCCCGCGATACTGGTGGTCATGAAGCTTATGTCCTCAGTTCATATTATAAGGATGTAACACCTCCGGAGGTTCGTGTAATTGAGCCTCAGGATATTGATATCGTAAACGGTGATAACCTGATTGTCTTTGAAGTAAAGGACAACGGTCTCTTTGGAAAGGCAGAGTACCTTGCTCCTCCAGAGAGAGGTAAAACTCAGACAAGAAAAGAGATTGAAAAGAATCCTCTTATTTATACTCATGTTGGTACTGCAGAATGTCCAATCAGTGATGCAATGTCCTTTGTATTCTCTGATGCGGCAGGTAATAAAACTTCAATGGAAGCCTGGATGTTCAGCATTGATAATCAGTCTGACCTTCCACGTGCAGAAATTCACGTTCCTGATGAAATGCAGGTAATTACAAAAGACTTCATAATTTCAGGTATCGTTTACGATGATGATGGTGAATCTTCTGTATATTATAAGATTGATAAGGGCGAGTATAAGCAGGTTTCAACAACTGAAGTATTCAAGAATCCAAATCCGGAAGCGGTATACAAGCTTGGAACCAGCTTCTCAATTTCGGTACCTCTTAATACTATGACCGATAATGAGCATACGGTTACTGTTTATGCTGTTGATATCAATGGTGTTAAGGGAGAAGAAGTATCTCGTACCTACAGAATCTCTCTTGAAGAGCCTAAGGGTGCTGTAGAAAAGCCAACTATCGATACTTCTGTCCGCAACCTTGTTACAATCTCCGGTTGGGCAAGCGATAAGAACGGAATCGGAAACGTTAAGGTTTCTCTTGATAACGGTAACTCTTATAACGAAGCAGTTGGTACAGAGCAGTGGTCATATACTGTTGATACCCGCGCAATTCCTGGTGGAACACAGGTTGTCTTCTTAAAGATTACAGATAATTACGGAATTGAAGGTCTTTATTCAAGCCTTATCAATATTGATAACAATGCTCCGGTTTTGAATCTCGAACTCCCAATGGATGATTCAACAACTACGGGAACACTTTTCTTCTCTGGACATGTTTATGATAATGTTGAGGTTACAGACCTTTATATTACTATCAGAAATCTTGAAAAGGGAACTGCTCCTTCGGTAAGACAGATTAAGAAAGACCGTATCATCGGTGAAACAATTGATATCACTGATCTTCCAAACGGCTTCTATAACGTTGAACTTACAGGTAAGGATAAGGCTGGTAATACTACAAACGTAAGCCGCAATATCCACCTTGAGAAAAATATTGAACCTGCTACTGTAGATATTCTTTATCCGTTGAACGGTGAACATAAGCAGGGTAACTTTACAATTTATGGACAGTCTGCTTCAGAAGGCGAGATTGCTCAGCTCAATCTCTACATTGATGGTAAGCTTCTTGAAAGTACAACGCTTACAAGTTGTGGCTTCTTCAAGTTTGATATGACACCTGAAAAGATAGAAGAAGGCGTTCATACCTATCGTGTTGATACAGTTCTTTCAAATGGAAAAACAGTTCCTTCACGTGAACAGACAATTACTTACAGTCCTGTAGGTCCATGGATTACAATTGATAACTTCACCTATGGTGACTTTGCGACAAACAGACCTTACATTAAGGGACAGGCCGGTTACTCAATCAGCGAAGACGAATTGCTCTTCTCAAAGACTAAGGAAGCTAAACCTGAACAGAAGGCCGCAACTGCCGCAAAGAAAGTTGCAAAAATTGAGCTCAGCTTCGATAACGGTAAGACCTTCATCGAACTTTCTAAGAACGAAAAATGGATGTACCGCATCGAAAACCAGGATATTGAAGAGGGATATCACTTCTTCCTCGTCAGAGCAACAATGCTTAATGGTGAAACTGCAATTACACGTACAATCATCCAGATTGATAATACAACACCGTCAATCAAGCTGATTGCTCCAAGTAAGGGCGGCAGATATAACCAGAAGCTTGAGGTTTCAGGACTTTCAAGTGATAACGTATTGCTGGAAGAAGTAAAGGTTGCCCTCCGAAAGGGTGATAAGGCATCGTACGAGGTTCCATCATTTATCCAGGGACTTTATGTAGACTTTAAGCTCTGGGGTGCTACTCTCTTCCAGGTTGGTGCCGGACTTACCTTCTTTGATGATGTTGTAAAGGTTCAGGCTTCCTTCGGACAGTTTACTCAGGAACAGCGCGATGCGGTATCTAGTATTCTGGGTGTTAATATGTCAGACGGACGATACGGTGGAAACGTATTCAGCCTTAAGATTCTTGCAAACGTAGCATCTATACCGTTCAGCTTCTTCCTGGGACATGACTGGGACTGGCTCTACGCCGGAGTTGCGGTTGGTGCGGACTTCTCTTACTTTACACAGACAAACAGTGGTAAGGCACAGATTCTGTCATCAATCCTTATGCAGCTTGAATTCCCTAAGGTTAAACTGACAAATGTTAAGGCCTTCAGTACCTTTGCCTTGTATACTGAAGCTGCCCTCTGGTTCATCCCTACGGACGTTTCTGGTGCAGATATCAAGAGTCTTATCCCTCAGATAGCGGTAGGATTCAGAACTAATATCTTCTAGGAGGAAAAGAACAAAATGTTTAGAAAGAAAATAAGGTTGCTGCTGACATTATGTATTCTTATCCTGTCCGCAAACAGTGCGTTTGCCCTGGAAGAATATGTAACAGAAGTTTACAGAGAGATTGACGACTGTTTTACAAGAAAGTCTGAAAGCGCTTTGAATGCACTTCTGTCAAAATATAGTAATGATAAATATTACTATCTGATGGAAAACTACACTCAGAAAAAGATTCGTCGTCTGATTGTAAATAATGAGTATGACTTTGCGATGGAAGCTACTCTTGCCGTAATCGAGAATAACCTTGATAACGAAGAAGCGGTAGATATGTATTCGGTAATTTCCGATGCCTATGAGATCCAGCGTAAGCATGAGCAGGAACTTGCTTATCAGAAGGAAATGGAGCAGTTAAGGCTTCAGAAGGAAAAGGAAAAACAGCGTGCAAATGTTGATAAGGAATATGTTTCTGCACAGAAGGCAAGCGGTGGTTCTGTATATGTAACAGGAAAGGAAACAAAGCTTACCAGCTATAACTGGAAGCTTGCCTTTGGTCTTGCAGATCTGCTCTTCCTTATGGAGAAAAAGAGTAATCTTAATACCTTCCATTATGGAGCTTCTATTGATTTCCGTTATGAGTATATAGTTGAAAATAAGTTCGCAATTGGTGCAGATGCCTTTGCCGGGGTACAGTTCCTGGGTATGGGTAATGAAAAAGATCTGGTTCCTTTCCTTGGAGATGGTGAGCTTGCCTTAAAACTTGCATCTCAACAACTTTTGAAAAATGTATTTATTCGAACTGGATTTAATGTTATAATGTCTGGTGAATCTAAAAAAGCAGTTAATACAAAAAATGTAATAAGAGGTTTTTATTCTCCTTTTGTAGGAATAAAGGTCGAAAAGATAGCTTTAGGTCCTGTAAGAGTAGATATAGGTGCTGACTGGCTTGCAGGGCATCTGTTTGATGAGAATATAAATCTGGCGGCTGGTGCTTCAATGAATGTTGAAATACCTTTCGCAACTTTGGAGAAGGTAAAACTAAATCTTAATTTAGGGGTCAAGGATAAGATTTTCCTCAAAAAAGATGATGGCATGGAAAATCGAGCTAGTGTAATTCTTGCAATTGGAGTGGAAAATGTTATTAGGTAGAATGAAGAAAATTATCATCGCTTTGAGTTTAGTTTTCTTTACAGCTTCTGTTTTTGCTGCGACAACAGATTTGACTCAGCGCTTTCTGGATAAGGCAAACGAGGCATTTGAAGAAGACAATATCGAGGATGCCTACAAGTATGTAAACCAGGCTCTTGCGGTTGCAAAAGATGAAGATTCAAAGACAAATGTACTTTATTTCGCGCAGACAGTTTATTCTGTAAAACTGCAGAAGCTTCAGCAGAAGTATGACGATATGGCTCTTATTGATATCAAGATGAATCTTGAGAAGTATCCGAATATCGAAAATACAAAAATCAAAAAGCTCATAAAACAGATTGAACAGGATCAGGAAAATAAGGAAAAGGCCGCTCAAAAGGCTGAAACTGCCGCTCAGCGCAAAGTAGAACAGGAACGCTTTGAGGCCCAGCAGGAATCTATGGATGCTCAGGCTAAGGCAATGAAAGAACAGGCCGACGCAATGAAGGAGCAGGCTGAAGCTACAAAGCAGAGTCAGGAAGAATTCCGCAACGTCCTTGAAACAGGACTTAAAGATATGGGAAATACCTTTACTGATGCCTTCAGTGAGACTGCAAAAGAAACAAAGCGTTCTACACGTGTAATTGCTTTCTCAATTATTGGTATTGCAATTATTATTGTATTCCTTGTTCTTCTTATAATGGTAATCATCAGAAAGGCCGCAAAGGCCAACCTCGTACAGCAGGAACAGTATGCACAGGCCTTCAAGATGCTCGCCGCAAATCAGAGCCAGACAAACCGAATTATGCTGGGGGGTATTACAGATTTGTACGGCGGAAATCCAACTATGAGAATTGCGGGCGCTTCTACCTGGGCACCGGCACAGGCTTTGCCTGATGTAACTTTCTCAGAAGAAGATGAAGAAGAACTTAAACAGCTCGCTGTTAAATGTGAAGAAATAGGTCAGCAGATTGACTATGCAACCGGCCGTAAGAATAACTCAAAGAACGTTTCAGAACTGGTTTACAAGTTGTCTATGCAGCTTGGCCTTCCACAGGGAATGGCAATGCTCAACTTCTGTGCATCTATGATTTACGATGCAGGCTTCCTTGCTATTGATCCTGATCTTCTTTCGGCAACTCAGCTTACTGAAGAAGAAAAGGCCGCAATGAAAGAGCATGTTAATCTTGCAGAAAAGCATCTCGACTTTGTTCCTAAAAAGTACTGGAGCGTATTCGAGGATGCCGCTACAAAACATCATGAAAACATTGATGGTACTGGTTATCCAAACGGACTTAAGGGAGATGAAATTCCTCAGATTGCACGTCTCATTCGTGTTGCTGAATCTTATGTTTCTCTTTCAAGTAAACGTACTTACCGCGACGCAATGGATAAGGAATCTGCAGTAAACGCCCTTAAAGATCAGCCAGGTCTCTACGACCTCGAAGTAGTAGAAGCCCTCGATAAGATAGTATAGAATTCAGCTGTTTCTGCCGATAATGAGAGTATGAAAAAATCTTTTTTTGTACTCTCATTGTTTTTTTTAACCTGCTTTGCTTTCGCTGATGAAGTAAAGCCCTTGTATCGCCTCCCGGAAAAATCCGGCATTTCTGCACAGAACGGCGAATCAGAAAATGAAGTTTTTCTCGTAGGTTCAGATAACGGACTCTATCGCGTAACTAATAGAAATACAGCAATTCCTTTGTGGAACGAAGCCCGTGTAGATCAGCTTCTTCGTGTAGATTACGGCTGGCTTATGCGTACAGCAAAAGGAATTTTCTATTCAAAGGATCTCAAAAACTTTGAAGAACGAGATAAGGGGCTTCCTTTCCTTACAATAAAATCCTTCAAAGATGGAAAAACAACTCTTTCTCTCCAGATTCAGGAGCTTAAGGACTTAAGTACAAACCCTCTTAATAATAATGAAATTGTAACTGCCACTAAGGACAGTGTATATTTTTCGCGTGACGGCGGACTCAGCTGGACAGACCTTGGTTCCATGAGTAAAAATAATCCGGGCGTAAAGGCTGTCGCTGTCGCAACAATTGAAGACCAGACGGTTGTTCTGATGTCACATCCTATGTTTGGTCTTTCATATTTTTATCCGGATAAACCTAAGGCAGGCTGGACAGATGTAAAAGCGGGATTTGAAAAAATGCCTTCCCTTACTTCGCCAGATGAGATTGCAGATATCCTTCCAGTGGTTCGTACAAATGCGGACGGTTCTGTTTATACAGAAGTTTATCTGTCTCAGACATATATGCCACGTCTTTACCGTTTAAACTGGCAGGAAAAACAGGGTGAGCTGATTTATACAGGCACCGAGCCAACTGATGTAACAGACGGTCTTACAACAATAGACAATGTTCTTCTTTACACAAAAATTGAAGGCTTCGGTGCAATTGACCTTGATTCTCTTCAGAGCCCTGGAACTCCAAGTCAGGAAAAAGACTGGCAGAAGGCCTTCAGTGCCGTTCCTGGTATGATTAACACAGCCTGGATTCCTCAGTCACGAAGCGGTTTTGGCCGCGGACTTTTGCTGAATGAACTCTGGCTTTTATATCCTGGAACTGTTAATTCTCCTTATGCCAAAGTTGCAAATGGCCGTAAGAGTATCTATGCTTCGGCATACCAGTGCAGCTTCCCAGACGGGGTTGCGAAATTCAAGAAAATCATTAAAGACCGTAATATGAATTCCATGGTAATTGATATGAAGGATGACTACGGTTATCTCCGATATGATTCCCATGATCCGCTTGTTCTCGAAAAATGTTCTACATCAGGATATGCAATTAAAGACCTGGATAAATTTATCAAAGAGTTCAAAGACGAAAATATTTATCTTGTTGCCCGCATTGTAACTTTCAAGGACCGCTCTCTTACAAAATATAAGGGTGGAAAATATGCTATCTGGGATAAGAAGCTTAACAAGCCTTGGGTTGGAATTAAGGGCTACGATGAAGTTGTCGATGAAAACGGCAACCCGACAGGTACTAAAGAAACTACCTATTATGATGAGCATTGGGTAGATCCTTATTCTGAAGAAGTCTGGGAGTATAATGTCGCAATTGCCCGTGAGCTTGTTGCGCGCGGTTTTGATGAAATTCAGTTTGATTATATCCGCTTCCCGACAGACGGTCTGAATCTTTATAATGCTCAGTACCGCTGGCAGGACAAGGGAATGGACAAGGAATCTGCTTTGATTTCCTTCCTTTCCTACGCCCGTGCAAATATTCAGGCTCCTATCGGCATTGATATTTACGGTGCCAACGGCTGGTACCGCTCTGGAACCCGTACTGGTCAGGATGCTGAAATGCTGGCTGAATATGTTGATGTAATCGGTCCGATGTTCTACCCGAGTCACTTTGAGCAGACCTTCTTAAATTATGCTCCGGTAGCAGACCGAACTTACCGCATTTACTATTACGGTTCTTTCAGAAATACAGTTCTCTGCCGCAACCGAGCAATTATCAGACCTTGGGTTCAGTCCTTCTATCTGAACGTAAGCTACGACAGGCTTTATTATGATTCAGACTATATCAAGAAGCAGTTCTTCGGTGTCCGCGATTCTCTGGATCGTGGATATATGTGCTGGAATAATTCCGGTGACTATGGAACAACTCCTCCGGATGTTACAGCGGACGAAGATTTTATCGGAACAACTGCGGAAGCAAGCCATGAATACCGAAAGCCGGCTATTGGCGATGCGGTAAAACCTCCTTATGTTGATTCAGATGTTTCTGTTCTGGATAGTATTCTTTCTCCTTACCGCGAGGAAGAAACAGCAAGGTTTAAGCCTTTCCTGAAAGTACTTCCTTAAGGATAAAGTATGACACCTGATCAGTACACTCCGGAAGAACCTATTTCCTCAATTGCAACAGCCCTTGCGCCGGCCGCACTAGGCATTGTTCGTGTTTCTGGTAAAGGCTGCATTGAACTTGTAAGCAAGGTTTTCAGCCGCCCAAAGGCCCTTCTTGCCGCTGCCGGCAACACATTAGTTTACGGCTGGATACAATCGGTGGTTGAGTGCCCGCAAAGCGGGTGTATCGAAACCACCAAAATCGACGAAGTAATGCTCGCCGTCTACCGCGCTCCAAAATCTTTTACCGGTGAAGACATGGTAGAAATCTTCTGTCACGGTGGTCCCGCAGTTGTAACAGCAATTC
>JAEEGL010928138.1_pt1 | contig 10855 bp, 10 predicted proteins | sample 9134231 | NCBI WGS metagenome assembly JAEEGL01 (sample SAMN16246548, study PRJNA631951) | gut metagenome | biome: gut microbiome; feature: rumen; material: fiber-attached | host: Bos | place: Iran: Karaj | collected 2018-10
AGAAAACTCTTCAAGATAGCATTTCTGAAATTCGTCAAGGAATATGTAATCATCTACTAACAAGAAAGGAAAAACACTATGGAACCCAACTATCTAATCATGCTCGACTACTGCACCGGGCAAATCATCAAAATCAAGCTCTCGGAAGAGGAAAAATCAAAGAGCGAAACTTACGAGGACTTTGAGGATTTCATGCGGACTGAACTGGAGGACAAATACGAGTTCAGAACAAAGGATGTCTGCTGGATGACCGCTGAAAAACTCGAAGAAAGAACCTATAACATCTAAAAGAAAGGAGAACTTATTATGCCAAACTGGGCTTCAACTACCTATGTAATGAAAGCAGAACCCGTGCAAACGAAGGACTTGTATGACAAAATCGGAAGTCTCAACCAGATGAATGAGCCGCTTGTAGAAAACGGCTTTGGAAAACTATGGATGGGCTGTCTTGTGAATCTACTCGGCGGCGACTGGAACAATGTGTATTGCCGTGGAGAGATAACGAGCTGCGACCTTGAAGATGACCATGTATGTATATCATGTGAAACCGCTTGGGGTGAAATGCCAGAGTTCAGACATTTCCTTGAACAGCAATATCCTGGATCAAAAGTCTATTATTGCGTGGAAGAATGTGGTAATTGCGTTTATGCCACAAATGATTCTGAGGGAGATTATTTCAAAGACCGATACTGCCTTGACTACTATGATGGACTTGAATATTTTGAGACCATCGATGCAGCGGCAGAATTTATCGGGGAGAGAATCGGGAAAACACTAAAAACCGATTATGCCGAAATTGAAAAAGAGATTGACGACTACTTGGAAGAACACGATGATGACGAAGAATGTTGGATGTCCTTCCATAAGTTCGATGTGCTTGACGATTGAGGCAAAGGGAACGGATGTAAAAGTCCGTTCTCATTTTTTTTCGTAAAAACTGCTTTTGAACAATTCCACTCCTGTTTGCTCTTTGATGATTTTGCCGAAACTGCGAATGACATCATCGGCTGTTTGTTGGGTGGCGAACTTCTGCATTTCATACTTCTTCAAAACATCCACCTCGCCATCGGTGTGTGCGATAATCTTCGTATCGGATGGAGATGACAGAAACTTGGTCAGATAATCTTGCCAATCATCATCAGGAAAAGAGGGGTCGGACAGCCAATGTTTGCAATATTGTGTAGTAAAGATGGATGCATTAAACAATAGATAGCTATGCGAAGACTCAGAAGGCTCGAAGCTTGAAATGTCAGTCATGTGTTTCCTGGCTTGATCGGAAATAAAGAATCCATCATCTGAGATTTGGAATATTGACATTTCCACCTTTTTCTTTCCAATTTTAGTCATCCCAAAATAGTACTCGAATAGATATCCATACAGAAAATCCCATCCCCACATATCTTTATAAACTCTCAATTTAGCATATTCAGAATCAGGGCTATTGCGGCGTTTGCCAATCTCTTCAAAAAACCAATCTCTTTTTCCCCACATATCCATGTAAGGAGTCTGTTCTCTGATATATGAGATTATCTGAAGAATCCTTTTCTGATACCTATTTAATAATCTGAATGAGTTTCTTACATCGATGAAAATATTGTCAATATCTTTGCTCATTGTATTACCATTTATAGAGTGATTGTAAATTGTCAATAGAAGATGTGTTTATTATTGGATTTGGTCGAGCCATAGTGTTGAACCAATCAATATTATAGACACCTTTGATGTTAAAGGCTAGAATAATGTTATCAAGCAAACGCTTAGTGGCAGAGATGGTCATGTCTGGAACAGATATGCTTTCAAGTTCCTTTTTGTATTTGTTTACAGCAATCAATATCGAAAGCCAATTACACTTATGAATCTTAACCGATTCTTTTTTGACCTTGATGGTTTGTTCCGTAATAGAAATATTCCCGCCAACAGCAATAAAGACAAATGTCTTTTTATCTCCATATTCGTTGTGGTAAGCGACGATTTCATTATTCCATTGCTCTTCTCCTTGGCCTCCCGTATCTCCATATTTGGCCTCGATAATGACATCAAATTCTTCAAACTCTAAAAACAAGTCTGGTTCTACAAAGTTTGAGTTTTTTGTCCCTGTACTATCCCAATGTGGCCAAAAGTCATAAGACAAAAGGCTTCCTGAATTGATTGGAAGATTACTATTGCTGAAACACGATTGCTTCAAAATGTACCAAAACACATTGTCAGGCAATAACATCAAATTCTCAAAGACAGAAGATGTCTTAGGGTCTTCATTAGTTTCTTTATGGTGATATGTACTGTGTAACATTGTTTGCTTTCTGTGTTATACTGTGCAAAGATACTGGTTTTGAAAATATCCCACAACACATAATGCAACAATCCAAATCACAATCCACAAAGGCACAACGATTCTAAACTTGGTGTGCTTGGTTTTATGCCTGAATAGTTTTATCCCCATCCATGATCCGATAGCTCCTCCAAGACGAGCTATCCATAGTAGCACCTTCTCGCTAATCCTGTATTCGTTTCGTATTGCCCTTTTCTTGTCAATCCCATACAGAATAAATGCTATAAGATTGATTATTAAGAAATAGGATAATACTATGATTTGAATTTGAGCCACTACACTTGACAATTAGAACTGCAAAGATAACCAAATAATCTGTCCATTTTTTTCCTCCTCACTATATATACATAATAGAAATAGAGATAAAAAAGGATGTAACTGTAATCGTCCTTGAAAAAAAGAGGATTATTGTGGCAGAATGACTACTTTTGCACCATGAAGCAACGAACCTACATAGCCATCGACCTGAAGTCATTCTACGCATCGGTTGAATGTGTGGAACGTGGCCTTGATCCGTTGACTACAAATCTGGTCGTTGCTGACAAAAGCCGTACAGACAAAACCATTTGTCTCGCCGTTTCCCCATCTTTGAAATCATACGGAGTGGGTGGTCGTCCCAGATTATTCGAGGTAATACAGAAAGTGGAGGAAGGCAATCGTGAGAGAAGGCGCAACATCGGGTATCGGGCATTTTCAGGCAAGTCGCATTTTGACCAAGAACTGAAGGCTAATCCGGAACTGGAGCTTGACTATATCGTTGCTCTCCCACGAATGGCCTATTACATCGATTACAGCACCAAGATTTATGCTGTATATCTGAAGTATATAGCCCCTGAAGATATATACCCTTACTCCATCGACGAGGTTTTCATAGATGCCACTGACTACTTAGAGAGCTACAAAACCACCGCCCACGAGTTAGCCCTGAAAATGGTGAGGGAGGTGCTTAAGGAAACAGGCATCACGGCTACAGCGGGCATCGGAACCAACATGTATCTCTGTAAAGTCGCTATGGATATTGTGGCGAAGCATATCCCAGCCGACAAGGATGGCGTAAGAATCGCTGAACTGGATGAAATGAGCTATCGTCAGAAACTATGGAATCACAAACCACTGACAAGTTTCTGTCGTGTTGGCAAGGGTATCGCAAAAAAGCTGGAAGAACATGGACTCGACACGATGGGGAAAGTGGCACGTTGCAGCATGGAGAATGAGGAACTGCTATACAATCTCTTCGGTGTGAACGCTGAACTTCTGATAGACCACGCTTGGGGATGGGAACCAGTAGGGATGAAGGAAGTGAAAGCCTACAAGCCAGAGACCAACTCCATCAGTAGCGGGCAGGTGCTTTCAGTCGGATATGATTACAAGAAAGCCAAAGTTGTGGTACTGGAAATGGCCGACGATGTTTCACTCAACCTTGTGAAGCACCATTTAGTAGCGGATCAAATCGTACTAACCATCAACTATGACGCTGAGAACCTGACCAACCCAGCTTTAAGGTCGAAATACTTTGGTGAGATTACAACCGACTACTATGGCAGACAAGTTCCAAAACACGCTCACGGCACAGCAACCCTTGATACACCCACATCATCAGGTAAGGTCATTACAGCAGCGGTTAAGGACTTGTATGTGAAGATAGTCAACCCCAACCTTCTTGTCAGACGAATCAATCTAACCGTGAACCATGTCATCAGCGAAGAAGAGGCAGCATCATTAAGCAAACCCTTCGAACAGCTTGACCTTTTTACCGATTACGAAAAGAAGGCACAGATAGACGAGGAAAAAGCCGTTGATTTTGCGAAGGAGCGGAAAGTACAGGAGGCTCTACTTGACATAAAAGCCAAATTCGGGAAGAACGCTATATTGAAAGGATTGAATTTTGAGGAAGGTGCAACGGCCAAGGATCGCAACCAACAGATAGGAGGACATAAGGCATGACGGACAATTACGACGATATTATCAACCAGCCTCATCATGTATCAACAAGGCATCCCCAAATGAGCATGATGAACCGCGCGGCACAATTCGCTCCCTTCGCTGCTTTGACGGGTCATTCTGCTGCCATCGAGGAAACTGCCCGCCTGACTGAATCGCAACAGGAACTCGCCGACGAGGACAGTGAAATCCTGAACCAGAAAATGGCTTATCTCAGGGAAGCAATCAATGAGCATCCCACCGTATGTATCACCTATTTCGAGCCAGATAAGAAGAAAGCTGGAGGCAAGTATAAGTCCATCGAAGGCCAGCTGCAAAACATCGACGATTACAGCCAAACCATCGTCTTGAAGAATGGTGAGGTGATTCCGTTGAAGTCGATTTTGGATATTCAGCTTCAGTTTTGATGGATGCAAGAAGAAAAAAATGCACCTCTTTATTTCTCATTATTAAAAATGACTATTTTTGCAGGTGAATCCGAGGGAGAAATCTTGGGTTCAGAAGGCAATCTTGCTTGTCCAGCATACGAAATCTGGAAAATTTGGTAGGGACATGGCGCATAGGTTGCCTATCCTATTTGTTTTCAGTATTTTATTATTGAAGCATATAGGCTAGGTTCTTATGTACTATTTATCCTACAAAGGTATTCCAGAGCCTGTATGCTGATAAATAAGTATGACAGTTTCCTAGCCTTCTTTTCATTGGTGTTATTGCTGAATCAGGGGAAGCTATAGGCTGTAGAAGAGTTCAGTCTTATGCGAAAAACTGTAATTGTTCTTGCTTTGGTAACTATGGTAGGCATTACCATTTCGTATGCACAAACAAACATTATGGGCATTGCACCCCCAAAAAAAGCTCAAAAGGAAAAGCTCTCCGACATAATGAAAACACATGTTGTGGGTTGGAACTATGTTGACGAAGGGAACAAGTGGTATAAATGGGGAAACATTGATCCAGTATATGAATATAAGGTGTTTGCTGAATTGTATGCAGAGACAACTGAATCATACGAGCAAGATATTCCTACAAAAGTTTATGCGGGATCGGTTTTTATAGGAAAGGATTTGCTGGCAATATCATCTGTCCTTGAACCTTTTACAAAATACTCTTATCCAAGTGATACCAGAGCTTTTGCCACCACATTTTACAGAAGCAGGGCTGAATTAAAGACCGAAAACTATGTTTTTTCTTATGTAGATTACTGGAATAGTGCAAGATATAAAGTGTACATTGATGATACAAAAACTATAAAGGAGATATTTGATTTTTTGAAAGGCTCCAATAATAGGGTTCGCTTTAAGACGGCACATCTAAACCTTAAAAATGGTTTTACAGTCGGTTCCATTTTGAGCAGCGATTTGAGTGATGACATGGCCATATACTCATATAATTATGATGAAATCAAGACCGAAAAACTAGACGTGTCTCCAAAAGCTCCGGATGGAAGTGAAGATTTGGCTGGTTATATTCAAAGCAGAATAAAATGCCAAGATGAATGGGAATCTGGTACTTCTTGTAATGTTACAGCTAGATTCATTGTCGAAAAAGATGGAACAATTTCAGATTTGGTATTGGAAGGGGGAGATTTTTTCGCGAGAGAGTATGAAATAGTGGAACATCGGTGGTACTATGCTCCTGAGTTGATAACGGACAATAAGATAGAAGGATTCAACAATCAGATTGCAAGCATAATGAAATCCATCAAATGTATTCCTGCGAAAAGAGACGGGAAACCTGTCAGAAGCTATTGTAAGTATAACATTTCTTATGTAGTTCCAAATACGTCTTCTTCAAACCATAAAAATACGGGATCGTCCAAACAGAGTATTGACGTTGTTTATAAACTTGATGAACTTGATGTAGAACCGTCTTACAAAGGAGGGGATATGGCGATGATGCAATATATTGGAAAAAATATAAAATATCCTCCAAAAGCACATGAAAGCGGCATACAAGGGCTTGTCTTCGTGGGATTTGTTGTGGAAGCGGATGGAACACTTTCAAATGTAGAAGTGTTGAAAGGAATTGGCGGAGGCTGTGATGAAGAAGCGGTTCGTGTAGTAAAAACAATGCCTCAATGGAACCCTGGAAAGCATAAAGGGAAAAATGTAAGAGCCTCGTTTGCAATTCCGATTAGTTTCTCTATTAGATAATTAAAAAAGCTTTTGCTATGAATAACAGAATTAAATTTTCAATTATTGGTGCCTTCATAGGCTTTCTTGCAATCTTCGCTCTAATGTTTCCCTTGTGGGGCATGGATGACTTATCTGCTCAGTTGTTATTAGACTTTCCTGGTGCTATTGTCGGGGCTATAATAGGTTTTTTGATTGGGAAAAAGAAAGATGATGCGTATTGTACTTCTACCACAGAAAGTCAAATACAGCATAACAAACAACAACAAGAAAAAAATGCAACTTCAATGTTGCTGGACTACAAAAAACTCCTTGATGCTGGTATAATTACCCAAGAGGAATTTGACAAAAAGAAGGAAGAGCTTCTAAAAGAATTGTAAGAACAAACAAAAATCTGCGATATGTCATCAAATTCAGAAAAGACGACCCTGCAAAGATTAATGGAACTAAAGGATTTGTATGAATCTGGTTTAATCACCAAGGAGGAAATGGAAGCCAAAAAACGGCAAATCCTTGGCACGGATAATCCTTCTGTCGATAATCCAAAAGGAGAGATTAGGGACGAATTGAATAACGTCGGGCATAATCAAGCGGATGATGATTATAAACCCGGCAAATGCTGTAGTTCTTCCACTAATGAAGAAGGGAAACAAGTGGAATCCAATAGCGAGCAGGAAAATGAGCAAAATAAGGAAACTGATTCCAAACCCAAAATCGATGGACGGAAAATATTCATTCTATCTTTAATTGCAGCAGCGGTTGTTGTGGTAATTGTTGTGCTGTCAATAGTATTGACCCCCACAGATTATAATAAGAAAGTGGCAAAAGCAATTGAGAAATACAAAATGCAAAACGCTACTATCTTGTCATCAAGCGGAACGAATGAGTCCACGAAAGATAACCATTATGTCATTTTCCAGAAAGGTGATACCATTTATATCGATGAACTGGAACGCAAAACCTCAGCAAGAGCAATTCTCCCCAAAAAGGGCGGGTTTTTCATAAAAAGATTATTTCTGACTTTTAATGACGAGAAACCCATAGCATCCTACGAAATGGTGAATGAAGGGAAACGGTCGAATTTGCAAATAAGACCATTGTTGAAGGTTCAGAATGCCTATGAGGGGAAACGAGCTATTTGTTTGAAGGAAATGGAAGATGGTTTCGCTTCTCGCAGTTATTATTACAGCTTAGACAATCCAGACACGATATTCACAGTAAACGGCGAGTTTGTTGAAAGAAACGGCTTTGTGTCGGCTGAACAGTACTTTTCTTTTGGAGAGTTGGTATATGCACCAGATTGGTGGGAGTATTCACTCAATGATTATTTTTTTGAACTGCCTGCATATTTTAACACCAACGATATGAGATTCCATCATTTTGGGGAGTTTTGTAGAATTGAAAAGGATAAATACCCGATGGACTTGTTGGCAAAAGAGTTTGGTAATCAAAGTTTTGATTATGGTTTCCCGTCAAAATGGTTTGGTTCTTCAAATATGGATAGGTTTATTGAATGTTTGGAACAAGATATTGGCAGAAAAACAGCTGAAGCCGCTATGAATCAGATTTTAAGCCAGACAATAGATTTTGACAATATGTGTCACGAGTTCAATACCAATCCAGTTAATGCCGCTCGGTTATACCCAGTTGGTAAACGAATGTATCTTGCTGCAAAAGTTAACAAGATTGACTATTCTCAACTTAAAGAATACAAATACATACTGTTTTCAACAAGAGGCGATGATAATTGTTACATACACACCAATGACGAAAGATTTGCGAGTATCAGTTATCCAGCGGTTGTTTTAGTCGAAGCTGAGTTTGACAGAAGATTTAGGCACGAAGCTCAAGATTTGATACAAGGATTGTTTGGAAGTTTTTTTGATGTGTTTGATAACACCATCAAATATGTTTTCACAGATGCTACATTGATAATAACCGATGGCGAATCGAATTCTTACGAGTATTATGAAGACTTACCTTATGAGTGGGGAATGGGTGATTAATAGATTAAACACCATTAAATAAGCATAGTAATAAACAAAACAATAACAGTTGCGCCCGGCACAAATTTAGGGATTTGAAAATGAAGAAATTGTATACTATTGCATTGTGTGCAATGGGACTAATGCTTTTGTCATGTAATTCAAAAACAGACAAAAGCGTTCCTACACATTTTCCATTCAAGGCAAAAGAAACCGACAAGTGGGGATTCGTTGACAATAAAGGAAATATCGTGTTCGAAAACCTTTTTGATGGTATTCCAACATGCGTATTTAATGACATGTTCTATGTTGAGACCGATGAAGGTTATGAACTATATTCTATTAAGAATCCGAAAGAGAAACTTGGAGGGCCTTATCTTTCCATGGCAAACTTCAAGGAAGACCTTGCACCGTGTACTTACGAATGCGATAACATTAAATATATCAATAAGAAAGGAGAAGTCGTATTTGAACTTCCAAATAATGCAGTACGGGCTTTTGAATTTGAGAATGGATATTCGAGTTTTATTCTGAAAAATGGTGATGACTATGTTACTAAAATAGTCGATACGAAGGGAAGTATCATGGAGTTTAATGGTTATAGTCTGTTGAGAGCGTTGAATAATGGAACATTTTTGGCATCTAAAGGTGAAAAAGAAGAAGAATACGTAATCCTTGACAAAGATGGTAAGGAATTATATCAACTTGAAGGATTGCAATATAGCACTTTTTGTCTGTCTTCTGACTTGAAGTATTATGTTTGTGATGAGGGAGTGTGGGATAGTGACAATAAGGGGGTGCGATGTGTAGATGGAAGAGTTCTTTTTGAGAATGAATATTCCAGGGTCAGTTTTGCAGAAGATGGAAATATTATCTTGGGCAAAGGAACATCGCTTTTTGCGAGTCTAGATGACAAAGAATGCGTCGTAAAGGATATTAATGGCCAAACGTTATTTCGTTCGGATTATGATGTTATCGTAAACTGCAGAAACGGTATAATTATAGCAATTAGAGATGGGAAATTCGGTGCCGTTGATTATAACGGAAAGACAATAATTAACTTCAACAATGATGTTTTGGCATTTGTACCAGGAACACATTTAATTGTTGGTTCCAAAGATAATAATTCGCCTGTGCGTTTGTTTGATGAACAAGGCTTGGCTGTGAGTGAATATGCCAACTTCGCTTTCGTCAACTTGATTGGCAGTAGCCCTCTCGTGCTTTCTATGAGTCCTAATTTGTATGAGGCATTATGGTACACCTTTCCAACTTCAGGGGTTGAAACCGATTGCTTCGATGCGGAAGGGTTGGTGAAAACGTTTCTGCATCCTGATGGAAAATCATTTTCAAATTTGTTGGGTTTTGCTGGCTTGACACCAGGCGAATGTGCAAAACGGATGAGTAAAAGTTATAGTGTCTCGGATATTGAAGAAGATAATCAATGTTTGCCTTTTGAAGAATTATCTAGTAATGATTTTGGGACTATTATGATTAGTTTGGGATTTGATGAGGTTGTACATACCGAATATGATTGGTTTGGCAATGTCCATTATAGTTATTCAGATGCTCCATGTGAATTTATGATTCTAAGCCAGAATTTAAGAATTGAATCCCAATTTCATAGTAATCATATTAAAAAGCTTGATAATGTAATCGTTTCAGTATTGGAGGAAGAAGGCTATTCGGAGAAATATGACCGAAATCAAGATTTGGTTTTCTATGAAAACGGTAATGTGCAATTGGTGTACCAACTGAATCCAAACGAATTAAGGATGATTGTTCAAGCAAGTTCAGTCCAAAACAGTGCTAGTCTGTCACCTGAATTTCGTCAACAAAGCAATAGCGACGTAAACTTGTTTGTTGTCATAGACGGCTCGCAATTACGCTTGCGCTTGGGTCCTTCAACAAGTTCAGATACCTTCAAATGGCCAGATGGCACAAACCGTCATCCTAATGTTGGTGAAAAATTTAGATACCTTGGCGAGTCAGGCGATTTTTATAAGATTGATTTTAATGGTAATGAATTGTGGGTGTCGAAACAATATACACATTTGGAATAACAGAATAGTGTAGTATGGAAAATGCTTTCAGCAATGTCGGCTTTTTTATGTGGTTATTGACTATGCACAAGCATAACACAAAACGAGCCGCCCCAATCGGAGCGGCTCGTCATTTTCACAATTCTGCGACTTCTGCGCATTCTGCGTGAAATAATTCCAGCGTGAGCCCAATCACAGTTTCGGTCCAGCAGCCACCAAAGCCTTGCCAGCGTCATTCGTAGTGAACTTCTCGAAGTTCTTGATGAAGCGTGAGGACAGGTCTTTGGCCTTCTCTTCCCATGCGTTCTTGTCGGCGTAGGTGTCGCGCGGGTCGAGGATGTTCGGGTCGACGCCCGGCAATGCGGTCGGCACTTCGAAGTTGAAGTACGGGATCATCTTGGTCGGGGCCGTCTCGATGCTGCCGTCAAG
>JAEEGL011425053.1_pt1 | contig 10855 bp, 8 predicted proteins | sample 9134231 | NCBI WGS metagenome assembly JAEEGL01 (sample SAMN16246548, study PRJNA631951) | gut metagenome | biome: gut microbiome; feature: rumen; material: fiber-attached | host: Bos | place: Iran: Karaj | collected 2018-10
TATCATCTTCTCCATCCAGATCATGTTATACCAGCGCCCAAACTTATATCCGCACTTATGAAATTCTCCAACCTTGGTATAACCCATATGAGAGTGAAAATGTTCGCTGTTTTTAGTCAGGTACTCATCTTCCGTTTCGGGATCACCGATACAGGCATATAAATTCTTAATCCCAATCTCTTTCAGGGCATTTTCAAGTGCCTCATACAAAGCTCTTCCATAGCCGTTTCCCTTTGAATCACGATCCAGATATATGGTCGTTTCGCAGCAATGATCGTATGCCGCTCTTCCCTTGAAGACTCCGGCATACGAATACCCCCTGATCACCCCGGCATCTTCCAGAACAAGATAAGGATATTTCTTCGTGATCGTAACGATGCGTTCTCTGAACTCCTCAATAGTCGGAGTTACATATTCAAAAGAGATCGCCGTATTCTCTACATAATAGGAATATATTTCCAAAAGCCTTTCGGCATCTTCTAACTTAACACTTCGAATTATCATCTTTTCGTTTCCTCTTTGATCTCCAGCAGATCAGGCTCTACATGACATTTTAGGAACTTCACCTCAACTCCTGCTTTTACAGCCTCATCCAGAGCAGTTCCGAATTCGGGATGTGTTTCCACATTGGCCCTGACTTCACTTACCCCGTCCATCTGGATCACGAAGGCAAGTATGGCATTATAGCCGTCCTTTTTTGCTCCTATGAGCTCATGAATATGCTTAATGCCTCTTTCGGTCGGCGCATCGGGAAAATACCCTATCCCGTCTCTTTCCAAAGTACAGCCCTTAACTTCCATCAGATATTTTTCGGATCCCTTTTCCATATAGAAATCTATCCTGGATGCTCCGTAGGTATATTCGGAGATCACGGTATCATAATCCTGACCTTCCAGCCACTCTTTTACCACCTTATTGGGGGCCTGAGAGTCTATGTTGAAAAGAATACCGGTGCTCTTCCTCACCGCAACAAGGTCGTATTTGGTCTTCCTTCCGGGACTGTCCGGTGCCGTGAGCCACACCTCACATCCGGGTATAAGGAGTTCCTTACATCTGCCCGTATTCTTAACATGTACCGTCTCACTGCGTCCGTCAATCTCTACATTTGCGATAAACCTGTTCGGCCTGTTTATGAAAACGGCTTTTGTAATGTTATCGTATTTCATGACACTATTTTTCCGTCTTTCCATTCTATATCATACACTTTACCTGAGCGTGACCTGAGACCGGTGATGCGGCCGTTTGGCCACTCTTTAGGCAGTGCAGGAAGGAGTACGTCCTTTCCTTCGTGGCTCTGAAGAAGCATTTCCGCTATTCCGGACACCAGTCCGAAATTTCCGTCTATCTGGAAAGGAGGATGATTGTCGAAAAGATTCGGGAGCATGGACTTCCTAAGCAGGGCCATGATATTTTCATAACACTCCTCTCCGTCTCCGAGCCTTGCCCACATGTTTATGATCCATGCTCTGGACCATCCGGTATGGCCTCCGCCTCCTGACAGTCTTCTTTCAATCGTGGCACGTGCGGCTTTAAGCAGGTTTTCTTTTTCGGGACAGTCAAACAACTGCTTACCCGGATACAGTGCAAAACAGTGTGATATATGTCTGTGTCCTATCTCAACCTCTTCATAAGGAAGTGCCCACTCCTGAAGAGTTCCGTTTTCGGCAATCTTGGGCGCAGGAAGCTTTTTCAGTATCTCCTCATATCGGGCTTTCTCATCCTCCGAGATCATTCCGATTTCTATAAGCCCGCTGAAAAGCTCATACAGTATCTGAGCATCCATGGAAGCACCTTCACACATGGTTCCCTTTTCACCGCTCGGAAGTATGTAAATATTCTCCGGTGAAACGGAAGGCGATACAACAAGCTGCCCCGATTCATTTTCAATAAGCGTATCCTCGAAAAATAGAGCGGCTTCTTTGACAATGGGAAGGTATTCTTCCATAAAAGCCGTATCCTTCGTATAACGGTAATGCTCAAGTATATGCAGGCAGAGCCATGCCGCTCCCATCTGCCAGTAGCTTGCGGCAGGCCATGTATCCTGAGGAGCGCAGTCTCCCCAAATATCCGTATTGTGATGAGCCATCCAGCCCCTTGCTCCGTACATTTCAGACGCTGTTTTCCTGCCGTGCGGAACCATCTTCCCGATCAGTTCGAAAAGAGGTGTATGAAGCTCCGATAAGCCGGTTACTTCAACCGGCCAGTAATTCATCTGGGCATTAATGTTGATTGTATATTTGCTGTCCCACATGGGAGAGAAGCTGTCATTCCATATGCCCTGAAGATTTGCGGGCCGGCTTCCCGGACGGCTTGATGAAACGAGCAGATACCTCCCGTATGCAAAGGCGAGATTTATCAGTCCGTTATCGTTTTCCCCGTCCTTAACTTTCTTAAGTCTTACATCCGTAGGGATATCATCTCTGTCCTTGCATTCGATGGAAAGCCTGCATCTGTTCATAAGTTCGGATACATCACGAATATGACGTTCTTTCAGAGTTTCATACCCTGACTTTTCCGCTTCATCAAGAATCCTGACCGCATCCTCCACATAGTTTTTGCAGTAGTAATCGGTCTGCGAAGTGATCAGAATTTCCGCATCTCCATCCGAGTGCAGAGTTCTTCCTTTGATATAAGGATTTCCTTTTAAGGCGCGGACAACCATACAGAAAGCCGTTCCGCCCGCACCGGTTTTTCCTTCCATGCAAAGTGTATTCTCGGAAAGCTTATATACCTTCTCGCACTGATCCGCACGCTCCGAGAAAATGCGAAGAGGCGTGCCCTGACACCTTATCGCCATTACTCTATCCGGATATGAAATAAAACTCTCGCGAAGAAACTTAACACCTTCCTTCGTATAACTTACGGTGTGAATACCTGTATCTATATCAAGCTGACGCTTATAATCCGGGATTTCCTCGATCTTGTTTAACTGACCGTTCCAGTGCTCACGGATTCCCAGTATCTGGATTCTTTCACTTCCATCGGGAATAATAAACAAATCGCCCAAAGGCTCATAATGGCTCTGATACTCCGGAATCCCCGCAAGAGTTTCATTGGCCATATCCTCAGCTTCTGTGATCCTGCCTTCGCGGATAAGCTTTCTGATAACGGGAATGCTTTCCTTCGCATCGGGATTAATGCGGTTTCTGGGACCGCTCCACCATATGCTGTCATTATTAAGCTGAAAACGGTCGACCAAAGTGCCTCCGAAGCACATCGCTCCCATAAATCCGTTTCCCAGAGGAAGTGCGCAGTTCCAGTCATTAGTCGGTCTGTCATACCATAATCTGTTCATATACATATTCCTTATGAAGAGTGTGTTCGTACTGTTATATTATATTGCATTTTGTAATATAATAACGACTATAAATGCATCGAAAGTCTGTATTTAAGGAGAAAAAAATGAGAAAGCGTTTACTGGCTGCTCTTCTTGCAATAGGAATGGTTTGTCTTCCCTGCCTTTCCGGATGTTCCGATAATGTCCATGACTCAGGCTCATATGAAGATCAGGATGAAGAGGACGAAGATTCTGACGAAGACGATGAAAACGAAATTGAAGATGATGAAACTGATGAAGATAACGAAGTAATTTCCGAAGAAACAACTATCCCGGAACTGGACTATTATTCATCGGATTCGATTCTTTCTTTTGCATGCGGATCATGGACTCTCGTTGACCAAAATACCGGCAGTGCATACGGAAAACTGGAAATAAACAAATACGGAGACTGTAAATTCACTCAGTCAGATTCCGGTAAAAGCTGTAAGGGTACCATCAGCTTTATCGAAGATCCCACGGATCGTCTTGCAGGCATACACGGATATCTGATTGAATTCGAAAATGCAGTTTCAGGTTCGGATGTATTTTATGTGGGAAATTCTTCAGAAGGAAGATTTATGATCTCCCAAAGTGCAGGGCGCGATTATCTGTTTCTTGAAGAGATCGGTAACGGCGGTTCAAACATTGCATATGAAATTTTCAGATCTCCCGACAGGGATGAATTTGATTTTGATGAAATGATGCAATGGATATTCGTCAGGGATAATGATGTAACAAGCGTGGATAAGCCCGAAAAAAACGCCAGGTTCTATGCAAGAGCAATGGAGTTTACCGGAGAAGGTTTTGTTCTTCAGAGAGTCATGGATGTGGACTTTGAATCGGAATATGAATACACAGGGTTCAAGTTCCTGGGTGCTGTTTTTGATGAAAGTACTCATCAGGGTGCCGCATATTACAAGCTTAACGCCGATGCGGATCTGAGCGGTGTCCTCCATGAAACTGAGCTCACCAGGCCTTATCCCGAAACAATCTATACCGTATACACAGATTCAAAGGGAAATATCGAAGCCGTCAGGGATGTGGAAAAAGCATATTACGGAGATTATGAATTATATTCTCTGGAACAGGATGTGGATTTTGATTTCGATTCATTTTCGGTAAACGATTACGAATTTGATATTCAGAATTACCTCTACAGCGATGCAAATGCCATTGTGGACTGTGAAGTGACCGGGGATATCCTTATTATCACATCACACATTAATCCTCATTCCGAGGAATATACCATATACAACATGCGCTCCGGCTGGTTTGAAAAGCGCATAATCGGCTGTAATTTCCTATACGATGAACATGTATGGGATTCTTTCTATTCATATATGGATACCGTATATGACTACGAAGGAAGAGAGATATACACTGTAGACGGTACAGAGATAAGTTCACTGTCTTTCTCGGATGACGGAAGCCAAATTGAAATCGAATACTGGAAGAGTGATTACGAAGACACCTACGAAGTGACCATAGACAGGCCCGAATGTCTCAATGCTCCCACTTATGCTCTCGCTGATTTCAGACGTCACCCCTGTGCATATACATGGGACAATTTCATAAGCTACGCACCCGAAGATTCCATCGCCATGATAATGGTCAATCCTCATTCCGACGATACATGGGACTTCTGCATGCCGATGAATGTTGATGATAACCCGGGACTTGATAATGTATATGTCGTAGCTTTACAGGACATGACACTTTTCAGCTGTGGAAATTCGGACTATACCTGTGAAAGAGGAGAAATCATCTCCTATGGAATAACAGTATCGGAAAGCGCTCCTTTGTACACTGTATACATCTCAACTCTTGAGAAAGATGCCGAGTGGCCCGCCACCATCATCAGCGGCAAGGATGATATCCGCTACATATTCGTATAATTTCTGAAATCATAAAGCCCTTCACAGAGCATCTCTGTGAAGGGCTTTTTTCTATTTATTCTTTATCTCTATTCTGTCCAGGATTCCCTGTACACCCACATTCTGATGTGTCAGATACATTCTCAGAACATCCTGAATAAATTCATTATCCGCACCGGTCTTTTTGGCAATCCTGTTTACATCCATTCCCTTATCCGTCATCTTCATGATTTTGGAAACAAGTTCATACATGTCCTTATCGGATACAGGCTTTTCCTTTATCGAATCTATATCTGCGGTCTTGGCATGTCCGTAATAAACTCGCTTCGGATTAAGTGCAAGAAGCTTATTCCAGCTCTCTTCTGTCTGCGTACCCTTATGCAGTTCCAGTTCATATAGAGGATTCAGATCTCCCACAAAAAGAGAACCGTCATCAAGCAAAAGAGAGATACTGTCATCACTGTGTCCGGGAGTATGGAAAATCTCTCCTGTTATCCCCATCTCTTTTAAAACTTCACTGCCCTTATCCACAGGGAATGATTTTATATTCACATCATCAATGGGAACAAAGTGAAATTTGTTTTCTTTGGCAAATATACCGTCACTTACGTGAATATAATCTTTCTGAACATCGGCAACAAGGATCGTTGCCCCTTCATCAGCAATCTCCTGAGCTATGCCCATGTGATCGGGATGATAATGTGATATCAGGATACAGGTAATATCCTTTACCGAAATTCCGGTCTTTCCCATGGCTTTACAAAAATCGGGAAATGTACCGGCCCATCCGGTATCGAATAGAAGTACTCCCTTTTCTCCTACGATCAAATATGTATTTGTCTTGGAATAATGAAGTTCATGTATCCTCAAAAGAAATTCCTCATACAGTTATAACCGGTTTCGGAAGAACTGCTTTTTACTTCGGATGAATTCTTCAAAGTCACAAATGCATTCATAATACGTGCAAGATCTTCATCGGAATTATACGGAGTGAGCATCATTACAACATAACCTTCATCAAAGCATTCGGGTTCGCATTTGCATTCGCGCAGAGATGCCGCCATATCTTTTCCGCTGAACTTATCATCAGATCTTACAACTATTCTTAACGGATCCGATGCACTTACATTAAATCCCATTTCGGCGATTTCTTTTTTCAGACGCTCTGTTTTATCGCAAAATTCTCCGAGTACCGTCTTGAAATTCTCCGCCTCACCATTAAATGCATCAAGGCTTGCCATGATGAGATATGAAGGGCTTGAGGATCCGAAAATATCGAGCGCATATTTGACATCCGGAATAACATCGGATAAGCCTTCTCCTACATGAAGATATGCAGCTCCCGTAAGAGCAGGCAAAGTTTTATGAGCCGATGCACAAACCATATCCGCACACAGATCTATGGGATGTCTGTAATCATCATACTTATCATAATCCAGAAATTTAAAATATGCGCTGTGAGCTCCGTCTGCCAAAAGAGGAATGTTCATCGCAGACAGTTCAGCCTTAAGCTTTCCAATATCAAATACTCTTCCGAAATAATCCGGGTATGTGACATAAACTCCGATGGGATTATTTTCTTCTACAAAGCCGTCATAAATCTCGGAAATAATCTTCTCTACGGATAATCCTTCGTGATCTATCTGAACAATGCTCACATTCATAAGACTTGCCGCATGCAAAAGTGCCTTATGGTATTTGCCCAGGACAAAAAGATAGGGCTGGGGCAGGGTTACTCCCTCACCCATATCCCGCATGTACGAAATTTCCCAATGTCTCTTCGCAAGCCATATCATGGCTTTGATTGCCTGGCTTGAGCCTTCGGTTACATAGAAAGTATCCGTTCCGAATATACCGGAAGCTATTTCTTCACTTTCTTTAATAATCCCTTCCGGATGATACAGATCATCTGCTCCTGCAATTTCCGTGATGTCATATGCATACACGCTTTTCAGCCAGTCGGGAATATTCGAAGGCTTATCAACAGCTCCCTTATGTCCCGGCATATGAAGTCTTGAGATATCCGATTCTTTATATTTTTCGAGAAAATCTATTATCGGAGTTTTCATATTACTCCTCTTCCTCGTTCTCGCTTACACGCATCATGATCGCACATTCGATTCTCTTCTTGAAAAGCTCGCATCCGGGTTCGTAGATACCTCTGATAGAACCTGAAGCATGAAATGCGTTTGCGGCGCATCCTCCAGAGCAGTACAGCTTTGCCCAGCAGTCCTTGCATTCTTTTCTCGCATAAGCATTACAGCTTCTGAACTCCTCACGGAGAGGATCATTGGTCACTCCGTTATATACGTCTCCGAGTTTGTACGATTCTTCTCCTACGAACTGATGGCAGGGATAGAGATCTCCCCAGGGTGTTACTGCCATATATTCCGTTCCCGAACCGCAGCCCGATATTCTCTTATAAATGCAGGGGCCTTCCGTAAGATCCAGCATATAGTGATAGAAGGTGATGGGCTTTCCTTCTTTCTCACGTCTTAACATATCCTTGGCAAGGATCTCATATTGCTCTTTTACGATCTCGATATCTTCGGGAGTAAGAGTTGTTTCATCCTCAGGCTTTCCCACAACCGGCTCCATACTCAGCTCCGTAAATCCGAGATCGGCCATATGGAATACGTCCTTGGTAAAATCTGGATTAAAATGAGTAAAGGTTCCGCGGATGTAATAGCCTTTTCCATTTCTTGCATCAACAAGCTTTTTGAACTTGGGGATTATGGTCTCATAGCTTCCGTTTCCCGCATAGTCTACTCTGAACCTGTCGTGAACTTCTTTACGTCCGTCAAGAGACAGAACAACATTACTCATCTCCTTATTGGCAAATTCGATCACATCGTCGTCAATAAGCACTCCGTTTGTCGTAAGCGTAAAACGGAAATTCTTATTCTTTTCCTTTTCGATGCTTCTTGCATAATTAACAAGCTCTTTTACCACATCGAAATTCATAAGAGGCTCACCGCCGAAAAAGTCCACTTCCAGATTGGTACGGCTTCCGGAATTTTCTACGAGAAAATCAAGAGCTCTCTTTCCGACTTCGAAGCTCATAAGTGCTCTGTCACCGTGATACTTTCCCTGACTTGCAAAACAGTATGAGCAATTGAGATTACATGTGTGAGCCACGTGAAGGCAGAGGGCCTTTATGACATTCCCACTGCGCTCTTTGAACGTACCCGCCATATCCTCAAAAGTATCTTCGGTAAAAAGCTTTCCTGCTTCCTTAAGTGAAACTATATCGTCATAACATTCAAGCAGATCCTCTTTTGTGACATCATCACGGCCTGCATATTTTGCAGACAGAGTATCCACTATCTCATCTTTCGAGTGATCGGGAAACATTTCTATCATATCGTATGCGACTTCATCCACATTATGGATTGATCCCGAGCATGAATCCAGAACTATATTGAATCCGTTAAGTTTGTACTGATGAACCATTTTTTCTCCCAAAATTTGTTATAAAAAAGTGCCTTAAAAAACCCCTTTTGTCAGCAAAGCCGGCAAAAGGGGTTTACTTCATCGTCCGAGAAAAACTATTTATTTAGCTTTGTTTTCGCACTTCTGGTTTGCAACACCACAGCTGGTCTTGCAAGCAGACTGACATGAAGTCTGGCACTCGCCGCATCCGCCCTTCTTAGCGCTCTCGCAAAGGTTACGGGTTTCAAGAGTTTTGATTCTTTTCATTTCAATCCCTCATCAACTATATATTTTGAAATTAATATTTCTGAAAAATAATACCATTAACAGCCGATTATAGCAACAAAAAACGGGGACTTTTTGGTAAAAGTCCCCGTTACAATGCACTCTCCATCATCAGGATTATTCGTGTGCTCCAAGTTCAACAAGAAGTTCGCAGAACTCTTTTCTGTACTCATCGCCCTTGGTACCGCTGTTTGCAAGGATATATGCGCTGTCCATGGTGGCACTTCCGGCATATTCGCTGTCTCTGATAATCATTGATGCTTCAATGACTCCCGCTACGAAATTGAAATCTTCGGAATAGGCTTCTTCCTCTTCATCACCTATTTCAACCACATAGGTAAGTTTTGAACTCTCATCCGCATCAGGCTCTTTGTATCTTACAGCCACTGTGCAGATCTCGTTTTCGTATCCTTCTACTATCTCAGAATCCTGATACTTAAGGTCGATACCGCCTTCCTGCGATCCCAGAAGTTCTATCTCATAGGCTATGGTAACCTGCTGACCGGCTCCTACTTCTCCGCCATCTTTGGTATCGTCATTAAAATCCGTTGCAGACATTACTCTGTTCTCATATCCGATCTGTCTGTATGAATATACAACCGAGGGATTAAACTCTGCCTGGAACTTAACATCCTTGGCAACGGTAACGGTAGTCTGCTTTAGCTTTTCAACAAGAACCCTTTTAGCCTCATCGATGGTATCGATATAATAATAATTTCCGTTTCCGGCATCAGCAATGGATTCCATATTTGCGTCACTGTAGTTTCCGCTTCCGAATCCGAGGACGGTGAGGAATACTCCGGATTCTTTTTCTTCGGTAATAAGATCGGTAAGTCCGCCGGTGCTGGTAATACCCAGATTCATATCTCCGTCTGATGCGATTATGACGCGGTTATTTCCGCCTTCGATAAAGTTTTTGTTGGCACACTCATATGCTGCAGTGATTCCGCCGGATCCGTTGGTTCCGCCGCCTGCATTGATCTGATCAAGTGCTTTGCAGATTTCGTTATAATTATTTGACCCTTCAAGAAGCAGTCTGCTGTCTCCTGAATAAGTTACGATGGATACTCTGTCATTCTTATCCAGGGATTTCGCAAGAAGCTTAAAGCTGTCGATAGCAAGGGCAAGTTTATCCGGACTGCTCATGGAGCCTGATGAATCGACCAGGAATACAAAATTATTACCCTCACTTATAATTTCTTCATCTGCATTCGCCTGGAAAGTCATCACAAGAAGTTTGGTATTATCATTCCAGGGGCAACTACCGACTTCGTACTGAACGCTGAACACATCGCTTTTATCATCTACTTCATAATCAAAATAATTGATGATCTCCTCGGTTCTGATAGAGCTTGCCACATTATTAAGACTCCAGCCGTCTTTTATGATCCTTCTGAGATTACAATATGAACCGGTATCCACATCCGCGGAAAATGTTGAAAGCGGATTATCCGCTACCAGAACAAAGCCGTTTTCCTTGATGGTCAGATACTCCTCGGTGTTGAAGTCTTCATATACATCACCGTCAGCCATCAAGCCGTTTATTTCATATTCGAATCCATAACCTTCTTCTACATAAGCTTCCATAGGTTCATAACTTGCAGCATCGGACATAGCCATAGGTGCAGTCGCAGCATCTCCCCCGGATGCACTTCCGCAGGCCGTAAGACTTGTAACTGTCATAACTGTGAGCAAAAAGGCAACAAATCTTTTTTTCATAATTTTTCCTCCTCGTTTTGGAAGCAGAGAATACATCCCTGCAGTGCCCCCTCACCCTTATAGACGACGCTATAAGCCAGCCGGTCACATATATGTAATGCAAATAATTCACAAAAAAAGACCTCTTCGGGTGATGGTTTTCACCAAAAAGAGGTCTTTTTTCTCACTCCAGCATTCCGGCAGGTATGGTTACCGACCAGGGACCGTCTATGGGTCCTTCATTACA
>JAEEGL011901944.1_pt1 | contig 10855 bp, 8 predicted proteins | sample 9134231 | NCBI WGS metagenome assembly JAEEGL01 (sample SAMN16246548, study PRJNA631951) | gut metagenome | biome: gut microbiome; feature: rumen; material: fiber-attached | host: Bos | place: Iran: Karaj | collected 2018-10
CCTTCGACATCCTTCCTAATATGTATTATGCTTTGACCTGCCGCGAGCCGGGAAATGCCGAAGCATGGCATCCTGAGAAGGCCCTTACTCTTCCCGAGACCATCCGGCTCTTCACTTCCGACGGCGCCTATGCATCCTTCTCCGAAGACCGCCGCGGTAAACTTCTTCCCGGATTCGATGCAGACTTCGTCGTCATCGATCGCGACATCACGACTCTTCCGGCAGAAGCACTTCTTGAAGCTCAGATACTCAAGACATTCGTTGGCGGTAAGCAAGTATATTGACTAGCAAAAAAACTTCACACATCTGTGTGAGGCTTTTTTATTATTACCCTTTATTAATAGGTATATCTATTCTTGTCACGTACTCCCCGGGGTCCGATGAGAGGCCTTGATCTATGAGCGCGATCTCTCTGGATGGGCCGGCGGGCGTGAGCCCCAGGAGGTCCATCCTTTCCATTATCATGTCGTAGTACCTGCCCGCGTCCTTATGAGTGCCGCGGAAGCTTATGCTAAAGACATGCTCTTTATCTATATATTCATAATCTCCCTGGAAATCGTCCTCCTCGTCAAGTAGCATAAAAGCCACATCATATCTGTCGTATTCACGAGCAAGGAGTTTGTCCGGACCCAGTCCGATACCCACCTTCCCCAGGAAAATCATGGGCTCCTTCTGGCCTCCCTCCAGCATTTTGATGGATCTCTCGATGTCGTCGTTGGACATCGGATCAAGGCCGTACTTAAGCCACACGATCCTCTGCCCGGAAATTGTAACTTCCTCTATCATATTAAGAGGTCTGCGCCTGGCCTCTTCGATTCCTTCCAATCGACGAGCAACTTTCTTCTCCAGCTTTTCCAGGGCAGCGATCTTTTCCCTGAGTTCCCTTCCCTGGGTCTCCAGCATGGCTTTCATCTTATCCACGTCACGGCTCTTATAGAACTCCTGGATGCTCTCTAAAGGCGTGTCCAGAAGCCTCAGATACCTCAGAGTGTTCAGGGCTTCGAACTGATCTGTACTGTAATATCTGTAGCCCGTGACCGGATCCACTTCTTCAGGTATCACCAGCCCCAGTTTCTCATAATATCTAAGGGTGCTAACGCTTATGTTGAAAAGTTTCGCTACTTCTCCTATTTTAAACAGTTCTTCCTTCATCTTAGTCTCCTTCACCCCTCCTTAGCCATATTATTATGGAAATTTTCTGAAAAGTCAACGATTTTTATGCTTGACTCTACAATTATTGTAGGGTTTATAATCTTTTCAAACAGGAGGATATGATCATGATCGGAACAATTGCAAACGCCGCCTGCATAATCGTAGGATCGCTGATCGGCGGCTTTTTCAAAAAAATAATGAGCGACAGTCTGAATGAGAAGCTCCTGACCACCATGGGTCTGGCGGCTCTGGGCATCGGCCTGAACAGCGTCATCCAGAATATGCCCAAGAGTCAGTACCCTGTGCTTTTTATCGCCAGCCTGGCCATGGGCTGCGTCATCGGGAGCCTTCTTAAGATCGATGATCGCGTCAAGGGCCTCACGGAGAGAGGCGGCGCCTCAGGCAATCTGGGTCAGGGGATCATCACCGGCTGTCTCATCTTCTGCGTGGGCACCCTTTCCATTCTGGGTCCCGTGCAGGCTGCTCTTTACTGCGATCACACCTTCCTTTTCACCAATGCCACCCTGGACCTGGTGACCTCCATGGTGCTGGCCTCGGCCTACGGCGTGGGCATGGTGATCTGTGCAGGCGTCCTCGTCCTCTGGCAGGGTTCAATTTACGGACTCACCCTTCTGGCCGGAAATGTTCTCACGGACAACATGATGACGGAGCTTGGCATCGTCGGCGGCTTCATGATCGCCATGACGGGTCTCACCATCATGAAGGTCAAGGAGTTCAAGACGCTGGACTACCTGCCTGCCCTTGCCATACCTCTTATCTGGTGCGCTATCGCAGGTTGACAAATATCATAAAAAATGCGAAAATGGGTCTTGCGAAAGAGCGAGACCCATTATTAATAAAGGAGACAAAATGCGTATAGATAAATTTCTCAAAAATTCCAGACTCATCAAGCGCCGCACCGTGGCCAAGGACGCCTGCGACCAGGGCCGCGTCTTCATAAACGACAAGGTGGCCAAGGCGGGTTCCGAGGTCAACATCGGGGACACCATCCACATCGAGTTCGGTAACTCCTCGGTAACGGTCAGGGTCACGGACATCATTGAATCCGCCCGCAAAGAAACGGCGGCTGACATGTACGAAATAATACAGTAATATTACCCTTTGGGGAAATCAAAAACTCCGGCTGAGCGATAAACTCGGCCGGAGATTTTTTGTAAAAAACTATTTGATGAATTTTCTGAGGAGTCCTACCAGTTTGTCGCCCTTGGGAAGACGTCCGATCTCTTCAATAGTGATGGTTCCTGTAACGAGGACCATTACTCCATAGACGACTACGGCAACTCCGATGGCCAGAAGACAGCTGATGGCGTTGGACTTAAGGATCAACATGAGTACCTTGTACACCACGATGGCCGCCACGCCCATGACCGCAGATGAAATGAGGGGCTTGATGTAGGTGGTCTTCACGTCGAATTCAACGCCCGCGACCTTCTTTACGTCCCTCAGGTTAAGGATCGTCGCCACGATGTAGCAGACGATGGTCCCGATGGAGGCTCCGTTGACGTTTATGGGTCTGATACCTACCAGAATGAAGGTCAGGATAACCTTGGCCACTGCGCCTATGGCGAAGTTTTTGACGGGCAGCATCTGTTTATCGATGCCCTGAAGAGCTCCTGTCAGGGTGACCATGGGGCTCATGGGGATTATGCTTATGGCCATTATGGCGAATACAAGGGCCGTCTCCGCTACTTCTTCAGCCTGGAAAGGATAAAGGAGAAGCAGGATGGGATGTGCCAGAACGATCATACCTACAGCGCAGGGGAAACCGATGATCATGGTGGTCCTCATGGCGAACTGCATGTTGAACTCCACTTCTTCCTTGTTATTTACCTTGAATCCTGCTGCGATGGCCGGTACAAGGCTCATTACGATGGCCTGGATGAGTACCTGCGGCATGCCTACCAGGGATGCGCAGTATCCTCCAAGCTTACCGAAGAGGACTCTGGATTCGTCCAGGGTGAAGCCTATGGCCTGAAGTCTTCTCATTACCATCATGGAGTCGATGGCGTTTATGAGAGGATAGATGCAGGCTCCGATGGTGATGGGAATGGCGATGATGAGGATCTCTTTTACGATCTTCTGCCAGGTCTCATCCACTTCGTGGGATCTGGTGCGTTTTATCTGGCTCATTACCACCCTTCTGTTGAGAAGGTAGATGATGATGGCGATGGCAAGGCCTGCGCCTGCTCCTGCTGTGCATCCGAAGATGGCTCCGGCAGCGAATTTGTCATAGCCTGCGGTAAGAAGTGAATGTCCCAGAAGGAGGCCCACTCCCACTCTGAAGAACTGCTCCAGAAGCTGAGATACCGCTGTGGGGTTCATGTTCTGCCTTCCCTGGAAAAAGCCTCTGTAGGCTGCCATTACAGGCACCAGGAAAAGTGAAGGTGCGATGGCCTTTAAGGCGTACTGGGTGCCGGGGTTGTTGAGGACTGTGGTCTCGATGAAACCTGCTCCGAAGTGCACCAGGAGGAAGGATACCAGTCCGATGCCTCCCAGAAGCCATACAGACACTCTGAAGACCTTATGTGCTCCGCCGTAATTTTTGACAGCGCTTCTCTCCGATACCATTCTGGAAATGGCTACGGGTATGCCTGCGGTGCTCAGAAGCAGGAAGAAGGTGTAGAAGGGATATACAGAAGTATAGTATGACATGCCTTCCGCTCCTACCCAGTTGGTCAGAGGAACTCTGAAAAAGACTCCCATGACCTTGACCAGAAGTCCCGCCACAGCCAGGACGGCTGCGCCCTTCATGAATTTGTTAGCATTGTTTTGTTCCATTTCAGTGTACCTTTGTTAAAGTTACAGGCGTCTTAAGATGCCTTCTGTTGCCTTCTGTGTCTCGAAGACCGTTTTCTCTATGTCTAAAGTCTTGTATTCTCCGTTTTCGTAAACTATTTTGCCGTCGGACATGGTCATCACCACGTCTGTTCCTGATGCGGAATAAACCAGGTTGTTGAGCATGTCATGGACAGGATACATGTTGGGGCCGCTGATGTCCACCATGATCAGGTCAGCCTTGAAGCCTTCCTTGAGAAGACCCGCGTCATCTCTTCCCTGAGCTATGGCTCCCGCGCGGGTAGCCGCATAGAGGGCTTCCGCCGGTGTGACAGCCTTGGGATCGTGATAGTACATCTTGGATGCCATGGCGAAGATCTTCATCTCTTCGAAGAAATTAAGAGAGTTGTTGGATGCCACGGAGTCTGTGCCGATGGCCACGTTGATGCCGCGTCTCAGAAGTTCCGGTACGTTGCATACGCCGGATGCCAGCTTCATGTTGGAGATGGGATTTGAAGCTACGCTCACGCCCTTTTCCTTGAGGATATCGAAGTCCTCCCCCTCTATCCATACGCAATGAGCTGCCAGAGCCGGTGAATCAAAGGCTCCTATATCATTGAAAAGTCTGACGGGAGTCTTGCCGTATTTCTTCTTGCATTCCTCGTGTTCGGACTGAGTCTCAGACACATGGATGTGCATGATGGAACCCACCTGGTTGCAGTAATCCGCTACGGCCTGCATGGCTCTCAGTGAATTGGTGTATTCAGCATGGATACTGATATCTATCTTTATCCTTCCGTCACCTGCGCAGTTAAGCCTTTCGTAGGTGTCCTTCATCTCCTTAAGTCTTACAGTCTCCCAGGGATCTCCGTCCCCGAATTCTGTGATCGCCCTGGAAATGTTGGCTTTGCAGCCTGAATCCACGGTAGCTCTTACCATATCGTCAAGGAAATAATACATGTCCGAATGAGAAACTATACCGAAACGCATTCCTTCAGCCATGGAAAGCAGAGTTCCCCAGTAAACGGCGTTTGAGTCCAGCTTGTCCTCAAAGGGAAAGACCTTGTTAAAAAGCCAGTCCTGAAGATCCATGTTTTCCGCGTAGCCTCTCAAGAGCGCCATGGGTGAATGACCGTGGGCGTTATGGAAGGCCGGCATGAGGAGCTTGCCCTCGCCTGTCCTGAGATCGCCGTAGTCGCCTCTGGGCATGGTGTCTCCCACGTAGACGATCCTGTCGTCTTCAGTCGCCACGTACATGTGCTCTCTCACTTTATAGTTTTCATCGAGGATGCTGATGTCACTGAAAAGCATATTTTCTCCCTTTCTGCTTAAAAAACACTTAACTGAAATATTATATCACAAAGTCTTGCTGTTTTCCACGAGTATTTCCAGAAGTCTCGTAACCTGTTCCAGTTCCTTCACCGGATCTGTGGTGAGTCTGATGAAAGGCCGTCCTCCCATGTGTGCAAAAAACTTTCCCCCGAACTCTGCCTTGGCGTTTACGATACCGAAGGCCGAGAGGCGGTTCTGTTCCCTGAAATCGAAGACGTAAGTCCGTCCTCTGTTCACGGGGCCCCGTCTCGCCGTAAGGGACGGCGCCTTGCCCATGATGGGATCCAGTATATTTTTGTCCACGTGGACTTTCTCTATGGAAAGCTGCTCCGAAAGATACCTTATATATGAAATGCTTATGAGGTCCGTGGTGGCTCTCGGCAGGTCTCCGAAACGGTCCATGAGCTCGTCCGTCACATCCTCCTGGTCCTCTCTGGAACGTATGCCTGAGATTTTTTTGTACATTTCAAGTTTCAGGCTCTCGTCCTCTATGTAAGTGGAAGGAATGTAGGCTGAAATAGGGAATTCCATGGCAGACTCTTCTCTTTCCTCCGTGACCACCTCGCCCTGAAGGGCTCTCACTGCGTTGTCCACCATCTTGCAGTAGAGTTCATAGCCTATGTTCATGATATGGCCGGACTGGGCTGTGCCCAGCATGTTTCCGGCGCCTCTGATCTCCAGGTCTTTCATGGCGACCTTGAAGCCTGCGCCGAACTCCGTGAATTCCCTGATGGCCTTGAGCCTTCTCTCCTGAGGCTCCGTCAGGACCTTGTCCTTTCTGTACATGAGGTAGCAGTAAGCCATGCGGTTTGATCTGCCTACCCTGCCCCTCATCTGATAAAGCTGGGACAATCCGTAGCGCTCCGCATCAAGAACGATCATGGTGTTGGCGTTGGGTATGTCCAGGCCGGACTCGATGATGGTAGTCGAGACCAGAACGTCAGCCTCGTGGTTTATGAACTGGAGCATGATCTTCTCAAGACCGCCCTCGCTCATCTGGCCGTGGCCCGAGATAACTCTGGCGTCGGGAACCAGTTCCCTGATCCTTTTGGCCACGTTTGAAAGGCCTTTGACCCTGTTGTATACCACGAAGATCTGGCCCCCTCTTCCCATCTCTCTTTCGATGACCTCTCTCAAAATATCGTCGTCCTGCTCCATTACGTAGGTCTGGACGGGATATCTTTCCTCGGGAGGTTCTTCTATGAGGCTCATGTCCTTGATCCCCGTAAGGGACATGTTGAGGGTCCTGGGGATGGGCGTTGCAGACAGGGTCAGCACGTCCACATTGGACTTGAGTTTTTTGAGAGTCTCCTTGTGATCGACTCCGAAGCGCTGCTCTTCATCGACTACCAGGAGTCCCAGATCCTTGAAGGCGATGTCCTTGGAAAGGAGCCTGTGGGTCCCTATGACCAGGTCCACCTCCCCTTTCTTCAGTTTGTCTACGGTCTCCTTCTGCTGGGCCGGAGTCCTGAATCTGGAGAGAACGTCCACCTTGAAGGGATAGTTCTCGAATCTTTCTTTAAGGGTGTAATAGTGCTGGTTGGCCAGGATGGTGGTAGGCACCAGCATGGCGGCCTGCTTGCCGTCTGCGAGACACTTGAAGATGGCGCGGGCCGCCACCTCGGTCTTGCCGAAGCCCACGTCTCCCAGAAGGAGTCTGTCCATGCTGAAAGGTTTGGCCATATCAGCCTTGATCTCCTGGGCTGCCTTGAGCTGGTCTTCCGTCTCCTCGAAGGGGAAGGCGTCTTCGAATTCCTTCTGCCAGGGGCTGTCCTCGCCGAAGGCGTGACCCGGCTCCAGCTGTCGCTTGGCGTACAGATCGATGAGATCCTTGGCCATGACGGCGATGGCTGCCTTGGCCTTGGCCTTGGTAGCCTTCCACTCTCCGCCGGAAAGCTTGTTGATCCTGGGTACAGCGTCGTCTCCTCCGATGTACTTCTGGACCATGTCCATCTGTTCTACAGGCACGTAGAGCAGATCGGCTCCCGCGTATTTGATCTTTATGTAATCCTTGATCTCCCCGTCGACCTTGAGCTGGTGAATTCCGGTGAATTTACCGATACCGTGGTTCTCGTGTACCACATAATCACCCTCGTGAAGGTCCGTAAAGGAGCTTAAGGCTTTATTTCTGTCTTTGGATTTTTTTGGGCGTTTACGTTTCTGCTGGTTGAAGATGTCCTTATCCGTAAGCCAGACTTTCTTGTCCTGAGGCAGGTCTATGCCCTGGCTCAGGCTTCCATGAAGGAAGTTGACGGGCTTAAGGCTTTCCCTCTCGCAGAACTCTCTGAGGTTTTCAAGCCTCTCTTCGGAAGCGGAAAGGATGTTGATCTCATAGCCCTTCTTAAGGTAAGATCTGAGCTCCGAAGAAAGGACGTTCATCTTGCCGTTGAAACTCAGTGGCTGTCTGGACTGAAGATTGTAGACATGATCGAAAGCGTCGATCCCCTTGATCCTTTTAGGGAAAGGTGTGAAGACCGTAACGTCTTTCTCGCCGAAGACCTTCATGAAGTCATCGGTGCCGGAAATGGCCGCTCTGTCAGAAGGAATGGCAAGTCCCCTCTCCACCATGACGTCCAGGTCGTCTTCAGCCTCGCGGTCCGTGAGCTCCAGGGTCTCGTAGATCCTGTCGGGGTCGTCCACCAGGATCCTTCCGTCCTTGATATAGTCCCAGATATATTCAGTTCTTTCAAAGAAATATCTGAGGTAGTTGGGGAGAAGTTCCAGGTTTCTCACCTTGAGGATCTGCTCCTCTATCTCGTCGGCGGTCTTTAAGATCTTGTCGTGAAGGACCACCTTCATGTCCGGATCCTTTTCCTTCCTGGAAACGGCGCCGGCATATCTGGCGTATTCTTTCTTAAGTTTGTCTATGCCCTTTTCCAAAAAACCTTCGTCCCCGGTGATCTCTCCCGCCGGATAGATCTCCACCTTTCTGAGGTTTCTCAGGGAACGCTGGGTCTCCGGATCGAAGGTCCTGATGGAATCCACTTCATCACCGAAGAATTCGATCCTGACAGGTTCATCACCTTCCGGCGTGAAGATATCCAGGATGCCGCCTCTTAAACTGAACTGGCCGGGGCCTTCCACAATGCCATATCTCTCATAACCCAGGTCCGTCAGTTCCTGAGGGATCTGACCAAGGGGATATTCTTCCCCCATGGAGAGGGTCAGGCTCTTTTTCTCGTAGAATTCATGGGGCGGCAGCTTCTTCAGGGCAGCAGAAACAGGCGCTACGACCACAAGGGGTACCCCTTGACGCAGTGCCTGGAGGGCTTTTAATCTTTTGACCGTCACGTCGCGGTTTCTCGCTTCATATCTGGCGAAGCTGGTATTCTCACCGTAAAGGGTCAGGATCTCCCTGTCCTTCAGAAAGAATCCCAGATCCTGGGCCAGCCTGGCCGCCCTGGTGTCCGATGAAACTATGATGAGTGTCTGGACTGCGGAACCTGCCAGTTCCGAAGCTATGGGCGCGACGCGGCTTTCTGATACGCCTGTATAGTTTATCATTACTTCTCAGAGTCTTCTCCCGCGAGATCCGCGGGAGCTTCAGACTCACCTTTCTCAGGTTCCTCACCGGGAGCCCGGTCCTGTAATTTCTCTTTCTCTTTTTCTTTCTTAAGGCGCTTGGGCTTGATGTTATATTCCTGCATGGCGTGTGTGATGTCGTTTATTACGATATCCGCCGCAGCCTCAGCAGCCTTGTTGAGTGCATCCCAGAGGGCGTCCGCCTCGCTTTCAGTGACCTTCCCTATGACATAGTTTATGAGGTCCATCCTGCGCTCGCCGCCGATACCCACTCTGATCCTGGGGAAGCCGTCGTCACCCAGGAGGTAGATGATATTCCTCATGCCGTTATGGGTGCCTGCGGATCCTTTGGAACGGATCCTGAGAGTTCCCTCAGGGATGTCGATGTCGTCGTAGATGACGATGAGGTTCTCTATGGGTTCCTTATAGAAGTTCATCACGTCCCTTACGGACTCTCCCGACAGGTTCATATAGGTCTGGGGTTTGACGAGAAGGACCTTCTTGCCTTCGATCCTGCCCTCGCCTGTCAGCGCCTTGAATTTGAGCCTGTCCACCTTGATGCCGTACTTATCAGCCAGAAGGTCCAGAGCCAGGAAGCCCATGTTATGACGAGTATGCTCGTATTTTTTGCCCGGATTTCCCAGGCCGACGATAATATACATAAGTTTCTAAAATGCTGTACTCCCACAAGCAGCTTGCGGGAGTACATAATAAATTCTCTTGATCAGTCGAATAATGCGGATACGGATCCGTTGTTGTGGACTCTTGTCATAGCCTCTGCGAAAAGCGGTGCTACGGAGATCACTGTCATGTTGGGGAGCTTCTTCTCTTCAGGAAGAGGAATGGTGTTCAGGAGTACCATCTCTTCGAAGACGGAATCTCTGATCCTGTCGATGGCAGGTCCGGAAAGAACTGCGTGGGTCGCTCCTGCGTAAACAGTCTTGGCGCCCAGGTCCTTGATGGCCTTGGCAGCGTTGCAGATGGTTCCTGCTGTATCGATCATGTCGTCCATGATGATGCAGTTCTTGCCCTCGATATCACCGATGATGTTCATGATCTCGCTCTTGTTAGGTTCAGGGCGGCGCTTATCGATGATGGCGATGGGGCAATTGAGAACTTCTGCAAGGGATCTGGCGCGGGTAACCGAACCGTGGTCCGGAGATACTACGCAGAGATCTTCAAGTCCCTTTTCTTTGAAATACTTGGCCAGGATGGGCATTCCTACAAGATGATCGACGGGGATGTCGAAGTATCCCTGGATCTGATTGGCATGAAGGTCCATGGTGATGACTCTGTCAGCTCCTGCTGCCATGATCATGTTGGCTACCAGCTTGGATGTGATGGGATCTCTTGCCTTGGCCTTTCTGTCCTGTCTGGCGTATCCATAATAAGGGATAACAGCGTTGATCCTGCCGGCAGAAGCTCTTCTCATGGCATCGATCATGATAAGGAGTTCCATAAGGTTGTCATTGACGGGGTTGCACGTAGACTGGACTATGTAGCAGTCCACTCCTCTTACGGTTTCCCAGATGTTGACGGAAATCTCTCCGTCGCTGAATTTAGTTACTGTGGCTTTGCCCAGAGGCTTGCCCATGATGCTGGCGATTTCCTCAGCCAGTTCCGTGTGAGAGTTACATGTGAATACTTTGTAATCTGTGTATACTCCGTTTTTCAATGTTATGTACCTTGCCTTTCTTTGTGTAAACACTTATATTGATTTGCTTTTGCAAAAAACTGACAGCTTGGATCTTTATCCCGTTATTTCAGGAGCAGGTCTCCCACCTTGTAAATGTCTCCGGCACCCATGGTGATGACCATGTCGCCCTTCTGAGCCTTCTCGTCAAGATATGCAGCCATCTCCCCGAAGTCCCCGATATATTTAACGTCCATATCAGGATGCTTCTCCAGGATCCTTGCCATGAGCTGCTCTGATGAGACTTTATAGATGTTTTTCTCTCTGGCGGCGTAGATCTCAGCCAGGATCAGGTGGTCGCTTTCGGTGAAGGCATCTGCGAATTCATCGAAGAGTGCCAGTGTCCTGGTATAGGTATGA
>JAEEGL012393977.1_pt1 | contig 10855 bp, 6 predicted proteins | sample 9134231 | NCBI WGS metagenome assembly JAEEGL01 (sample SAMN16246548, study PRJNA631951) | gut metagenome | biome: gut microbiome; feature: rumen; material: fiber-attached | host: Bos | place: Iran: Karaj | collected 2018-10
ACGTCTTGGGCCTCGGCATCATCATGCAGCAAGGTTCTGGCCAGATGTATCATCTTGCCGTAATGTTGCCTGAACAGGCCCTCAAGTATGCTCTTGTCATTCATGTCAGTGTCTTCGTTCTATAGTAATGACACATGAAGGGTGCGTTTTTTCACACTCACGTGAGACTTTTTTCATGGCAAAAGTACCCAAAATCCAATGCTCCACTATCCTTAGAATGGTGTTTTTTCAGCAAGAATAAGGCATTAGTGAAAAAAAACGGTTGTAAAAAATGACAACCATGTTAGGCACATCATGGCACACGATAGTACCTGCTGACATGTTATCAGCATTAGAATCTCATGTGAATCAGTTTGTTGTTATGTTGGATTCTGTCACGATGTGGTGAAGCGTACAGCCAGTAGGGATTATTTAATGGAGGTTAACTGCTTGATAACCGTGTGTCTGGCTAATGGCAATCGTCATCTTGAGGATTGATATTAAAGCCGCAACTATAGTTTCACGGCATTGATGTCAATCAGATTGTTGACGATGGCGTAAATCGTGAGGCCCGATGGACTGTGAATCTGGAGTTTGCGGGCAATGTTGCGGCGGTGGGTGATAACGGTATTGACCGAGATGTCGAGGTGTGAGGCAATTTCTTTGTTAGACATGCCTTGGACAAGAGCGACGATGACCTCCTGCTCTCGGTCGGAGAGTGTCTCGCTGCTGTCAGACCCGCTCTTAAAGACCATCTTGGAGATGTTCTCTGATACACTGCCATGCTTGACGTGCCGCTCCAGACGACGGATGGCAGGAACAAAAATATGGTCTTCGACCATCGCATGCTGGAATAACCATTCTTCGTTCTCATAGATGTCGTGAAGTGTGGCCGTCAGCTGGTTGTTGTGTAACCCGTCTTGAGGCAGATACTTGATGATTAGGATTTTCAATTCCCGCAACTGCTGGTCGGCAGCGCCATGATGTTTAGAGAAGGTTTCCACATTGTAGTCGCTGGCCGGCTGGCCTTCAAGCAGTTTTTCCACGTAGGGGAAAAGTGTCTGTTGCTCGTAGTTCATGTGGCGTCTGATTTCATGGGCATACTCGTCATAGAGTTTCATGATGAGCTTCGCCAGTGAATTGTCTTCGTTGAGCGACTCCTCCAGCTCGCGGCGGATATAGGGTAACTGGAAATCGATAAAATAGGCGTGGCTGGCTTCCAGGTAATGTAGCAGGGTGGATACCGAGATGCGCTCATCGTCTTCATTGACTCGGACGCCGTTGATGGCATAGTTGACTACTGTCAGAAACGTATGTGTGTCCACTCCGTTGCTCTCGCAGGTTTCCAAGACCGTCTTGTCACCAAAACCCAGGCTGATGCCGAAAGCGCCCAGTGCTTGAAGCAAGTTATAGTTATCGCTGATGAGCGATACCATCTTGTCCTCAGCCTCATATATCTTCTGCTCCTTCATCGTGTCTGTGTTTTTGTTCTGCCGCAAAATTAGCCATCCCTAAGGTGCCTTGCAATCATCATTTGTTGGTATTTATAGCACAAAATGCCCCCAAAAGTTAGGTGATAACCTTTGAGGGCGTGCTTATGAATAACTATTAGATCGGGGTATTATTCTGACAACATGGTGACCTCGATGCAACGTCCTGCTGCGAGCAGGCGCTGGGCCATCCGCTGGACTTCGCCTGCGGTCATGTTCTGAACCATCTTGCAGTAGTCACGGTCAAAGTCGGTTTCGTCATCCAGTTCGTGCCAAATGATGTAGCTCCAATAGTCATTGGTGATGGCCATTTGGGCATATTGCTTGGTCAGGTATTGCTTAATTTTGGCCATGCTGGACTCGAGAGGACCGTTTTCAGCAATAATCTGCAACTGCTGATAGATGATTGGGTTAAGTTCCTCGTAACGCTCGGGGTCGGCATTGTATGAAATCTTGAAGGTGGCATTGGGCTGGTCATCCTTAGCCAACTCGAAATCCACACTCACGCCGTAAGTGCCGCCTTTTTCCTCACGCACCGAGTCGGTGTAGGCGATGGATAGGCAACGCTTCAGGAAATCCAGTTCCAGGTCGCTTTGAGCAGTAAACGGCACGTCGGCGGTGTAGTAGATGCTGACGTTGGCCAGTGGTGTGGCCATCTTCTTGGAGAACTTGTGTACCGACTTCCCATCAACGATTTGCGGGATTCTGCTGTAATCGGTCTGCTCATGCTTGCCTGTTGAGGGCAGTGTCGCCAGATATTGGCAAAGCATCTGGCGCAGTTCCTTCTCATCATAGTTGCCGATGATGACTGTCTTGAAGTTGGATGCATCACTGAACCGCTCCTGGTAAATTTCCATGACACGGTCATAGTTCACATGGTCAAGGGTCGATTGCACGACAGGCTCCATGCGGGGATGATGACCGTAAAGGATGGCCCTGATGGAGTCGTTATAATCCACCTTGGGCGACGCATTCCTGTTGGTGAGGAATGAGCGGTTGCGGCTGATGAATTCATTGAACGCGGTAGTGTCGCGGCGAGGTGAGGTGAAGTACAGGTGGGCCAGTTCAAACATGGTCTTCATGTCCTTGACCGACGAAGTGCCGCTGATGCTCTGGCTTCTGGAACCAACCGAGGGTGCAACACGGACAGATTTGCCGGTGAGCATCTTACGCAAGGTGATTGCATCATAGTCACCCACGCCAGCCTCACTCACACCACTGGAAATGACGCTAAAGTTGGGGATGTCCTCGTCGCCGTAGAGAGAAGTTCCGCCTTCGCCAACCATTTCCAGCGAAACGACGTCAGCGTTGAAATCGGTTTGACGGGCATACACTTTCATGCCATTGGACAACATGAACTCGGTGAAGCCGTGCTTATAAGGCTTTTCGCTGACAATGGAGCCGGGTTGAGGCAGCTGGCTCATGAGATTGTCGGCTAACTGCTGTTCGGTGTAAGGTGCGTATGACAGCCGTTGAGCCGCCATGATGACCTGCTCAATCTGACCTTCGGTGGGCAGAATGACCTCTTCCTTGTCGGGGGCATACATGATTACAACCTGATTCTTGTCAGTAATCAGTTCGCGTGTAGCGGTATTGACTTCTTCAAGGGTTACGTCACGGTCCAGTCTGCGGGTGTTTTCCAACTCATATTCTACCGACACCAGCGGCTCTCCCGTCAAGAAGTTGCTCACGCAGGCGTTGACATAGTGCGAGTTGCGGTAATCATCGCGCATGTTGTAGCGGCGCTCGGCGGCATTGAGGAAAAGTTTCTTGGCGCGGTCCAGTTCGCTTTGGGTAAAGCCGTGCTGGCGTGCTTGTTCGGCGATAGCCACTGCCGCAATGATGCCTCCCAGGATGTTGTCCTGCTTGCAGCTGATGCTTAATGCAAAGGCCTCCTTGGTGCGGCTGATGAAGAATGTGCTGGCGCGGCCCGTAGCACTCTGGACGGGTGAGCCTGCCTGTTGGCGCAGTTCGGCAAAACGGTCATTGAGCATCGTGCTGATGAGGTCATCGATATAGCTGTCGCGCAGGTAGGCCTCGCAGTCCTTCTCGTTGTCGGGGGTTGCGTCTCGTTTCTGGTAGAGGTGGCACAACACGATGGGCTGTTCGGCATCTTTCTCGATGGCGACAATCATCTGGTCATTGTCACAGACGGGATAATAAATGCGCTCGGCTGGTTTCTTGGGCATGGGGATGGAAGAGAATACTTTCTTGATTTTCTTCTCCATCTTGTCCACATCGATGTCACCCACGACCACGATGGCCTGCAGGTCGGGGCGATACCATTTCTGGTAGTAGTCGCGCAGGTCCTGGTAGGGGAAATTGTCCACGATGTCCATCGAACCGATAGGCATGCAGTCCTCATACTTCGTTCCCTTGTATATGCGGGGCATCACCTGCTCCTGCATGCGCTGTACCGCCATACCGGCACGACGGGTGCGCCACTCCTCGTGGATGACGCCACGTTCCTTATCGATTTCCTCATCTTCGAGCAGCAGGTAGTGGCTCCAGTCATGGAGCACCAACAGACAGGAGTCGATGATTCCCTCACGCACGAGCGGAGCCGCCCCGATGTGATAGACCGTCTGGTCGATTGAAGTGTAGGCATTGAGGTTAGCGCCAAACTTGACGCCGATACTCTCACACCAGGGAACAATGCCCGGCTTGCCGTTCTTGCCAGGGAAATTCTTGGTGCCGTTGAAGGCCATGTGCTCCAGGAAATGCGCCAGTCCACGCTGACGAGGCTCTTCAAGGATAGACCCCACCCGTTGTGCAATATAGAAGTCGGCAAGTCCAGCCTCCTTGGCATTATGACGGATGTAGTAGGTCATGCCGTTCTTGAGCGTTCCCTTGCGCACCGACGGGTCCTGAGGTAACTGGGCTGCTGCCCATGAGGACAGCAGCACCAGTCCAATTAGTGAAAGAACAAATCTTTTCATCGGGTTTATTTGTTGAGCAACGAAGCAGGTGCTTCGGGGGTGAAGTCGTTGGTCGAATTGTTGGTGTCAACGTATTTACCATTGGCATCTTGCTTGCGGATTACCGACTTGTTGAAGCGGGTGTCGTCACGATCCACCTTGCCACAGTAGGTCCAGCCGGCATCAATCGATGCATCGAGCACATTCCATTCGCGTACCGACTCCACACTCAGGTTCACACCGTCGAGAATCCACTCGTTGGGCACCTTATAGATTCCGCTCTTGGTCATCTCCTTGGAGAAGTCACCAAAGACAAACAGATAGGTGGCATCATAGACATAATTCTCGAGCCAGTCTTCTTTGCTGGTCTTCATCTTGGCAATCGCCATCGAGTTGAAGCCACGGCTGTGGAACTGGTAAATCGTGGCGGTGTAGCAGTACCACTTGTCCAGGTTGGGGGCTTCACCATCGGGGTCGGTGAAGTTGGGATTGGACGTCTCGTCATAGAATTCAAAGTCAGCTTTGCTCAGGTCGATGGAGTTAGGCTGTTCGGTCTTGTGGTTGATGGCGTTGACAGCCAGCTTGAGGCTCTGGCCGGGCTCAACAGGAACACTCTTGCCATTACCGGGAATCATGTAGCAGGCCTGCACCGAGAAGTGGGTGGACATGATGTCGGGGGTGTAGTCCTCTTTGGATGTCGTCAGGAAGGCCGACTCGAGCACAGCGATACTGTCGGCATACAGGGTGACGTCAGAGTTGTTGGTGATGATGATGTACTGGTCGCCGCTGTAGGATTTTCCTTCGGGTGTCGAGGTACCGGTGAAGAAGATTTCGCTGATGACGAAACCACCCTGGGCCGTAAATGTTGAGACAACCATTTTCAGGTCGTGAGAGGTGTTGCTGAGAACTACGTTGTCTGATTTTACCTCAAAATCCTTCTGTCCTGCAACGCCGTTGAGCGTGAAGTCAAGATGACCTGTTACTACAATGTTATAGGTTCCAGCCTTCAAGTCGTTGCACATGATTTTGTAACCATTGCCCTCCTTGACAAACTTGCTCCCTTCAATGGAAGTGACCTGTTTGGTCTCGACATTGGTCAGTGTGGCGACTGCATTGCTGAGAACAGCATTCTGCAGGTTTGCGGGAACCTCCAGGGTCACCATCGAGGTGGGGATGACGGGAATCGGGTCATCACCATTGCAAGATGTTAAACACAGGGCTGCGGTGAGCATCATTAGGATGCCTTTCAAGATACACTTTTTCATTCTTTTGTTTTTTAATAAGTTAATGATTATTTGATTGTTATTAAAAAGTAATTCCTATTGAACAGTGAAATGCCGTCTGATGCTCGCTGGCCGAACACAAGGTCATTGCTCCTCCTGCTTCGGCAAAAAGTCCATAGCGGGAGTGTTTCAAGGCGTAATCGGCACGCACCTTGGCACCAAAATCGGTATAATTGGCAGCAGCAAATCGGTGTTTGTGCTGAATTAAGCTGGTGAAAGCAGCATCCATGTTGGCAAACGGCATTTGCAGCTTGTCTCTAGTGTTGGCATAGTAGGATGCATGGGCGTTCAGTGTCAACAACCATTTACCTGACGGCCGGATGAAGCATTGCCCCTGCAGTCGGCCATAAACGTGGGCGGCATCCATCTGGCGGTGTGGATAGACATATTCCTCGCTCACTTCTCTGTATCCCGCTGTCATATTGATGTGCCAGTTACCCCTGCCATAGAGCGCTCCGGCATAGGTTTCCAAAATATGGCTTTTGTACATCGTCAGACAAGCGATGACAGGAAAGTAGCGTGCATCGGATGTGCCGCCAATGTGCTCGTTGCCCGTCCGCCTCGTGTAGTCAATGTGTCCGAAAACGGCTAGACTGTGATTTTTTTCTTTTTTCCAACCGATGGTTGCTCCAACGTGCTCGTTATAGAGGTCGGTAAGCGGCATGGAGTTATATTCAGCGAGTTTGCGGTGATAACGGTGCTCATCAAGTGTGACATCGGCATAGGGCCCGCTTTGACCGATGGGGGAGGCGTGAAGCACGACAGCCATTCCTCCTCCGTCATAATAGAGGCTTCGCTTGTCGCCCGAGAAGCGGCTGTATTCAGTGCCCAGACCAGTCATTTGATACTCAGGGATGACACCTTCCTCGCGGTAAAAAGCGACGCTGTTGGTCTGCTTGTAGATATTGCCCTCAACGGCGGCCCCAAGACGATATCGCCCCAAATCATAGCCGCCGCCCAGACGCAAGGTCAAGTCGGTGACGACACCCCTCATGCGAGGGTCATGGCCACGGTATCCCTGTTCGGCTCGGACAAGCATCTCAGCTCCCAGTAGCCATCGGTTGATGCTCGTAGCATATCCTCCCGAGACGCTGTAACGCTCGCGCCTTGTATCACCGCCCAGGGTGTCGGCGAGTATGTATGGCTGCAACAGGTCGTAATCACTGGTGGAGTTCCACTTGATGTTGTGCTGCTTTCCTGTCATGTAGGAGGCTTCACCCCATACGGTGGAACGCTCATTCAAGGAATGATGGGTGCTGACTTTGAGGTATGGCAGGGCATAGCCGTTACCCTTCTCGGGGACAAAGGCTCTGGACTGATGCTGCATGTCGATTCCCAGTGACAGTTGCGAGAATGAGGTCTTATAGGCTAGACCATGCAAGGCCGGGTTGCGCATAGCCTCCATCATGGGCTGTAGTCCCATCGACGTGTGCTCGACCAGTGCCGTGTCCGCATTGGAGGCAATCGCCACCGCCTTAATGGTCATGAAGATGAGTATAAGCAAGAATTGGCGTCTCATGTCAGTCAAGAAAAATGATTTTTAATGTGACCTCGTTGTTGTCGCGACCGACGAATTCCACATAGTCGCTCTGGCAGCGGAATTGGCGCATACGGATGTTGTTTTCGGCCGATTGGCATGTGGCAACGCCTTCAATGTCTATCTGATAGGCTCCACGCAACAGTTCCACCGTTGCGCTGACACCATCAAAATCGGCGGCTGTCGTGACCTGGCGGCTGTTTACATTGGTCAACTTCACCTGAGCCTGGACACTGGTGACTGTCACATCATCCCCACCTGTTACTGTGATGTGTGCGGTAGTGAAAATGTCATCTTCCACTGGGGCGCAGGCGGTGAGCAGCATGACGAGTGCTATCGGTAAAAGGAATAGAATGTGATGTTTCATAACTTGATGTTCATTTCGAGTCCGAAATACGGGGTGACATGGCGACGGATAGTCGTGCCGCGACTGTCATAGTCGGGCGTGTAATCCCACAGTTTGTTGCAGAACATGGCAACGTAGAGCCGGTCGTCAAAGAGTTTTTTAGTGACTTTCATGTTGACGTTCATAGCGAACGGAACGCGGTTTTTCTCGAATTGCGAGGGAGTGTAGTCCCTTACTAGCCAGCGCAGGTACATGTCGCTGGCATCGCTGTCCTGCCAATCGTGGATGCTGCCATCGGGGGCTATATACTGGACGGGATAGTTGCTGACCTCCTTGCGCTGCGAGGACGTGAACCACAGGCATTGAGCAGATAAAGAGAAGCCCAACTTGAGGCGGGGTACATCGGTGTCGAGCGTGAAATTGGTGTTGAACGCCTCCCTCACCGAGCCGTCATCGTTGGCATACAGTCCCACATATTGAATCTGGCGGTTATCAATCACCTGGCTGGGACGGTAAGAGTCCACGATAGAGTTATTGTAGGTCGTGCGGAAGTAGGCCCCGTTGATGGTCAGACGGGTCAGGACCACGGGGAAACGCTTGGTCTCGATGGTATATTCAATGCCCTCCTTCAAGGTCATGCTGCCGTTGGTGTAGTTGCCATAACCAGCCAATTCATTGATGACGGTGAAAGGCAGTTCATTTAGGCTGGGCTGTGCCGTCAGGCTTGCGGCATTGATGCCGCTTGCGTCATATTGCTTGTATTGATAGGTCTGGTAATATGACTGCATGCGGAATCCCGAGGTCATCTTCTCGCGGAATGCCGTAATTGCCAGCCTGTTGCCGCCGATATTGATGTCTAGCGACAACTCCTTCTTGAGGTTGCGGGCTGGCTCTAGAGCAGTGTTGCGCGGATTGACGACATAGGTCATCAGGTTGATGCGGCGGTAATCGGGATTGTCGTGATAATAGTTCAACTGGATGAAATCGATGTAGAGCAGGTCGGGAAACAGTTGCTCCATGGTGGGCATCTTGGTGTGCTGGCCGATGCCTGCTGCGATGCGGATGAAGGTCGGCTGTCCAAAGAGCGACAGTTTGGGCAGCGAGTAGCCGATGTTAACACGCGGGTCCCAATAGAGTTTGCCGTTCATCTTATACTCAGCGTCAAGGTTGAGCAACGTTGTGCCTCGGATGCCAGCCGTCGCCTCAAGCGTTCCAATAGGCGTTGGCCATTTCAAGCGTTCCTCGGTATAGGCCGACAGGCGATGATTGGCAGGAATCTCTTTAAGTGAACGCGCACGCGATGAGATGCTGGTATATACCGGCGTGTGGGGGTCAAACACTTGTCCGCGTCCCAGATTCTTGTCCAAGTTCCAATCTACGCCCAGCAGCAGTGTGTTGGACAGACGGTTGTTTGGAACCTGCAATCGGGCATTCAGCTTGGCATAGACGTTGAGTGGCTTGCCTTCCACCTCGTGGTGCCCGATATACTTGAATGGCAAGATGTAGGCATCGTTTTCGCCTTCTTCCTTGGAAAGGGGGGCGACAGTCATGCGCGACAGTTGCACCAAGCGTGTGCGCTCAATCAGGTCGTTTTCCAGCGATGCCGATACAGTCATCTCTGCCGACTTGAACCACGAGTTCTGTTTGCTCTTGAATTGCAAAGCGTTCAGTAGGGCATATCGGTTGTAGCTTGACTTATAGGAATCCTCGGCGCTATAAGTCTGGTCGATGTCTTCCTTGTCATTGTCAAGCGACCTGGAGAAATCAATATTGGATGATAGGGTGAGGCTGTAATCCTTCTTTTCCCAACGTTTCTGCATTCGGGTGGAGAAAGTCATGCGCTTGTAGTTCTCAAGTCGATTGCGGGGGTCGGCTTTGGCATCCAGATAGTCGGCGCTTATATTCAAGGTCAAATGTCGCTTTTCCCATTCAAAATCCTTGGCACCATACAGCAGCTTGGAACCCATGTCTGCTTTCAAGCGGAATTTCAGGTCGTGTCCGCCACGGCGACGTTCAATCTTCACCAGACCACTGGTCAGGTCGCCATACTCCACCGACGGAATACCGCGGACAATCTCGACGCTCTGGATGTCATCGGTCGAGATGCCGCGCATATCAACACCTGCATTGGTGTTGTCTCGGCTGGTAGCCATATCATCCCATGCTCCGGCAAGGAACTGCATGTTGGCATTGGTTGAAATCGGGGCTCCGTCGATGATGAAACTGGTGCCTAGCGACGAGGTGGCATAGTTGCTGTTGCCCGTAGAGATTTCGCGGATGTGGATATTGTTGGGGGTGCTCAGCGATGGGTCGATGCTGCGGCCACCGGGTATCAGTTCCAGCAGGTCGGCAAAGCTCGACGGTTGCAGGTGCTCCATGGCGTGCTTTTCGATTCGGGATGATGTCGTAAGGCCACGGTTCTCTTGGGCTGTCACGACCACTTCGCCCAGCTGACTTATTTCAGCATGTAACAGATAACGGCCGTCTCGTGTGGGCGCGGTCACCAGCGGCTTATAGCCGATAGATGTGATTCTCAATTGGACATCATTATTTTTAGGTATGCTGAACGAGCCGTCCGTTTGAGTGACCGTGAGGGCTTTCCCCAGCTTCGCATTTGCGACGGTGGCACCAATAACGGGTTCCAATGTCTCGGCATCCAGTACTATTCCGCTGATAATCGACTGAGCATCAGCGAATTGTACAGATAGAATCGATAAGAATAATATGATGTTTCTAATTAAGTGCATTTCAACGATTTTGGAGTATAAAATTACTCCCAAACACCGAGAAGCACAATACCTAAAAGATGGTAAAGACCATGGCCTTAGCAACGAAAAACGGTTGTCAACAATGGCAACCGGGATAGGCACATAGTGCCACACGCTGCCACACGTTGACAGCAGAGTATCAGTATTATATGTTATGGTGAATCAGGTGACAACGATGCTAATAACTGCCACACAATGTTGTGATTTACTGCCTGTAGAGTTTACGGCGAGAACCGCCGGATGACTGATTATCAGTTGTACGGCGGTTCTTCTTTTTGTGTACCTTGATGAGCGGATTCAGACTGGAGCGGACTGTGGCGTACCGTGGAGTTTTTTAGATGTGTGTTGTTGATTCGTTCTCGTCGTCGCGGATGTAGATGTGCCAATTGCGGGAAATCCACTCGATATAGCGGGTCTCGATGTTCTGGCCGAATCCCAGGTCAAACGCTTTCTCGAAATAGTATTCTTTGGGCCATCCGTTCAAGAAAAACCCGTAATACTCTTTGACAATGACTTCAGCGCCATTGGGCTTCG
>JAEEGL012408855.1_pt1 | contig 10855 bp, 6 predicted proteins | sample 9134231 | NCBI WGS metagenome assembly JAEEGL01 (sample SAMN16246548, study PRJNA631951) | gut metagenome | biome: gut microbiome; feature: rumen; material: fiber-attached | host: Bos | place: Iran: Karaj | collected 2018-10
AAACAGTATTATTTCTTCCGTTTGAGGATATACGAATTGACCAACCTTTTTCTTTATCATTTTTTGTATCGAGATTGTCAACATATCGAGGGCTTGGAAGTTTGTTTAATTCTTCCTCAGTAAGTCCTGGAATATCAGCGATTTCAACTGGCGTTGTATCATTTTCTCTCCAATCACCAAACCATCTACGGAAAAATGGAGACTTAGTTCCAATCTGTTGCCAGAACTTGTAAGCCCATTTGCCAGACTTCGAAATATCTTCGCTGGTGAAGTCGTTTATACTCTTTCTACCGATACTGCGAAGCACTGCTATATCTTGCATGTTTATTGGTTCATTATACTTTTTAAGTATATAATTCTGTTTCTTGGGAATACTTTGCCCAAACGAAAAACAAACAACCAAAAAAAGAGCCGCCATCACTGTTATGTCCAACTGATATCCTGCCGTTGTAACTGCAGCGATGGCAGCAAGGAGGGAACCTATGCAACGGCAGGTGACCTGTGCAGCAAGGTGATAACTTCTTGCCTTGAACCACAGGTCAAAGAGTAAAAAAATAAAAAGGAGAAGGAGCATAGAAGAGGAAAATATGAACGACTTTTTTATATTATTCCCAAGACTGAAAAACTGACTGCCACCAAAATGTGACGTCACTGAATCCAGTTGCCGGCAAAGCCGGATTGTATCTCCTTCTCCTGATTTCATAATAAAAAATAACAAAGCAGATTTCCCATCTATGTGACCCAAACTCTGTGCATCCACATCTCTGTATTTAAGGTCAGCTATATCCGAAAGACGTAAACCGGGAGCCACATATACCTGTCCATATTCAGCCGGGGATGAAAACATGGAATCCAGAATCAGGGTCTGCCCTCCTGGCATGGCAACCTCGCGTGCGAGGTTGCTGCTCCGCAGCCTGCTGTCCACCATCCCGGTGGACAGCGCCATGCCTGCGAACCGGCCGTTATGTAATTCTAGCATCAACTCCTTCTTCTGGGCGCCTCCCATCTGCACTTCCCCTGTGCCTGGAACCGATTCATAAGCCTCCTTTATGCGGTCGGCATCAGCAGCCCTTCCCAGCGGAAAAAAAGAAATATAAACTGGATATGTATCACTTGAGCTTCTTGTTATTACTGGCCGGTTCACTCTTTCAGGAAAGTCTGAATACACATGGGCAGTGATATCAGAAAGCTGCACATACGCCTCATCCAGACTGGTCTTTTCAGAAAACAGACAGATGATATATCCCTTGCCCGGTTCAGACACAGAATGCATGTCCTTTATTCCTCGAAGATCCATATAAGCCTCCTCAAGTCTGGAGACTAAAATCTCAACCTCATTCTCAAAAGCACCATAATAATCAAATGCTACAGTAATACTTTTCCCCTCAGACACCGGGACATAACCCAGTTTTATATGCCCTTTTATTGCAAGAAGGATAAGAATACACACGGCAAGGAAAATCAGTTTAAACCTGAAGTTTCTGAAGTTGTCATCCATCGTTTCCCTCCTTAATGAAAGCAGGGACTAGTGCAAACAGAGCAACTGTTCCGAAGGCAAGCCCGCCAAGCAGTGAGATGGAGGCACAATTCTGAATCGGATTTGAATCAAAAAGAGCAACAGGAAGAAGCGCAGCCACTGTGGAGAACAAGGTAAGACACACTGTCCTAAACCTGGAGAGTGTAGCTTGGACAACGGGTATACCACGGACTACATCATAAAGAATAAGGATACCGGAATTCACCCCTGTTCCGGAGAGTATCATAAGCCCCAGTACCGAGCTTATATTCAGACTTTTTCCCGTAAGGAAAAGAGCAAGCAGGCTACCAGATATACCAAGGGGAACTGTACCAAGAATAACAAACGGAATGCTGATGGATTCAAACTGGATGGCAAGCACAAACCAAATAAATATCAGAGCTCCAAAAAATAGAACAAGAATTTCTTTCTTATGAACCTTGGTCAGAGAATCTGAAATACTGGTAGCACCATATCCATTTCCGTTATCTGGGGAAAATGTCAGAAGCATTGCATTCTGACGGTTCAGCCGATCAAGAGCAAAGTAGTTATTCTCTTTCCGAAGCTGAATAAAAGGTTGTAAGAATAGTATCTTATCATTTTCCTTGAACTGCAGAGATGTTATCTTCTCGGGGCTGTCAACAAACTCCTTTCCATACCGCAGCCTGACATCAACAAGCTCTCCATCCAGCTCCAGTTGGGACAGCACAATTCCTTCAGCAGCCATAGCCACAGTATTAAAGACATCAGCAGGCGTCAGATCCGCAGAAAAAATATTATCCGAAACAGAAATTCTATATTCCGGGCTGTTCTTTTTGCCATGCACAGCTGTGGTAACAATACCATCCTTCCCGGCTCTATCTTCTATAAGAAGCATCTCCTTCTCAAGAGTTTTCCTGTCTGAGGAAGTGACAGCATACAGACTATCGCTGCCAACCAAGGTGGATAGAAAGTTCTTTTCCTGCATCACCTTATAATCCCATGGCGAATCATCAAACAGCTGCTCAAGTCTTTTTTTATCTTTTCCTTTAATTCGGAAGATAAATGTATTATCATCCTGCTGGGAATCCTTGTCATAACCGCCATAGATAGAAATGTCATCACTCAGATGACTGCTGATTATTTTTTCTTCCAGATCACAGGCCCAGTCAGTATAAACAGAGAATGGATACCCATATGGAAATGAAACTTTTATTTCCATGCTTTCTTCCTCTATTTCAGGCACTATTCTGAAAGGGATTAAAAACACAAGGAAAAGGGGAAGCAACGCTGCTACTGCAATCAATGAGACAGTATTCTTTTTTGATTTCATCCGACACAGATATTGCTCATACCTTTTTTCAATAATAAAGGACTTATTCTTATCCCGGATACGATTATTCATCATTGCAAAAAGTGCCGGGGTCAGAGTCAGTGACACACCACAGGATATTGCAAGATACAGAATGACAGTGACAGCCAGGCTGGAGAACACCTTGCCCACAATACCAGGCAGCAGAATGACCGGTACAAAGATGATAATTGTAGTGATTGTAGAACCCAAGACTGCAGGGGCACAGTTGGAATAAGTCTTCTTATTAAGAAGGCTCTCTGTGACCACAACAGCGTTGTCAAAGACCATTCCCGACCCGATAGCCAGAGCCGACAATGTGATTATATTCAGAGACATCCCGGCACAGTGCATACATACAAATATAGGCAACAGAGAAAATGGCAGAGCAAGAATGACAATAATGGCCATATACCGGTTCTGCATAAGAAGCATAATGACTGCACATGCACAGGCAATACCCACGCCCATTGTGATTACAAGACTTATAATTGCCTTAGCAAGTGGCTTTGAATTATCCTCAATGATTTCAATATCCAGCAGATTTCCATACACATTAGCAAGCTTGTCCAACAGTCCCCGCAGCTCATTGCAGGTATGAAGCAGACTGCTGCCTCCTGTCTTTATTATCTGTAGGCCTATCCCCTCCCGGCCGTTATGTCGGAAGCAGGAGTTCCTCTCCTTTTCACCAAGCTCAACTACTGAGACATTTCCCACTGTCATAGCACCTTCCATATCCAATGGAATATGGCATAGATCTTCTGGTCTACGTATATCGGTCTCAGCTTTGACAGAATAACGATGTTCTTTCTCCTCAATATTTCCTATGGGATAAAGGAAAATACTTTTCCTTATAGCCTGGGCCACCTTCTGAAAATCAAGCGAAGGGGCAGACATGAGAAGTGGATAGTTTACATTCACTTGTATCTCAGGCTCGGTACAGCCTGTAAGATTAACATGGGCAATGCCATCCAGTGCCAATATACGGCTTTTCAATTCCCGCTTCACTAAGGCTGAAGCATTAACCAGCGCAAACCCCGGTTTAGGAAATATTGCCAAAGTCATGATATGAGAATCAGAGAATGACTTAAATGAAAGCACAGGTCTGGAAACCGATTCCGGCAAAAATGGATATACTGCATCAATCCTGTTTCTTATGTCGTTTCCTATGACACTCATGTCCGCATTCCAATGAAACTCAAGGCGGATGATACTTTCTCCCCTCTTTGAGGTGGATGAAATCTGTCTGATGTTTTTCACCGATGAAATGCTGTTCTCTAGTGGTATTGTCACAAGTTTTTCCACTTCATCTGCACTCATCCCCGGAAACTCTGCTGTCACATAGGCATAAGGGACAGATATCTCAGGATAGAATCCCACATCCAGTCTGCATAGGCTGCATATGCCTAGGAAAGAAAGCCCAAGCCAGCATATTAATATAGAGAAAGGATGTGCGGTACAGAAGTCAGTTATTCTCAAAGCCCATTTATCCTCAATACATAATCTTTATCCAATGTGTTGCCATTGGAATCATTTAGAGTGCCATTGACTGAGATTACTACCGGAGTCTGCACAGTCCCTGCTGTTATAGAACAGAAGACTCTGATATAGATTGTCCCCGGTGAAATCCGCTCTGTCTCAAGGCGTGTCTGTTCGATAGTCAGATTGCCCCGTGATACTGCCACATCCACTGCACCGTATGCATCTGCTGTGAATATTTCTGCTGTGCTGCCTGCTGAAAGAACAAATTCAAAACAGGCCTGATCCCCGGTCTCAAATACAATTCCACTGCCGTATTCCAGAACCTCGCTATTTCCAGAAATGTAGTCCTGATAAAACCTTACCTCCTGCACCTTAATGGGCTGTGAATTCTCTCCATCCACATACAACAAATACCTTTTATCTTTTCCTGCAATGACCTCCATCAAGGTTTTATAAGGCAATGGTTTTTTAAAATTGATGGCGCACTCTGTATGAGTGCCATTCCATTTTGCTGTGTAATCCTGGGCCGGCGAGATAGACAGAGGATTTCTGATGGTCTTAGAATCAGCCGGGCCGGAATAGGCAAGCACCAAAGAAACATCTTTTTCTATGTCTCTGTTCACAGTATTTCCAGATACTAGTTCTACACCCCCTTTTATACTTAATCTCTCAAGGCTGCTGACTGGTTCTTCCCCAGTAGTGAATGTGATATTATAGTCAGACGGAAGTGTGTTCCCATACTGATCTGAAATACTTTTTTTCAGTGTTATCGTATATGTAGAATTCCAGTCCAGTTTCTCTAGAGGTGCGAAGATAACTGCCAAATCATCATTTTTAAAGGAGGACGCACCTAAAACCCGAGGGCTTATCTCAAAACCCTGGTAAAACCTTGCTTGATCCACTGGACTGGAAAAGGTTATCTCTATCGGTTGCATAAGGTTTGTGACCACTTTTCCATCGGAGATGTTCATTTTTTGAACATAGAATTTTTCCTCTTTCTCTTTTGTGGAGAATACATAGTTGAAAACTTCTTTCAACGAATTTCCGTACTTATCCTCGGCCCTGGTTCCAACCTCAACCTCGTATCTGCTCTTGTCCTTGATTCCAGCATCAGGATAAAAGCTCATCTTCTTTTCATTCCATACAAAAGTTCCAGATAACATCTCCTCATTGCAGATACAGGAAAAAGCCTGTTCAGTAATTTCCTTCTTCATGTCTGAAGAGAAAGTTAACTGTATACAGCCTTCACCATAGGAGCAATCTGACACCTTGGGGGCTGTCATATGGGTATATTCCTCAGCAAAACCACAGGAGACAAACAAAAATGCAATAAAAATAATCTTTTTCATCACCGTGTCCTCAATGTCAATTTCTCAAGTCCATTCACATCTAATGAATAAATGCGACCCTCCGGTTCAAAACCTGTGTATGTTATCTGGATTTTGCTGTCTCCTGACCAGAACAGGGACATCACTTTGGGGGCAGTAAGTGCTGGTGGGAAAACACCTTTAAGCTTTATGCCCGAAAACAACTGTTCCCTTTTCTCCACACTTGAAAATGAATGATTGAATACAAAGCTGAATGTGTATGTATGCTCTGGTAAAAGGGCATCTCCCACATCGATATCAATCTCCTGACTTGGATTGAAAGTTGTAAGTGGGAATCCATCTGCATCCTTACCTTCTACGCGGAGAAGTTTAAGCGGAGCCACATCTGGAATAAAACTGGTTTCAAACTGCTCTGGCAGACATAGTCCTTTACTGCTCTTTGCCGAAGTGCCAACTGTAACAAAATATAAGGTCTCGCCATGCCACTCCTCATCCGGAACAAATATCATAGTACGTTCATTTATCCAGCAGGTGTGACCTGAAATATCCGGACTTATAGAAAAGGCACTTCTTGTCTCATCAGCATCCATAGGAACAGAAAAGGTTATTCTTATCGCATCGGTATCCTTTAAGCCATCCAGCCCTGACAGAAGCACCGGATAGAAAAGACCATCATTCAGCGCAATATCAAGAGATGAAACAACTGGCAGAACAGCTCCCGAACTGCTGTACAGACAGAACTTTCTTGAATCTGTAAGTGGAATTCCAGCAGCAGAAGTTATCTCATCAGAAAATGAGAAACTGTATATCTGATATTCCTTCCATTCTTCTTTTGGTGTCAGAGCAAGTTGTGTATATTCATCATTCCATTCCTCAATGTATTCTATATCCGGGGTGATAGAGAAGCCTTTCAGGAATGATGACGGTGACATGGAGACAGAAAATGAGAAAGTCACCTTCTCCAGCGCCTGTATAGTGCTGCCATCTGAAGGATTTATCCTGGTAATGACAGGCTTTGCCGATTGTCTGGTTTTGTAAAAGAAAGGGGTATAAATATTGTACACATGCCCTTTTCCTGATGTGTCTGCCACTTCACCTGCATACTTGAGAAAGTATCTCTGGGCCGGTTCAAAATTCTCCTGAGGAGTGAAAATCATAGTGTTGTTCTTCCACTTGAAAGAACCTGCCACTCTGCCGGCTGTATCCTGAATCTCAAGGGCTGACTGCGCAGAAGCATGATCAGGGGAGAATCCGAACTTGACATAGATATCCTCATCCTCTTTCACAACCTGGTTATACTTTGAGGGATTCACCTTGATGGAATCGGAAGGAGAGAAATCAACAATTCCACAGGAGAGACATATTAAACTAAAAAATAGGCAAATACTTTTTCTCATCTTACCTCCACCTCACATCCGTCTGAAAGATGCCCCAATCTGGAGACAGCAACCACATCCCCCGCGCTTAGTCCATCCTTGAGAAAAACCTTTGAATCAGTTACAAAATCCACTTCCACTTTCTTCAGAAAAGCATGCCCTTCTCGCACTAAAAAAAGGGATGCATCACTGTAATCATCCTGCTTGTGAAGCACTGCCTCCTTGGGTACAGAAAGGCGGAGCTGCTTCTCGCCAACTGTGATTGACACCTCAGCAAACAGGCCTGGTATAAGAGTTCCATCCTTGTTGTCCACAGCAATCTTAAGGGTTCTGCCCCCTGTCTTTGCATCTGCATATGGAGCGACCTGCTCAACTACACCACTGTGGACATAAGTACCGGAACGGACAGTTGCGACGCACCCCTCTGAAATCTCATTAAAGCGCTGAGCATTGACAGTCACCAAGACATAGACAGACTCGGTGGAGAACAATGTAAATAACCGTGTCTCAGCATCAGCCTTTTCTCCTATGTCCACATACCGTTCCGCAACAATCCCATCAATCGGTGATTTTATTTTTGTCTCTTCAAGATATATCCTGATGTTTTCCATCTGTGACTGGGCTGCCTTGAACTCAGCTTGGGCAGCATCCAGCTGTGCCTTCAAAGTGGCAGTATTGATCTGAATCAAAAGATTCTCGTAGTCGTTCTTATCCTTTGGAATATCATATCCAGCAGCAATTATATCGCTGTCTGAAAAGCCTACCCTGGCTGTCCTGAGCTCAAGAAGAGACTGCTCCAATGCGCTTCCGGCTGAATCCATATTCATCTTTATGGACTGGAGTTCTTCATCGGAAAGACCACCGATAATATGCAGCTTCAGTTTATTGTTATATATGCGGTTCAGGTTATCAAATTCTTTCTGTTTCTGGTCAACTGCACATTGAATCCGGTCTATTGAGAGAATAGTCTTGCGGGCATTCTGACATCCTTCATCAAACTGAGCCTTTGCCAATGCCACCATCGCTTTCTTGGACTGCACATCAGACTCTGCCTGCCTTAACTGAACCTGGAGCTTCACATCATCCAGAAGTGCCAGCATATCTCCTTTGTGAACATTCATCCCCTTGTCGGCAAACAGGGCTTTCACATTGGATGTGGAGGTGGGATAGACATCTGCCTTGGCCTTGTAAACGATGGAACCAAATGCCGAAATCACAGGAGCTGCCATCTCCTTTCCTGCAACAGAAGTGGTGATTTCAATCGCTTTCTCAACCTTCGCCTCCTCTTTGTGACAGGAAAAAGCCAGGAGAGACAAAAGGAGAAAAAATAAAACAATTCTGAAAAAAACTCTCATAAGCCGCTCCCCTCTATAAGATGCCTGCCAGATGAGATAGCAGAGCCTTCGCCACATAGGTTCATGAATGCAATCTCCATGGAATAAAGCTGGGAGATAGTTTGGAAAACCCTGATTCTGTTCTGGGCCAGTTCAATCTGGCTCTCTACATAGTCAATACGCTTCTCTTCGCCAAGCTGTACCTTGACTTCCTCTATCTCCACCTTCTTCTGCTCAAGCTCAATCCGCCGCCGCGCGAGGACCAGATTCTCCTTGAGCACAAGAATCGCCTTATGCTGCTCTGCAATCTCCTCCTGACATTCCCGTCTGTATTTCTCCAGGTTCCACTGGGTGCGTTCCATAGTTATCTTCCCGCTCTGACTGGAATAGATTGCATCTGAATTTCCCATCACATCTGCATCTGCTGTAATTTTTCTGTACCGCTGCTCTTCAGAATTCTTACCGATTCCTGCACTTAAAGAAGTTGGCAGGGCCGGAGTGTCAAAATCAAGATTAAGGAACACGGAAAAGCTTTTTTCGGTAAGTGGATAGGATTCTCCTGAAACAGCTGCTGTACATGAAAGAGAGATATCAGGCACATATTTTTTCTTCAGAAGTGCATAATCAGATTTGGCCTTATGCTCTGCATATTCAATTTCCTTGAGTACCAGACTGTTCCTCATAGCCTGTGACACATAATAATCTCTGCTCTCATTCACAAAGCCACCGTAGAGATAATTCAGCTCCCCGGAAAGAACAGGAATATCACAAGCTCTCATATTCATAACTGAAGCAAAAACAGACTTTGACTTATCCAATCTTTGGGAAATCTGGGATATCTGTATATCCATATCAGCCAATGCCAGCTCCAACTCCAAGAAATCAAACTGTGTTATCTCTCCAAGATTTCGCTCAAGATGACCTATCTCCACCTGCTGGGCCACCACACTTCTGGCCTGTCGTGTTATTTCAAGTTCCTTCTCCAGTTCCAGTACATTTTTATAGCCGTCTATGACAGAGAAGATAAATGCATTCTGGTTAAAATCATTCTGATGTGCCTCAAGGGCAAGCCGTTCCTTCTCTAGATGAATGGAGGAATGGAGTACACCCCTATCATAAATAAGCTGGGTGAATGTTGCGCTCAGCTGCTTAGAATGGCTGTCATCTGCAAAGTAAGTGACTGTATCAGTGGAAGAGTATCCCAGGTTCAAGGTAGGAAAATACTTTCTGTATTTCATCCGCATATTCTTTATTCCTATGCGGTTCTCTTCCCTGGCATAGTCCAGACTCTTATTGTTTTTAAGCCCAGTTTCTATAGCCTTGCAGAGTGTAAAGGCCTCATTGTCAGACGCATGAAGTGTCACTGCAATAAACAGCAAGAAAAAAAATACCCATTTATTCATGAATCCTCCTTTCTGAAAGGAGAGAAGCTCTCTCCATCTGCTCTTTGTATTCCTTATCAAGACCAAACTGAGAATAAAGCTGGGCCAGTTCATAGTGGGCATAAGCAAGCTCAACCTCAAAAAGATATGCACGATGATATGTGACAACAGCTTCTTTCACTTTTCCCTGTGCCTTGTAGCTGGTGGCAAGAAGCAAAAGGAGCCGTGGTTCTTCAGGATATTTCTCAAGTGCAATTGAGAGCAGTTTCTCTGCATCTTCCCACCGCTTGGTGATGATATAGAGATGAGTCATCCATCGAAGGGAGTCAAAGTCAAGCGGATTGCGTTTTAAGACATGGGAAAGCTTCTCCTCTGCCCTCTCATACTGGCCAATAAAAAGACTTATCCTGCCATCCAACGTAAAAGGAAGAAGGAATGATTGATTCTGATTCTCAAGAGTTTCAAGCTTTTCAAGCGCACCTTTGGAATCTCCCTGAAGATAAAGGTCCTTAGCAATGCTGAAAGCATGGTAATCCAACGCCCTGTTACAAGAGGTTAATAGAACTGTAAGCATGATGATTTTTACAAACTTCATGCCTTAGTAACTCAAGGAATTTTATTTTTGCTTCAATTTTTTGAGAAAAAAGTTTAGATTTTTAAAAAAAGTTTTTAATTATTTTGCTGATAAGGTTTTATAAAAAAGGGAGTTTTGTTTGACTCCCTTTTTCTTAATGTGCTGCTACTTGTTCAGCAGTTAATCCGGTGATCTTAGTTATAACTTCAATAGGAATGTTTTCTGTTTTCATGCCACGGGCTACGGTTTCTATACCTTCCTCAAAGCCTTTGTCATGGGAGGCCAGCATCCCGGACTCATAATCAACCTGAGCCTTGTAGTGGCTTTCCTGTATCGCCCGTTCTCTCTCATCATCGCTTATATACATTAGTATTTCTCCTGCCTCTTTTATACCCTCATCCGTATTGATTATGCTGTTCAAGAGGTCTCTTTTCTTTTTATTTGTGCTGTCTCTTAAAAATATAACCCACTTTTCGATATCTTGCAAGTTTTCCTTGTTCTTGTCCTCTTCCTTGAATAGAGGCATCTGGATG
>JAEEGL014249668.1_pt1 | contig 10855 bp, 9 predicted proteins | sample 9134231 | NCBI WGS metagenome assembly JAEEGL01 (sample SAMN16246548, study PRJNA631951) | gut metagenome | biome: gut microbiome; feature: rumen; material: fiber-attached | host: Bos | place: Iran: Karaj | collected 2018-10
GACGTCCAGGAGGGTCGAAAGGATCGCTTCGGCCCGGGCCGGGAACTGATCCGTCAGCGTAAGGATCACGACGGAGGACTGCTTGCTGGAGATGGACGTACCGAGACGGGCCGCATAGGCTTTCCCGCGGGCCCTGGCGTTGACATAGGAAACCGTAATCTCACGGGTCCAGTTCTCGAGCTTGAGCGTAGGGACGAAACGGAGCGCGCCGGCGGGCGTCACAAGGGAGTCGCCGAATGCCCCGGCAATATCATCCGACCCGACTTCCTCTCCCGCAACACGGAAGTCCCTGAGCACGAAGGTGCTGTCTCCGGTACGGTTGACGGTGAAAGAGAAGGAGGAGGTCATGTTGTCGCCGATCCGCTTTACTTCGAACGGGGTGCTCTTGTAGAGCTCGCGGGTGCGGAGGAACTGCTTCTCGGTGTAGGTCGTCTCAAGGCCGAGCCGCTCCACGACGCGCTGCATCAGGTCCGGAGATCCGAAGGCTTCCATCTCGTTGTCGACGTTGGTGCCGCTGTAGTAGCCGCGGTAGTTGCCGGCAAAGGAGGTGAGGTTGCGCATGGCGGAAGCCTGGCTGTCTTCGTCGATGATGACTTTCTCGCTGCGGCTGTACAGTTTGGGGGTCTTGTAGAGGCGATAGCCTGCGATGACGAGGCACAGGGCCAGGGAGAAGATATACCACCATTTGTTGTGCCATATCATCGCCCACAGGTCCGCCAGCTGGATGGTCTGCTGATCATCCGCGCCGCTCTGCCCGATCTGCGCCTGATTGTTGCTGATATTGTTTTCTGCCATAGAAATAAATTATATCTGTTCGTTGGAAAAATTAGTTATATCCTTTCTTCCATCCTCGGCCTTTCGGCCTCGTCCCTCCCACTTCGTGGGCCCCTCCCGCTACTTGCGCGGGTGCAAATGATTGCAGAAAGGATATAACATAATTTTTCTAATTTTTGTTTCCCTTTTCTCTTCCTGCCACGTTGTAAATCGTGATGGCGAAGCTGGCCATCGTGACGCCCATGGAGGCGATGGACATCCAGAAATTCGCACTCTTGAGGTAATTCTCGTTGATGGTCGACTGACCGGCACGGACACTGTTGGGGACCACGTAGACAACATCGTTCTGCTGCAGGTAATAGCCCGGCGAAGAGAAGATGTCGGTATCGCGGAGATCCATGACATAGACCTTCCGCTGGCCGTTCTGCTCACGGATGACCTCCACGGCGTCGCGCCTGCCGTAGATCGTAAGGTCGCGGGCCAGGGCAAGTGCCTGGAAGATGGTGATCTTGTCGCCCGAGATGCCGTATGTGCCGGGGCTCGTCACCTCACCCAGCACCGAGATCTTGAAGTTCATGAACTCGACCGTAACGATCGGATCCTTGATATATCCGCCGGCGACGATCTCATCCCGGATCAGGTTCTGGAGCTCCCAGCGGGTCTTACCGGCCACCTGGATCGTTCCCAGCACGGGGAAATTGATCATGCCTTCGTTGCTCACGACATAACCCATCAGGCGCTGGTTGGCGCCGCCGCTGGAGACAATCTCCGAACCGGCCTGATAGCTGGTGATCGGGAGGTTGAACTGCAGCGCGAGCTCGGGCGTGCGGCTCGACACGACGATCGAGAGCTGATCCTGGGGCTGAATGACGATTCCCTGGTTGATACCCATCGCCATCAGGGTGTCTTTCTGAATATCCTGGAGATAGTTTATCTGCTTATAAGTCTTAGGATTACAAGACGCCAGCAGCAGTAAAGCCGCCGTGGCCGAAATCATTCCGAGTAATTGTTTCATCACTTTTCTTAATAATCTTGAGAATAATCAAACAAAGATAATCATAATTTTTCATCTTTTTTGTAATTTTGCCAAAAATTCACTCGGAATGACTATGGCAAACGGAACGACCGCCCCCAGACCCCCCATCTATCTTTTTACCGACGGGGCGGCCAGCGGCAACCCCGGTCCCGGCGGCTACGGCGTCGTGATGCGCTGTGGCTCCTACGAGAAAGAATTCAGCGGCGGCTTCTCCCTCACCACCAACAACCGGATGGAACTGCTCGCCGTCATCACCGGCCTGGAGGCCATCAAATGGGACAGCGCCGAAGTCGAAGTCTACAGCGACTCCTCCTACGTCGTCAAGGCCCTGACCGAGGGCTGGCTCGACAAATGGATCCGGACCGGCTTTGCCAAGAAGAAAAACGCCGACCTCTGGTTGCGATTCAACAACGTCTACCGGCGCCACCACGTCCGTTTCCACTGGATCAAAGGCCACGCAGGCCATCCCGAGAACGAACGCTGCGACGCCCTCGCAGTCGCCGCCAGCCACGCCCCGGACCTCTCCGCGGATCCCGGCTACCAACCTGATAATAACTTACTGTAAGAATAATCTATGATAAAAATCAGCTGCTTCAGTTTCAGAAACATAGCCACCCATGGCTATTAAATGGGAGGGGCCCGCGGACAGTATGTCCGTGGGAGGGACGAAGGACCGGAGGTCCGGAGGTTTCAGAAACTGAAGCGGATGATTTTTAAACACTTAGCATTTAGATTTATGAATAATAGAAAACTGATCGTTGGCATTACGCAGGGCGACGGAAACGGCATCGGGTACGAGGTGATCATCAAGGCCCTGGCCGACGCCCGTATCCTTGAATCCTTCACCCCCGTCATCTACGGATCCTCCAAAATCTTCGGCTTCTACCGCAAACTCATCCACGACCTGGATTCGCTCGACACCAACGTCATCTCCTCCGCCCGGGATGCCCATCCCAAGCGCATCAACATCGTCAACTGCCTTCCCGACAACGTCTTCGTCGAGCCCGGACAGGCTACGCCCGAATCCGCCAAATCCGCCATCCGCTCCCTTGAATGCGCGGTCGAAGACATCCGGCGCGGCCACATCGACGTCCTCGTCACGGCCCCCATCAACAAAAAAGCAATGGTCCAGGAAGGGTTCGGCTATACCGGCCATACGGAATACCTCGAGAAGGTCTTCAATGTCGACGAAGTCACCATGCTGATGGTCAGCGACACCCTCAAGGTCGGCGTCGTCACCTCCCATATCCCGCTCAAAGACGTCCCCCGGAGCATCACCCGGGAACGGATCGTTTCCAAACTCCGGATGATGGACCGTTCCCTCCGCCGCGACTTCGGCATCGACGAGCCGAAGATCGCCGTCCTGGGCCTTAACCCGCACTGCGGTGACGGCGGCCTCCTCGGAGACGAAGAGCAGAACATCATTCTCCCGGCCGTCCTGGAAGCCACCCAGGAAGGCATCAACGCCTTCGGCCCCTACTCCCCCGACGGATTCTTCGGACTGGGCAACTACGGCCGCTTCGACGCCACCCTCGCGATGTACCACGACCAGGGACTGGCGCCCTTCAAGGCCCTTGCCTTCGAACGCGGCGTCAACTATACCGCCGGCCTCCCCATCGTCCGTACCTCCCCCGACCACGGCACGGCCTACGAGATGGCCGGGCGCGACCAGGCCGACCCGCAGTCGATGATGCAGTCCATCTATACGGCCATCGACATTTTCCGTAACCGGGAAGCCTACGACCGCCTGACAGAAAAGAAGCGCTAGAATTCGTTGATGTGCTTGAACCCCGTCTTGATCCGGCGCATGAGCGTCCGGACGGTTTCGGACGGGAATATGGGCAGCAGCCGGGCACACTGCTTCAGAATATACGCAAAAGATTTCGTCTTGCGCCATAACCGCGGCACCGACATCGGCGGACGTTTCCGCTCGAATTTCCCGAAATTGCCCGTCTTGGCGATAATCCGCCAGACCCGGTCGATGAAACGCGCAAAGGACGGGTCGTAGAGCGGCATCCGCTCCGCAGGCATGCCAAGATAAGATACGGCAAGGGCGCCATATACTTTCCATGCCCGAAGCAGGCCCAGATTCCTGAGGTCCGCCGTCAGGGCAGCCTCGTCCAGGGCGTCCCGGTGTGCATAGATACACATCACCCAGTCGCAGACCTGACGGAGCCCCACCCCGCTCGTCATCATGTGATGATGGAAATGGTCGAGAATATAGATCACGCTGTAGTGATGATCCATCAGCGGGATACGCTCCCCTTCCAGATCCCAGAAAAGTTTCTCCCCCGCATAATGGCGGGCGGTAAAATCATCGAACCGCTTTTCGGGGCCTGCACGATGATGCTTCCGGTCCTCCGTCCCGTGAAGTTCGACCGTAATGCCCTCGACCGTACAATTGAAGTGAAGACGGTCCGTCCCCTCGGGCTCGACTTCGCTGGCGAGCGGCGTCAGGATATCCCGCGCCCTGGCGTAATCCTCCGGCGTAAGCAGGTAGTCGATATCGCCGCTCTGGCGGTGCCAGGGCTGCGGATAGGCCAGCGCCACGCCCTGTCCCTTTACGATGACCGGCGTAATGCCCGCCTCCTTAAAGGTCCGGTTGAAACGGGCGATGAACCCGTTGAGTTTGTCGTTGCGCCGCTCGGCCTTGACCACCTGTACCAGGAATTTCTTCCGGCTGTCGACGGGCGCCTTGCAGGAGACCGGGATTCCGGGATGGGCGACCTGCCTGGCGATACCGTCCCCGACGAAGCCCAGCAGGGTCTGCCGGTTGGCTATTTCATAGATTTCATCCCAGTCCGCAGGCACCTCAAATAACGATGCGTCAGGAGAAATTTCCCACAGGCCGCTTCGCAACAACGAGAAAAATTGTTTCTCGGTCAGTGTCATCCCATCTCCTCCAGGTTAAGCACGCGGTCACAGCGGGAGACGACCTGCTCGCGGTGCGTGATAAAGATCAGGGTCTTGCCGGCCGTAGATTCGTACAGGTTCGTCACCAGCCGCGCCTCTGTTTCCGGATCGAGCGAGGAAGAGAACTCATCCATCAGAAGGATGCTTCCGGGCCTGAGCAGGCCGCGGGCAATGGCGATGCGCTGCGCCTGGCCCTCGCTGAGCCCGGCGCCCTTCTCGCCGCAGATGGTATCAAGCCCGTCCGGGAGGTCAAACACGAAGCCGGCTTCGGCCGTTTCCAGGGCCCAGCGCATCCGGTCCTCGGTCGCATCCGGATCCCCCAGACGGAGGTTCTCGCGGATGGTTCCGCTGAAAAGGGTGTTCCCCTGCGGGACGTAGACGATATTGCAGCGCGTCATCGGAGAAGCCGCGAAATACGCCCCGTTGCCATAGATCTCGATATCGCCCTTCGTGGGCTTCAAAACAGACAGCATCAGCCGGACGAGGGTACTTTTCCCGATGCCGGTCTCACCGACGATGGCCGTTCGGGATGACGGCGGGAAGTCGAAATCGAGGCCGTGGATGACATCGCGGTCGCCGTCGTCATAGCGGAACGTGAGCCCGCTGATGCGGATGCCGGCAGGGCCGGTGACCATCTGCTGTTCGCCGGTCTCCTCCTTCGGGCCGGATTCCAGTTCCATCAGGCGGTCGATCGACGCCGTCGCATAGATGAAGGCCGGAATCTGGCGCGTCAGGTTCACGACCGGGCGCTGGATCTGCCCGACAATCTGCAGGAAGGCCGTCATCGTGCCGAAGGTAGACATCTTCCTGTAGATGCCGTAGACACCCCAGAGGAAGGCGGCGATATAGCCGTAGCTGAAGGCGGCGCCGACGGTCGTGCGGGCGAAGATGTTAAAGCGTGTCCGGGCCACCACCTGGCCGTACTCGGTGTTCTGGAGGTCATCCAGGCGCTCCTCCATCATCTCTCCGGCCTCCATGGACCGGACGACGACCGTGTGCTGAAGGCTCTCCTGCAGATGGCTCTGCACCTTGCTTTCAGTTTCCCGGATATTCCGCGTGAGCGTACGCATCTTCCGGAAGAACAGCTTGCTGAAGGCAAGGAAAAACGGCGTAATCAGCAGCAGGATGACGGCGAGCCGCCAATCCAGCGTGCAGAGGAAAATAACGGCGGCGACGAGCTGGACAAGTGTCGTTATAATTTGCGGGAAATCGGTGCAGATGACGCTGGTAACGGTGTTGACATCGGTTTCCAGCCGGTTGAGGGTGTCGCCCGAGTGCCGGCTGTCCTTGCCGTTCCAGCGGGACAGGAGCAATTCGGAGTACAGCCTCCGGCGGATAATGAAATTCATCCGGGAAGAAGCCAGGTTCTCGATCCGGACATTGACGGCCGTCACGGCCAGCCGGACGCCGATCAGGACGAGGACGGCGACGGTGTACCAGATGATATTCCCGGCGGCGTCCCCCGTGGCGATGTCGACGAGGCGCTTGCATAGGTAGATATACGTCAGGCTGACAGCGACGTTGAAGATGCCGAGGAAGATATTCCAGAAGAGCGACCATCGGACGCCTTCCGAATGGCGGAACAGCCACCTGAAGTATTTCAACAATGTTCTCATTCCCCTTCCGCCAATCTGATGAGACCATAGTGGAATGCGCCGGTAAAGTACCGGAGCGATTCGGCCGGGAATTCCGGGAAATGCCGAAGCCGGTCGGCGACGACAAGACGCCAGAACGAATGGATTTTCCGGAGCAGATACGGCCGCTCTACCGCCTCGCGGGGATGGTTCATGCCGAAATTGCCGCATTTGAGCATATAGCGGAGGATGCCCTCATATTTGCGGTGGTAGCAGTCGGTCCAGAGCGGGAAACGGTCCTTGTCGGTGCCGAGCACGGTGGTCGACAGGCCTGCGAAGGTCTGCCAGAGCCGTAGCACGCCAAGGTCGCGGAGAACCTCTTCGAGGCGACGGGCGTCGATTTCGTCGAAATGGCGGTTGACGTAGAGTCCCCAGTCGGTGAGCTGCCGGAGTCCGACGCCTCCGCTCCAGTAGTGGTGCAGGAAATGGATAAGGATGTAGACGGCATTGAAAAGGACCGACGGCATCCTGACCGTCACGCCGCCGAAATCTTCGGAGGTAAACGTTTCCGAGCGGAACATTTCTTCCTGCAGGGCGGCGAGTTTCCGGTCCAGCCGGACCGACATCAGGGTGGAGATGGTCCCGTGGACTTCCACCTCGATGGATCCGAAGGACATTCCCTGATGGAGAATTTCGGCATGTTCCTGGTCTGCGGCCGAAGCCTTGGCGACAAGCAGGTCCCTGACGGCGGGATAGTCTTCCGGCCGGACGAGGATGTCGATGTCTCCGGGCTGACGGTGCCCCGGCTGCGGGTAGAGCCGCGCAAGGCCCTGCCCCTTGACCATCAGGGCCGGCATGCCGGTGCTGTTGAGTTTGCGGAAAAGGGCGCCGGCAAACCGGTTGACCGTTTCGTTGCGCATCTCGGTCGCCAGCGTGTCGGCCAGAAACGGTTCCAGGATCTCGATACCGGGCTTCAGGGCGGAGGGCAGCAGGTCGATTCCATCGGTCACGACCGGGACGACCGTCTGCTCATCTGCAAGTCTGTAGATGTCTTCCCAGCCGACCGCCCCCGCAAACAAAGCAGTATCCGGCGCCGTTCCTGTAAGGCCGGAACGGAGCAACGAAAGGAACTGTTTCTCGGTAAGGTTCATCCTTAATTATTCGACGATGCCGATCTCAACCCACTGATCGCACAGTTTGCGGCTGTCTGCAAGGGCGGTCTCACGGTCTACCTCGTAGGCTTCCGTCAGGGCGTCGGCCATGTCCTCAGGGGTGAAGTCTTTGCCTTCGACGGCCTTGAAGAGGAAGGATGCCGTTTCGTTGAGGCTGACGAGTTTGCTGAAGTTTACGTTGGCGCTTCCCTCTCCGGAGATCACGTTCTGTCCGCAGATGGTTCGCAGTACAAATCCTTCTTTAATTCTCATATACAGTTTATCTTTATTCTTCGTAAAAAGCAGTGGTATCAGTTTCTGAAACCTCCGGACCTTCGGTCCTACGTCCCTCCCACGGACATCCTGTCCGCGGGCCCCTCCCATTTAAGAGCCATGGGTGGCTATGTTTCAGAAACTGATACCACTGCTTTTTAACTATTTCTGTTATCAATATCCAACTGCTGGCGGTACTGGCGGCGGAGCCAGAACCAGTTCCAGGGAAGGCGGCGGTATAGGGCCAGCAGGTAGCCCCGGACGGGCAGCAGCTTCTGCCAGATGCGGACTTTGCGTCGCTGGCAGGGTGAATAAGGATCCACCGGCCGTGTGCCGTTCCGGAGGATTTTCACGGCAAGGCCGAAGATATCCGCCCGCGTCACCTTCTCGGTATTCTTCGGGACGCCGTCACCCTGGATGACGATCGTCCCGCCGTCCATGGAAATGATCCGGTGCATCACATAACGCCCGTAGTAACGGAACAGGACGATGTCCCCTACGGACAGGTCCTTCTCCGGTTTCACGAGCACGACAAGGTCCTTCTCGCCCCGGATGAAAGGCAGCATGCTGAATCCCTTCACGGGGATGGTCACCTCCTTGCCTTCTTCCAGCAGCGAAATGACCTTCCCGAAGAACTCGTCGTTATTGATTACCAGCTTATCCATGATACAGCCTGCAAATTTACGAAATTTTCGAATAATCCCGCAGGGTGTATTTATCTTTGCGGAGTTCGGCCTTGAGCGGAGCGTTGACCGGCGATTCGAGCGCAGGGTCCGCATCAAGCACGTGGGCGGCATAGCTGCGGGCGTCGCTGAGGATGAGGCCGTCGTGCGCAAGGGAGGCGATGTTGAGGCGGATCGGGAGTCCGCTCTGCGCCGTCCCTTCGAGGTCGCCCGGCCCGCGCATCTTCATATCCTCTTCGGCCAGGACAAAGCCGTCCTCGGTGCGGCACATCAGTTCGAGCCGCTTCTGGGATTCGCGGGAGACCTTGTCGCCGCGCATCAGGATGCAGAAAGACTCCGCCGCGCCGCGTCCCACCCGGCCGCGCAGCTGGTGGAGCTGGCTGAGGCCGAAGCGCTCGGCGCTTTCGATGACCATCACGGAAGCATTCGGCACGTCGACCCCCACCTCGATCACGGTCGTCGAGACGAGGATATTCGCCCGCCCGGCCGCAAAGGCCGACATGTTGAACTGCTTCTCTTCGGAGGTTTGCTTCCCGTGGACGATCGCGACCTTGTAATCGGGCAGCGGGAAATGCCGCACGATTTCCTCAAAGCCCAATTCGAGGTTGTGGTAGTCCATCTTCTCGCTCTCGAAGATGAGCGGATAGACGACGAAGACCTGCCGTCCCTTGGCGATCTGGGCCTTCATGAAGTTGAACATCGCGATCCGCTTGTTCTCTCCGACCAGGAGCGTCTGGATCTTCTTCCTGCCGGGCGGCATTTCGTCGATGACGGAGAGGTCCAGGTCGCCGTAGAGCGTCATGGCAAGGGTCCGCGGGATGGGAGTCGCTGTCATCACGAGGATGTGCGGCGGTATGCCGCCGGGATTCTTGGACCACAGGCGGGAGCGCTGGTCGACTCCGAAGCGGTGCTGCTCGTCGATGACGGCAAGGCCGAGGCCTTTGAACTGCACGGTATCTTCGATCAGCGCATGGGTGCCGATAATGATCCCGATGGAGCCGTCCTGCAGGCCGGCATGGATCTCCCGACGGGCCTTTACACCGGTCGAGCCGGTCAGGAGGACCACCTTGACGCCCGTCGGCTGAAGGTATTTGGAGATATTGGCGAAATGCTGCTGGGCCAGGACTTCCGTCGGCGCCATCACGCAGGCCTGCCAGCCGTTTCCGACCGCGATGAGGCAGGTCAGGACCGCTACCATCGTCTTGCCGGACCCGACGTCGCCCTGCAGGAGCCGGTTCATCTGGTGGCCGCTCCGCATATCTTCGCGGATTTCCTTGATAACCCGCTTCTGGGCGCCGGTGAGCTCGTACGGAAGGGCGTTGAAACAGTCGTTGAAGGGCTTGCCGACGTGGGGCATCAAGATGCCCTTTTCGGCACGGCTCCGGATATATTTCTGCTTCAGCAGGGAGAGCTGAAGGAAGAAGAGTTCCTCGAATTTGAGCCGGTAGGAAGCCTTCGAGAGCGCGGTCTGATCCTGCGGAAAATGGATCTGCCGCAGCGCATATGACAGCGGGACGAGCCCCTTCTCGGCAAGGATATAATCGGGCAGCGGGTCCTGGATGACGGGGAGCGCCTCATTGAGGGCCTCCGTCATCAGGCGGAGCATCACCTTGCCGGTGATGCCGCCGTTCTTGAGCTTTTCGGTCGAAGGATAGACGCCCGTCAACACGCCCGCAGAAACGCTGCCGCCGGGGTTGTCGACCTCGGGATGCACGAGATTGATGCGGTCGCTGAAGACGGAGGGCTTGCCGAAGAAGATCCAGACGGAGCCGGGCGTCAGCCGGGCGTGCATCCATTTGATGCCCTTGAAGAAGACGACTTCGGTCTCGCCGCTTTCGTCGGCCACCCGGGCGACCAGCCGCGTCACCGCACCCCAGCGGTTCCCGGGGTTTTCGACGGGTTTGCCGTCCTTGCCGAGGAGGCGGACCGAGAGGACCTGTGCCTGGATCTGGACGGAGGCCATCGTCGGGGTGATGTCGGCGATGCGATTGAGCCGGCTGCGGTCGATGTAACGGAACGGATAAGTACGGATAAGGTCGCCGACGGTATGGACGTCGAGTTCGGAAGCGAGCAGCGCCGCCCGCCGCGGTCCCACCCCCGGCAGATACTGTATTTCTTTATCCAATACTTTAATGTCCATCTCTATCCGACCATCACAAGTCTCAACTGTTTGTTTTTCAATTCAACATCATCAATTCTCAAAAATACTGCAAGTCCCTCACGCACATTTTTCCGTCCACGTTACCCCTTCCCTAAATCCCTTCCCTCGGGGAAGGGACTTCCCATCGCCTTAAGGCGCTGGGAATAAGGTAGTTTCGCAAAAGTATAGCTTAAATCCATTGTTATTTGCACCATTTATCCAGCCAGCCAAAGTAGCTGCGATGCCAGTAGAGGGCGTTCTGGGGCTGGAGGATCCAGTGATTCTCCTCCGGGAAGACGATCAGCTTCGAC
>JAEEGL014421962.1_pt1 | contig 10855 bp, 8 predicted proteins | sample 9134231 | NCBI WGS metagenome assembly JAEEGL01 (sample SAMN16246548, study PRJNA631951) | gut metagenome | biome: gut microbiome; feature: rumen; material: fiber-attached | host: Bos | place: Iran: Karaj | collected 2018-10
AGCTCTCTGATTATATCTGAAACCTTCATTTCCTTGCCGTTAACTGAGGTAGGAATTCCTTTATCAAATGTAAGTGTCACATATTCTGCCTCGTCAGGAGCCTTCTCAGGATATGTGCCAAGTACGAGCAGGTGGTCGTAATTAGGCTCATTTGCCGGATCCTCAAGCTCAAGTCCCTCATGGCTTATATGCCATAAGTTACGGTCACGGCTGTAAGAAGAATCTGCAGAGAATGGAAGATGGATACCGTGCTGCTTACAATACTCGATCTCTTCCTCACGTGAGTTCATTGTCCATGAATCCTGTCTCCATGCAGCGATTATCTTAAGCTCAGGACCAAATGCCTTGATAGCAAGCTCAAAACGAACCTGATCGTTACCCTTACCTGTAGCACCATGACAAATTGCTGTAGCGCCTTCCTTGTGGGCGATATCTACAAGAAGCTTACCGATAAGCGGTCTTGCCATTGATGTACCTAATAAATATTCATTTTCGTATACAGCGCCTGCTTTAACGGTAGGTACGATGAAATCATCACAGAACTCATCAACTACGTCTAATATGTAGCACTTTGAAGCTCCGCATGACTTAGCTCTTTCCTCTAAGCCGTCTAATTCGCTCTCCTGACCAACGTCGATACAAACACAGATAACCTCGTAATCATAGTTTTCCTTAAGCCATGGAATAATGGCTGTTGTGTCAAGTCCGCCTGAGTAGGCAAGTATAACTTTCTCTTTCATTATAAATATTCCTCCTTGTAAAAGTACGTATAATCATTCTTTAACCATTCAATAATATACAACGAATTGTAAAGTTATGCAATACCCAAATGTATATAATTATTGTTACATTTTTTATTGATTATAGGCAATAGAAATGCTCATGATAATTGCCGTCAACAGGCATCTTCTAAAAATATGCTTGCATAATATACATAAAATATGTATAATTATAAATCGTATCGGCAATTAATAATAATCTATGTACATAATCTCTCAAGAGTGTTATAATGCTCTTTTGTATTATGAAATTTTTTTGTAAGGTAGATCAAAAGGAGACGTAATATGATCAAAGTAGGAATAATCGGTTCGACAGGCTATGCCGGACAGGAACTTGTAAGACTTTTACTTGGACACAAGGAAGCCGAGATAGTGTGGTATGGTTCTAGGAGCTATATAGATAAGAAGTATTCAGAGGTTTTCGGCAATATGTTCGAGATTGTTGATGACAGATGTCTTGATGATAATATGGATGAGCTGGCAACAAAGGCGGATGTGATCTTTACAGCAACACCGCAGGGCTTATGTGCATCCCTTGTCAATGAAGAGATTTTGTCTAAGGTTAAAATTATTGACCTTTCAGCAGACTTTAGAATTAAGGATGTTTCCGTATATGAGAAATGGTATGGAATAGAACATAAATCTCCTGAATATATTAAGGAAGCGGTATATGGTCTGTGCGAGATCAATCGTGAGGATATTAAGGGCAGACGTTTGGTAGCTAATCCGGGTTGTTATACTACCTGTTCGATCCTTTCACTGTATCCGCTTGTAAAGGAGGGCGTTATTGATCCGGACAGTATAATAGTAGATGCAAAGTCAGGAACATCAGGCGCAGGAAGAGGTGCCAAGGTTGCCAATCTTTACTGCGAGGTCAATGAGAGTATTAAGGCATATGGTGTTACCAATCACAGACATACTCCGGAGATCGAAGAACAGTTAGGCTATGCGTGCGGAAGACAGATAATGATCAATTTCACACCGCATTTGGTGCCTATGAACAGAGGAATTCTTGTTACGGCTTACGGTAATCTTACAAAGGATTATACATATGATGAGCTTAAGAAGATATATGACGATTATTATTCTAAGGAACGCTTTATAAGAGTTCTAGAAAAGGATGTGTGTCCTGAGACGCGCAATGTTGAGGGAAGCAACTATGTTGATATTAATTTCAAAATAGATGAAAGAACAAAGAGAGTTGTTGTAATGGGGGCTCTTGATAATCTTGTCAAGGGCGCAGCCGGACAGGCTGTTCAGAATATGAATATCATATTCGGACTTCCGGAGAGTATGGGACTTGAGCAGCCTCCGATGTTCCCGTAGAAAGAGAGGATTAGAAATGGTTAACAGTGAACTTAATATGGATCAGCTTCTTATCAAGGCACAGACACTTATAGAAGCGTTGCCGTATATTCAGAAATTCAATGGAAAGAAAATAGTGGTCAAGTATGGCGGAAGCGCGATGCTTGATGAGAATCTCAAATATAATGTTATTAAGGATGTGGCATTATTAAAGCTTATAGGTCTTAATCCAATCATCGTTCACGGCGGTGGCAAGGAGATAAGCAAATGGGTGGAGATGATAGGCAAGGAGCCGGAATTTATCAACGGTCTTCGTGTTACCGACGGAGAGACGATGGAGATTGCCGAGATGGTTTTGTCCAAGGTCAACAAGGGGCTTGTTCAGATGATGCAGAAGCTTGGCGTAAATGCTGTCGGTATCAGTGGTAAGGATGCAGGTCTTATGACTGTCAAAAAACGTTTTCCGGGCGGCAAGGATATTGGATATGTAGGAGAGGTATGCAAGGTTGACGGAACAATTCTTGACACTCTGCTTGAGAAGAATTTTATCCCTGTTATCGCACCTATCGGATCTTCCGAGGATTTTGAAAGCTACAACATTAATGCTGATGATGCGGCATGTGCTGTTGCAAAGGCTATTAAAGCCGAAAAACTGGTATTCCTTACCGATATTGAGGGTGTATTTGTTGATCCTAACGATAAGAGTACCCTGATATCCGAGATGGAGGTTTCGGAAGCGAAAGAATTTATTGAAAAGGGAATTGTTGGCGGAGGAATGCTTCCAAAGCTTTCTAACTGTATAGATGCTATAGAAAACGGTGTTTCAAGAGTGCATATTCTTGACGGACGTGTGGAACACTGTCTGTTGCTTGAGTTCTTTACCGAAAAAGGTATCGGAACAGCGATCCTTAAGGAGCCGTTGTTCTGATGCGGCATTATGCCGGAACTTACCTTTCTTTCAGATAAGATATAGTACAAATTTAAGTTACGGCAGATGTTAAAATGTTTGTTGATCAGTAATTGGAGATATATATGAGAACAAAATGGCTGACATTTATATTGGTTGGTATAATGGTCATCACAATGACTTTTGGTTGTGGCAGCAGCAAAAAGGTTGAAGAGCCTGCAGATAATCTTCCAGTAACCTTTGATAATATGATGGCAAAATGGAAGAAGGACAGTACATCAAACAGTGCGATATGCTGGTATACGGATGAGACCGATCAGCGCTGGTTAGCGCAGAAATCCCTTGATTTTGAAAAAGAGTACGGGATAAAGGTTGATCTCGTATATTATGACGGCGCGCAGCTTTTTGAGGATATCAATCAGGCTAATCAAAACGGTATTGGTCCGGATGTTTATTTGATGGGTAACGATCGATTAGAGTTTGCGATAACCGGAGATATGGCTATGCAAAATGATGCCTTTGATGATGCCTTCTGGCAGGAGAATTATCCGGAAACGGCTAAAAAGGCGCTTAATTACAAGGGAAAACAATATGGTTATCCGATATATTTTGATACCTACTGCCTTGTTTATGATGCCAATCTGTTAGAGAACGCACCGGCATCGATCGATGATATCCTTACGTTTTTGGATGAATATGAGGATACGGGATCAACAAAGGCCGTTTTTCGTTGGGATGTTGCCGATCCCTATATTAATTCCATGTTCATAGCATCCTATGCCGATATTTTCGGTGAAAATGGAGATGATCTTACCTCTTTTTCGGTTAATGGAGAGCAGGAGGTCAAGGCGATGGAGTATTTCCAGTCGCTTTCGGCATATCTTTGGATGGATAAGACTAATATTTCCCATGATACAGTTGTAAACCGTATTAAGGAGGGTACACTGGTCTTAGGTCTTTGCAAGTCTGACATACTTCCGGTTTTATATGAGATGAGAGATGAAAAAACAGATGCTGATACTTCAGGAGAAGAAGATAACACAGACAGTTCTTTAGCAGATGCAGAGTCTGAAGGAGAAGAAGATAACACAGACAGCTCTTTGGTAGATGCAGAGTCAGAAGGGGAAAATGATAACACAGATAATAGTGAGGATGGTTCAACAGATAATAAAGATGAAACAAATTATCAGGTTGCCTATGTACCAAGCTTAACGTCAGAGCTTTCGTCAACCTGTTATTCTACTACCTATGGTGCATTTATCAATCCGTATGGCAGCAACAATGCTGCAGGCAATATGTTTGCGCTTTATCTAAGCTATGAGGATCAGTCAAGGCAGTATATGGGTAACGGCAAGCTTCCGGTTGTTAATCAGAAGTATCATTTTGACGAGATGCAGGCAGTGTTATATGCACAGTATCAGAATTCAAAACCGGTTCCAAAGACAATGCTTCTAGGCGATTATCTTACTCAGAGCGCAATTACCTTTGACGCGATCTGGGAGGGGAAAAATGCAAAAGAGGAGCTTGATAAGCTTCAAAGCGTGATGGAAGACAGGATCAGATAAGTATAATAAATGAATAAAATAATATAAAAGCCTCATATAATAACTACTGATATTATTGATGGACGGTATGATAAGAAAGCAGTTTATTTATTGCTTTATACGGTTTGATGCCGGCAGGGATTTCATTGATGACAGGAGGGTTATTATGTGGGGCTTTTTGATCGCAATGCTCTCCGGAGCGCTTATGAGCGTTCAGGGAGTATTTAATACTGAGGTGACAAAGGAGAGCGGAACCTGGCTCACTAATTGTTTTGTTCAGCTTACTGGCTTTTTGGTCTGCGCGGCGCTATATATGTTCGCTGAGGCGGATAAGGTATCTTTTGGGGCTTTGTTTAAGGTTGATAAGAAATATATGCTGCTTGGCGGCGTTATAGGCGCATTTATCACCTTCACGGTAATTAAAAGTATGGCGGCTTTAGGGCCTGGAAAGGCGGGACTTGCAATATTCATCACTCACGGTTTAGTTGCTTATCTTATTGAGCTTTTCGGTCTTTTCGGGGTGGAAAAGGTACAGTTTTCGTGGACTAAGCTTATAGGAATAATTGTAGCTGTCATAGGTTTATTTGTTTTTAATCAAAAAAATATTTAAAAAAATAATAAAAATAGATATTGTCATTTTATGGATTTTTGGGTATTATGGATATATCCTTTTTTATTGTATTACATGTCTTTTCTCCTGATTTTTTGATTAGGAGGAATTTTAATGAAAACAGTATATTTCACATTGGTATTATTGACTCTTTTAGGGTTGCTTTCCGGCTGTAACGGCAGTGGGACTATGTATGCGGCGTCATCTGGAAAGAGCGAGGCTGATGTCTGTAAACAGGATATGATTTCATCTGATATTAAAGATGACTTAGAGGTGCACAATACCGAGGATTCAGGTAAGCAGAAGGATGAATCTGCTGCTTCAGGTGACAGTACTTTACAGGTGGATGATCATAAAACTGATTCTATTGAGCAGCAGGCATTAGGCTGTGTATATGTTTTTGTATGTGGAAAGGTTGTTGATCCGGGTGTTTATAAGCTGCCGGATAACAGTAGGATATGTGATGCGCTTGAGGCCGCAGGAGGAGTTACCAAAGAGGGAGCCTTTGAGGCGTTAGATCAGGCAAAGCCCTTAGTTGACGGGCAGACCATTTACGTTCCCGGCAAAGAGGAAGAATGGGTAAGAACTGTTGAAGAGGAAAGGGCAGAGGATAATAATTCAGACGCAAAAGGGTCTGACGGACTTATTAATATCAACACCGCTGAACTTAATGCTCTTATGACACTGCCCGGAATAGGACAGGCTAAGGCGTTAGATATCATAAAGTACAGAGAGGAGCATGGAGGCTTTCAATCTGTAGAGGATATCATGAACATTCAGGGCATCAAGGAAGGTGTATTTAATAAAATAAAAGATCGTATCAGTATTTAACTTAAGGATATTATAGAGGAGATCTGAAATGAAGAAAGTATTAGTTGTTGATGATGAAAAGCTGATTGTTAAAGGAATCAAGTTCTCTTTAGAGCAGGATGAAATGGAGGTTACTGCTGCTTATGATGGTGAAGAGGCGTTAGAGCTTGCGAAGAATAATGATTTTGATATCATACTGCTCGATGTTATGCTTCCGGGATTATCAGGCTTTGATGTATGTCAGGCTATACGTGAATTTTCAGATGTGCCTATAATCATGCTTACCGCAAAAGGCGATGACATGGACAAGATACTGGGTCTGGAATATGGTGCGGATGACTATATTACCAAGCCGTTTAATATATTAGAGGTTAAGGCAAGAATCAAGGCTATAATCAGAAGAAATCATAAAAAGGCTCCTGAGAGCGATGATGTAAGAACTATAGTTGAGGGTGATATGACTATAGATCTTGACAGCAGGAGAGTTTCAATCTCAGGTCAGGATATTAATCTTACAGCTAAGGAATTTAACATTTTGACACTTCTTCTTCTGCATCCGAATAAGGTGTATTCAAGAGATGACCTTCTTAAAGCAGTTTGGGGAAGCGATGCTTTAGGTGACGGACGTACGGTGGATGTGCATGTAAGAAGATTAAGAGAAAAGATCGAGAGTAATCCGGGAGATCCTAAGTATATTCAGACTAAGTGGGGAGTTGGTTACTATTTTAAAAAATAGATTTTTTACTAATCCCTTTATGAGCCTTAGATTCATAGTATTTTGTTCTTATTTGCTGCTTAGCATGCTGTTGATGTCAGCCTTCAGCATGCTTCTGCAGCATTCTTATAATGACAGGATGGTTAAGCAGAAGCTTACATTAGTTCAGAATCAGTGTAGCATTCTCGGTAACCAGATACTTGTCAATCAGTTCACAATGGATGCGTTAAGGAGTAATCTTAATGTTCAGATCGACCAGCTTGCCAATGTGTGGGAGGGTCGTATTCTTGTGATCGATTCCAATTACAAAATTCTTAAGGATACATACACGATTGATCAGAACAATTATATTGTTTATGATGAAGCGGTTAAGGTCATGCGCGGTGAGATTGATAAAAGTGTACGCATGGTTGATGATTATGCTGAGGTGATCATTCCTATTGCCACCGCTGATAAGGTGGTTAACGGTATTATGATAGCTACAGTGTCATTGCGGGACATCGAAGATACCAATGAATATATGAGCGGACAGATGAATATTATCATTATTATCTTTATGATGCTTTCTATTATGGCTGCTTACATTTTAGGACGGATAACAGTATCAGGAGTCGAAAGACTTAACAGACAGATAAAGATAATGAGTGAAGGTCATATCGAACCGTTAAGCGGAGGAAGCAGGTATCAGGAATATGCGGAATTGACGGATTCATTTAATGTATTGCTTAATAAGATGCAGATGCTTGAGGATTCGAGACAGGAGTTTGTATCGAATGTGTCACATGAGTTAAAGACGCCGATCACCTCTATGAAGGTGCTTGCCGATTCGCTGCTGATGCAGGAAGAGGTTCCTGTAGAGATGTACCGCGAATTCATGTCCGATATGGTTGAAGAGATAGACAGGGAGAGCAAGATAATAAATGATCTTTTGACTTTAGTTAAAATGGATAAGAAATCCTCTGCTCTTAATATCGCTCCGGTCAATATCAATGCACTGTTGGAGCTTTTGTTAAAACGTATCAAGCCTATCGCTGCCAAGCGCAATATCGAGGTCGTTTTTGAAAGCTTTCGTGAGGTTATTGGTGAGATTGATGAGGTCAAGCTTACGCTTGCATTTTCAAATCTGATAGAGAATGCAGTCAAATATAATAATGACGGTGGAAGCGTATATGTTTCGCTTAATGCGGATCACAAGTTCTTCTATGTCAAGGTACAGGATACGGGAGTCGGTATTCCTGAGGATAGTCAGTCCCAGGTGTTTGAAAGATTCTACAGGGTTGACAAGGCAAGGAGCAGGGACACCGGAGGAACGGGACTCGGTCTTGCGATCACGCGAAATGCTATCCTGATGCATAAGGGTGCCATAAAGTTATATTCGGTTCCCGGTGAAGGAACAACATTTACGGTAAGGATACCGCTTAAGTATGTGATGTGACAGACAACTGCATTATTTGTTTTCCTTTGTGCATAATATGATATAGATATAACAACTTGAGCAGTTGTCTTCGTGAAAAGGATGATAGTATGAGATATAAGGTAAGAATCAGATACAGTTTAATAATGTTTGTTTTAGTGCTCTTTAGTTGTCTTACAGGATGTGGGACTAATAAAGAGGTGAAGGAGCAGCCGGTCGAGCTTTCGGAAAATCAGATTTACATATATTATGTAAACCATGAAAGAACTGATATGGTGCAATCTGTATATACACTTGATTCAAAAAATGATATCAAGCAGAATGTTGATGAATTGATCGGTCATCTTATCGATATGACTCCGACATCGGAATGTCAGTCGCCAATACCGGAAAGCTTTACTTACATAGATAATCCGGTAGAGATTGATAAGGGAAGGATAGAGGTATCATTTTCGGTGGTATATGATAATGTTTCTGCCGAGAATCTTCTGTTTTTCAAAGGCTGTGTTGCAAAGACGCTGCTCCAGCTTGAGGGGGTTAACAAGGTTACTATACTAATGACTGATATAGCCAATACGGATCCGGAGACGGCGACAGTAAGTGAGACATTTGATCAGGACTCATTTACTATGTCATTCGGAGATATGGCGGGCAATAAGCAGACGGGTAATGTTGTGCTGTATTTTGCCAATGAAGATGGAAGTGCATTAAAGCCATACAGGAAATCCGTAGAGATGTCTAATAACATGTCTCTCGGACGAGTGGTAATAGAGGCGCTTATAGAAGGACCTAAGAGAGAAGGGTATTCTCCGACGATAACTGAAGGAACCACGATCAAGAACATTGCTGCCAAGGACGGTATCTGTTATCTTGATCTTTCAGATGAGTTCTATAATATGGATAATCCGTTAAAGAATGATATAATTGTATACTCTATAGTTAATTCACTTGTCGAGCTTCCGACAGTTTCTAAGGTTCAGTTTCTAAAGGACGGTGAAAAACTGCAGTTTTATCGGGAGACGATGCCTTTTGATGGTCTGTTTGAAAGAAATCTTGATATAATCGAACAGGAGGAGACACAATAACAATTGAAAAGACCAATGCTTTATTGGGTGGTCATGTTTGTACTTGGAGAGGTGCTTATAGGAGTAATTCCAATAACGGTTTTGGTTATTATCATAGCAACGGCGTTTCTGTTTTGTTTAATTAAGGGGAACAGTTTTAAAGAAAGCAGATCGCTTCTTTTGCTCGGATTATTATTTCTTTTCTTTGGAATGGTAAGGGCTGAGTTAGAAAGGGCGACGATAAGCCTTTGCGGATATGAGGACAAAAGCTTAGTGTGTTTTTCCGGTAAATTGGTTTCACATGATGTGAATAAAGGCAGATATCGGGTGCGTGTTATACAAATAAATGATAAGCCGGTAAGAACAAATATATGGATAGAATGCGATGATGAGATTGAGATCGGTTCTAAGATAAACGGCTCGGGCATAGTCAGAGAATATATGACAGCAACAAACTACGGGCAGTTTGATCAGAAAAGCTATGAATATTCAAAAGGGAATATTCTGTTTTTGACTAAGGTCAAAATTAACCATATACAAAAACCGGTATTTCCTTTAAGGAATTATCTGGCAAAAATTAATGAATACATAGGAAAACAATATGATGCCCGTCTTAATGAAAGTGATGCCTCGCTTGCAAAGGCTATGGTATTAGGTGATAAGGCATCACTTGATCAGGATATCTTAAAGCTTTATCAGAGAAATGGTATAGCACATCTGATAGCTATATCGGGGCTTCATATAGCTATGTTTGGCGGAGTGTTTTATTCCCTTGTAAGAAGGATTAGCGGAAGCTTTAAGATAGCAGCGGGAATTGGAATAGCATTTATTATATTGTATGGTATGCTTACGGGTCTATCAGGAGCTACCGTGCGGGCAATGATAATGCTTATCATGGCTATAATTGCCGATCTTTTTGGAAGGAAATATGATTCCGTAACTGCAATATCCGTAGCGCTTTTTATTATGCTTATAGATAATCCTAATATTGTGGGGCAGGCCGGTTTCATGCTCTCATTTGGAGCTGTTACGGGAATAGCAGTGATATATCCTGTTATGAAGGAAGAGATTACCTTAAGATTTTCCAAAGTATATGGCGTGCTTAATGGAAAGCATCATAATACTGATAAGAATAGGACTTCTAAGAACCAAGCTACTAGGAAAGACATTGCAAGTAACAGGATTACTAAGAACAAGACTGCTTGGGAAAATATAGCAGGGAACGGGATTACAAAGAGGACGATTGAAAAGAACCGGACTGTATGTGGAAAAATAATGTTTATTATTGCAAAAACAGCAGACGGCCTGCTTGTGAGTATATGTGTTAATTTGATGATATTGCCTGTAATAGTATATTACTATTATGAGGTTCCGGTGTATGGTGTTTTATTAAATATAGTTGTCGTGCCGCTTATGAGCGTTCTACTTTTGGCTCTTGTGGGGCTAGGGATCACCGGAGCTTTTTCTGATATATTTGGGATTCCTGCTATGGCATGCTCATATATAGCAGGAATTATATTCAGATGCTATGAGATATTATGTAAACTGACTGATAAGCTTCCTTACAACACAATGTGTTTTGGAAGACCAAAGATTGGCTGGATCATTTTTTATTATGTTCTTCTTGCTTTGATGCTCATTTTTACAAAAAAGAGAAGAGCGGTTTGGGCTGTGTACACACTTCCTTTTTGGGTAATGCTTCTGATA
>JAEEGL015159115.1_pt1 | contig 10855 bp, 7 predicted proteins | sample 9134231 | NCBI WGS metagenome assembly JAEEGL01 (sample SAMN16246548, study PRJNA631951) | gut metagenome | biome: gut microbiome; feature: rumen; material: fiber-attached | host: Bos | place: Iran: Karaj | collected 2018-10
ATGACAAGCCTCAGGAACGCTGAAGACTTCATGAAGCCGGAGGAGAATATTTTCCGGTCAGGTAACACGGTCGGAGAGCCGAATGCTCATGGCAACCTGGCGGCATATCCCGGGCGTGACGGACAACTGGTGCTAAAGGATACGGATAGAGAAGGAAGCGGCGATACCGGAGAAAAGCTGATCACCAGGGAGCGCGCACAAAAGATAGAGTTCAATGAACAGAAGATAGATCAGGTTTCACTGAATCTTCAGGAGCTCAAGATGAATTTTCAGTACAAGGAAGATGAACTTGAAAAGATGAAGAAGACAGTGAGCGAACAGGAAAAGACAATAAAGCGTTTGGAAGAAACAGAAGGCAAAAAGAAAGATCTGAGTGAAGATCAGAGAAGACAGCTGGTGGACAGGTTAAAGAATGAGGCTATAATAGCCGGGATGAGAAACGGTGTAGGTGAGTAGGAGGTGTTTGTATGTCGGTATTTTTATCTTCTATGAAAGCGATGGGAACACAGCTGCTTAGCGGACTGCTTGGAGGAGGCGGCAGCGGAGGCGGCGGTTCAAACAAAGCATTTTTCCTGACAGAACAGGGGGAAAGGCTTCCGGTCCAGTTTAACCCGGAGCAGTTGAAGATTACCAAAAGCGTAGAATACAAGACGACAACCACCAAGGAAAACGAAAAGGAATACGCGGAGTTCTCCGGTGTTGTTTCTCCTACGATGGAGATCAGCTTCTTTTTTGATACATCGGGCAGCATTCCGGAGGATTCCGGCAGCAGCGGGCTGTCTTTATCCACCATCACAAGCCTTATCGGTTTAGGTGATCTGACCGGAGGTCCTAAGGAGAAAGATGTTCAGACGCTGTCTGCCTCATTCTCCAATCTGATAAAGATAGTTCCCTCCCTTCGCAGACCTTCATGGGTGCTGTTTGTATGGGGGTCGGTCAATTTCCTGGGTTTTGTAAAGCAGGTGTCCACAAGCTACACCATGTTTACCAAGGACGGTATGCCGATACGTGCTCAGGTCGACGCCGTTATCATGGGATTCGGAGAGAGCGGATCCAGCAAGATAGCATTAGAGTCTCCGGACAGAACCAAGAGCCGTGTGGTTTCCGATGATACATCCATTTGGAGTCTGGCAGGCAACGAATACGATGATATCAGCAAATGGAGACTGATAGCCAAGGCAAACGGCATCATGGATCCCTTTGATATTCAATCCGGAACCGTGCTTAAGGTTCCTGCATTTAAGGAATAAAAAAAACGAACTGTCTGAGGCAGTCCGGAAAGGAGGAAGACTATGGCAGACCTGATGAAGGGTAAGACAAGCTACAAATCCCTGGTGGATGATTACAGTAATTTTCATGTTCCAACCGCAAAGATCAAAGTAAACGGTTTTGACGTAGTCAAGACTCTGGGACTGGTAGTGCATGAGATCACAGCTGTATTATCCGTTAAGTCTGCCAGCAGTGTCACCATTTTGCTGGAAGGTCTGTATGATATAGGCGATCATTCTTTTGACTCCAAGATAAAGAATACATTTACACTGGGCACAATTGTTGAGCTCGAGTTGGGCTATCTTTCCACCACCAGGAAGATCTTCAAAGGATACGTGGAGATGGTTGGCGTGAACATGGGGGTTAAGAACTATTACAGTATAGTTCTCATGGATGTAAAACGCCTCATGATGAATTCCGGACGCAAGAATGTGCTCTACAACGAAAAAAACTATTCGGATGTTTTCAAAACGGTCATGGGTACATATTCTTCCCTCTGTAGTCTTGATGTTAAGGCTACAAGCGACGATCTGACGAGTCCCATATCACAGCTCACGGACGATTACGATTTCGTGATGAACGATCTGATACTGAAGGGCAGGGTAAACAGGGAATTTATAGTATTTGCAGGAAAGGCTTATTTTAGGGAACCGTTCAGTGTTTCTACGCCTATCATGACCATGAGGCTCGGCAGGGAGCTTACAGAGTTTTCAGTCAATCATTGCTACACCGATGTGGAATATGAGGTTATAGGCGTTGACGACCAGGAAAAGCCGGTATCCGGAAAAGAGAAGGTTAAATCGGCCATAAAGAAGACACCTCTCATAATACCTACGCCAACATATAAATTTGCGCATCCGTATGTCACCACAACGTCTAAAGCTACAACCATGGCAAAGGCTCTCGCTGCCAGACAGAAGACCAAGATCTGCATCGGAAGCGGCAGGTGTCTGGGAATCCCTGAGATAGTACCGGGCAGATATGTGAAGATTGAAAATGCGGATTCCACGTTTGATATGAATTACTATATTACCGAGGTTGTGCATGAGTATACCAGAGAGGGTTATACGACGCAGTTTGATATAGGAGGATGTTCCTGATGCCGGGACTTTTTGACTACAACAGAGGAAGCGGATATGACAGCGTGATACCGGGCATAACCACCGGTGTTGTAAAGTCCAATTATGATAAGGATAACCCGGGCATGCTCCAGGTCGAGATGTTTTTGGGTGAGAGCGGTAAAAATGTCACGGGCTGGGTTCCCTATATGACGGGATATGCGGGCAAAGGATTCGGTATCTATCATCTGCCGGAGGTGGGATCCGAGGTGGTTATCGCTTTTATATGCGGAGACAGGGATCATCCGGTGGTTTTGGGGCAGCTCTGGGACAAGAAAAACACTATAACCGAGGGCGCTGTCACAGAAAAAAACACAGTGAAGAGCCTTAAGACGAAGGGCGGCATAGAGGTCGTTTTATCCGAGGAGGATAAGGACAAGGAAAAGATCACCGTGAAGACTCCGGGTGGCAGTACTTTTTCCATAGATGATGAAAATAAAAAGATTACCATCCAGGATGGCAAGGGTGAGAATTCAATGCTGTTAAACAGCGATGAAGGCAGCATTACTCTTATGGGGAAGACCAAGCTAGTATTTAAGGTGGGAGACAACACTTCCATCACCATCGAAAAAGATTCCGTAACCCTTAAAAGCAAGGATATAAAGCTGGATGCCACAGGAAATCTTGACCTGGGAGGCCAGAACATAAAAGGTGCAGCCAAGGCAAATCTTGAGATGGAAGGTAAGAGCGGAGCTACCATAAAAGCTTCGGGATCATTGAAGATTAATTCCAGCGCAATGCTGGAGGTTAAGGGTAGCATGGTAAAGATTAATTGATCAGAGATCGGGGGCAGTTATGAGTGATGATGTTAATGCCTTTTTAGGCAGAGGATTCAGATTTCCCATACAGGTAGATGATATCACAGGTAAGATGCAGACCTCGAGCTACGAGGATGACATAAAGGAAGCTATATATATCATATTGATGACCAGGAAAGGCGAGCGTGTGATGAAGCCCGAGTTCGGATGCGGCGTTCATGATTACGCTTTTGCCACCATGGATTACACCACTCTGTCACTTATGGAAAGGGAGGTAAAGGATGCCCTTACCATATGGGAGCCGAGGATCAGGGATCTTGAGGTGAACATTGTGGAGGATGATAAGAGAGAAGGATGTGTTCTCATAGACATAAACTATGTGGTGAGATCCACCAACAACCCTTACAACCTTGTATTTCCCTTCTACATGAATGAAGGCTTCGGTGAAAACGCGCTGTAATGTTTTACCATTTGTGAGAATAAAAAGAGAGGAGGAAGAGTTTTATGTTAGTCGGAACAGATAACGCCGATGACATCATACGCCGAATGGCGCAAAAAGCTGAAAGCTATGTGCCTGAGTGGCGTTTTGATCCGGAAAACCCGGACATAGGTACTGCCATCAGCCTGGTATATGCCAAAATGTTAGCCGGAACATATAAGAAAATGTGGTCTCTTCCCCATAAAAACCAGATTGCCTTTTTTAACTGCCTGGATGCAAAGCTTTTGCCCGCTCTTCCTTCAAAGGGATATGCGACCTTCGGGATGAACGATGACGAGACCGAGGGAGTGGAGCTTACAGCCGGAACGCAGCTTATCGCTCCGTCCGTGGGACCGGATTCGGAATCGGTATCCTTTGAGACGCAGGACGATATATTCGTAACGCCGGCTAAGGTCATCCGTATCATGGAGACTAGCCAAAAGGATGATTACATCGGAGTTCTGGATAACAAGGAGCTTTTTGATGACAATAAGACCATCGATTTTTTTGGCAGACAGGGAGAGAACCTTCAGGAGCATAAGCTGTATTTCTGCCAGGATGATGCTTTCGGCATCACATCCGGCGGTCAGATAGACATAAGCTTTTTTAATCACGACAAGCCGGTTGCCGATGAGTATCTGAATATTCTGACGAATCCACAGGTTGCCGAGTTTTCGTACAGTACCGAGGACGGTTACGTCGGATTCAAGAGTATCACGAAGATCCCCGGAGGTATCCGGTTCATTATAGGCAAAAACGATCCGGCGTTTTTTAAGATTGAGGAAAACGATGCAGAGACGTATTGGATCTGCTGCAGCATAAGTGATTGTTCAGCTCTTAAGAAATGGCATTTTGACAAGCTCACGATCAAAAGCCGCAGGGATCATCTGACACCGGAGAGCGTATATGCCAACGAGAGGGAGATGAAGGTCGACGATTTCTATCCCTTCGGTGAAAAGTTCTCCGACTACAACGAAGTATATTTTATGTCGGATGAAGCCCTCCAAAAGAAGGGAGCGAAGATCCAGCTTTCGTTCAATGTGGATTATGCGAAGATTCCTCTGGATTACGAGGAAGGCAAGTCTACCGAGTGGAACTGGGTAATGCGCAAGGAGGACTTCAGGCCTGATTTCACTTATGATATCACCATAGAAGAGGTGGTATGGGAATACTTCAACGGCGTTGGCTGGGCACCCTTATTTGACAAAAACAGATACAGCGATCTGTTCTCGGCCAAAACCGGTACGGTAGGTCAGTATAATCACCTTCAGTTTACCTGTCCCTCCGATCTGGCACCCATATTGGTGGGAGCGAGGGAAGGCTGTTGTATAAGAGCGCGTATTACCAAGGTCAACAACCTCTACAAGATGAAGGGGTATTACATTTCACCGGTAGTTGACAATGTAAGCTTTGATTATGATTACGATAAAAACCCGCTGGGAGCCGGGCTTCTGGTGACAGAGAATAACCGCACGAAGACCCGCTTTTTTGTGGGCATGGACGGAAGCTGTCAGGAGATTAAGCCCTTTACGGGTATTGATTATGATGCACACGCCATGTATCTGGGGTTTGATAAGGCCCCCAAGGGAGGTCCTATAAAGATATTACTGGATTTCACCGAGATACTGCCGCTGAAGGAGGAAAAGCTGCTTTGGGAATATTATGACGGCAGCGGCTGGCAGGAGCTTGACATGGTGGATGAGACCGAGAACATGTCAAAGACCGGCATTGTGACTCTTATGGGGCACAGTGATTTCAGCAGGTGTGAGCTTTTCGGCGAGGATTACTACTGGATCAGGATTTCACGTTTACAGGGACAGTACGGAATCCGTAAAAAGAAGATCAGAAGAGAGGCGATCTCAAACGATCTTGCACCCAAGGAGTTGTTGCCCTGTCTGGCCGGAATTTACATGAATTCCGTGAAGATACGCCAGGGCAATCCCGAAGAGACCGAGTATTTCCACATGGAAGTATACCAGGAGAATGTATCCTTCCCGCTCAACAAGGGGGGGCTTATAGAAAGCCGCGTATATGTGGACGAGCTTGCGGATCTTACCAGAAATGAGATCATCAAATTGGCAAAAGAAGGCCGTCTGGAGCCGGAGTACCGTGAAGACGGAGAGATGACCAAAGCGTGGATAAAATGGGAGATGGTAGACAACTTCCTGGATTCAACAGCCACGGATCGCCATTACTGTCTGGATTATATCGAAGGAGTGCTCAGGTTCGGCGACGGACGAAGAGGTAAGATACCGCCTGCGGGAAGAACCGATTCCATCAGGGTTGTATATAAGACGGGCGGAGGAGATATCACTAACGTAAAGGAAAACTCCATCGTCCAGTTCGGAAAATATGTGGGTGCCGTTAATTCGGTCACTAATCCCAAGAGACTTTACGGAGGATGTGATTCCGAGAATCTCAGGGACGGACTTAAGAGAAATGCAGCCATACTGAGGCATCAGAACATGGCAGTGACCGCCAACGATTACGAGGAGATCGCCTTTTCGGCATCCCGCATGATACAGAAGGTTCATTGCTTTTCGGGCTATAATGCTCTCGGAGAAAGACGCAACGGCTGCATAACGCTTGTTATCCTGCAAAAGGATTACAAGGACGGCAGGAACCGTTTCCATGAGCTTAAGGTTCAGGTTGAAAACTACATGAAGGGAAGGATAGGCAATTCCCTGATAGAGAGAAATGCCTTTTCTATCATAGAACCGGAGTTTGTGGAGCTTTCCGTCAGAGCGGAAATATATGCGGACGGCTTTGAGGACGTTTTCCGCATCAAGAATCAGATCCTTCTGAAACTTGCGAAATTTTTGGATCCGGTCAGCGGCAATTTCGACGGAGGCGGCTGGGAGATAGGGACTATGCCAAATGCCTTCCAGATCAGGAATGCCATAAGCGATACCATCGGAAACGGACAGATAAAGCAAGTTTTCCTCAGTGCGTATGTTGGTGAGAAGAGCAACCGCACAGAGGTTGAGATGGACAGTATATTAAAGCATAAATATATTCTTCCCGTCAGCGGGGAGCATGAAGCCATAATACATATCCGTTAGAAAAGAGGTGAGCAGGGGTGTTGACGGAATATTCCCTTGATACTGAAAATTTCAGAGATATCATGGATGAAGCCAAGAATATGGTGGTGAGTCTGTTCCCGGAATGGACCGATTTCAACTACCATGATCCCGGTATCACCATGCTGGAGCTTTTTGCCTGGATCAAAGAGGGACAGCAGTTCTACATGGATCAGATCGGTGAAGATCACAAAAGAAAATACATGAAGCTTTTGGGATTGGAGCTTAAACACGGCACTCCCGCCAGAACCTTTGTCACGGTGGAAAACGATGAGGAAGTGACATTGCCGGAGGGTACAAGACTTCTGGCAGGTACCATTCCCTTCACACTCATGAAAAGGCAGTGCATAGTAAAGAATAAGCTGATAAGTTGCTGTTCCGGCAACATGATGTCCAGGAGCGGAGATTACGACATACAGGAAGAGGCTGATATTGAGCATATATATCTCTATCCCTTCAGCCGTGAGCCTAAGGGCGGGAAATGTATGTATCTGGGATTCGAAAACAGGTTGCCGGTGGACGAGAGAGTCGGAATATTTGTAGGAGTCACCAACGAAAAGGCGAGAGAAAGGGTAAAGCTGAAGGCGCACCTTCCTTTCCCAATGATGACCATGGTATGTGAGTACTACGGTTCCAACGGATGGACATTTATCGAAAAATTCGAGGACGGCACCTTCGGCATGATGCAGAGCGGCATGGTCTATATGTCTATCGCCTCGGATATGGTAAAGCTTAAGATAAACGAGAAGGAGGGTTATTACATTCGTGTGCGTCTTTTAAATGCGGATGTGGATTTCCCACCGATCATTAACAATATAAATCTCAATGTGATGTCCGTAGTTCAGATCGAACGTCAGATAAGCTGCAGGCATATAGTGCCCAAGGAGGATGAGGGACATTGCGAGATAAGGGATGACAGCTTTGCGGGTGTTTGCGGTCAGAATTTCCTGTATTGGAAAAAAGGTCAGGACTATTATCCGGTAGAGTGTTTTACAAAAAGGATAGATATGGAGGATCAGGCGGGAAGTGCGGTTTTCTCATTCGAATTAAAAGAAAAAACGGATGAGATCCTGGTGATCAACTACGAGCCCGGCGGCAATGTGGACAGGAACCTTGGCATAGGCACGGGACTCCCGTATCAGGAGTGCGATCTCAAGTCCGTGGATGTAATACCGGACCGTATCAATATCATGGTTCATGAGATAGGAACGGGTAACGGATTTAGGATTTGGCAGAGAGTTGAGGACTTCGGAGCTTCGGGTTCCGAGGACAGACACTTCATGGTGGACAAGGAAAACGGCAAGATCCTCTTCGGAGATTGCGAGAGGGGGATGGCTCCCGAGGGAGACATTATACTGATAACCTACGCCACCACCTTGGGAGACCAGGGAAATGTCAAGAAGGGTACACTCAACAGGTTTGCCGACATGGACGAGGAGGTCCTTCGGGTTACCAACAAGCAGGACGCCGCGGGAGGAACCAAGGGCGAGACCATGGAGGAATGCTTTTACAGGGCAAGGCAGATGGCCAGACATCCCATGACCGCCATCACAAATGAAGATTACGAGAGATACGTGATGTCTACCCCCGGTTTGATATTGGATTCCTGCAAGGTATTATCGTCGGATTACAAAGCCAAAAAATCCGATCATATCAATGAAAACAGACTGACAATAGTCGTTAAACCCGGTGCTTTCGAGGGCAAGAACGAGGTCAGTGAGTTTTATCGCAAGAACATCCTGGCACATCTCGAAAAATACAGGATGGTGGGCACGAAGATAGAGATAGCTTGGCCCAGATATATCGATGTTGAGGTTGCGCTTGACATAGTGGTGAAACCGCATTTTGTCAGAGCGAGAGAAGAGATAGACAGCGCCGTCAGAGGATTTTTCGCAAATCTTGAAAAGAGCTTCGGTTCAGAGATAACCTACAGCGATCTTTACGGCATTCTGGACATGCTGGAGTGCGTGGACGAGATCCTGGAGATAACCATAGATGTGCGTGACGGCAAGGTAAAGAGGAGCCCCGACGGCAATTTCATTCTGCCGGAAAACGGAGTCATACGTTTGAACAACGTTCAATACATCATCACAATGGCAGGCTGATACAGATGAAATACTGAAGGGAGAGTGCGGCTGTTGGGAAAGAAAACAAAATATTTTATGTTGAATAACGGTATGCAGTTTCAACGATGTCTCCTGCAGAACTTGAGCTTTGATCGTGGAAGACTGAGACCGGGCTCGACAGAGGAAGGACACAGCGTCCTGCTTTCGAGGGTGTTTGACAGCGGACAGACGGACATGGAATGGCATCAATGGCTGTGCACCATGGATAACGAAGGCAATGTTGCGTACACGGTGTACATATATACCGCCAACAATCTGATGCGAGTCATAGACGGCAGAGAAGAGAGCACGGAGGAGGTTCTGTTCGATAAGACCGTCGATTGGGAAAAGAAAAAAGAGATATTCGAACCATACATGCAAAAGAAGGCTGAGCGGATAGAGGATATTTTACTTCATGAAGTTTCGGGGCGTTACCTGTGGTTCGCCATGGAGATATATGAACAGCCGGGACAGCATCTGGGCATCGAGAAGATAAAGATATCCTTCCCAAGACAGAGTTGGATATCGTATCTGCCGGAAATATATCAAAGCACGGATAAAAATATGTTTTACGAGCGGTTTCTGGCGGTATATCAGACCATGTATGAGGAATTGAATGATGTGATCCGGAATATGCCGAGCTTCCTGGATATAGACGGCGCCGAGGGACATTACCTAAAATGGCTGGGCAAGTGGTTGGATATTAATGAAGGCTACATGTGGTCAGAGGACCAGTTGAGGGAGCTGCTGAAGAAAGCTCGGTACATATACAAGTACAGAGGCACGCCAAATGCGATCCTTGAGCTGGCAAGGCTGTATACAGGCAATAAAGATGTTTATCTGGTGGAAAACCACAGAGAGCGGGACTGTGAGACGGAAGAGAGCAGCAGGGATTACGAGAATCTCTACGGCACGGATTCCTTTAGGTTCCAGGTTCTGGTGAAAGAGGAGTTCATTCCGTCCACCAGGGAATATAAAACATTGACCAGGATTTTGGAGGAGGTCAAACCGGCTCATATGGAAATGCAGCTGATCCCGTTAAGACCTTATATGTTCCTGGGCAATCATGTTTATCTGGGCATCAATTCCTGTCTGGGAGAGTACAGGGAAAGCGCCTTGGATGGCAAGGCAAAGGTATCACTTACATTACTCGGAGACGGTAAACAAATATAATAAACGGAGGTTTTTATGAAGAACGCAAAATACTATCCCTTTGAGAGAAATAAATATTTTTACGGAAAGCTTTTGTCCGTAGATGATTTCGAGCTTGAGCAGAGATATACCAACAACAAGAGAAGGATGACAAACCGTTATCTCTTCGGTATGGGTGTAGTGGCAGGTCTCTATGTTGTCAGGGTTGATGAGAAGACACTCTCCATAGAAAAAGGCTTCGCTATGGATTACTCAGGAAGAGAGATCGTGGTTGAGAATCCCGTTATCAAAAAGCTTTCCATGCTGGAGGGATATCAGGCGAGCATCGAAGAGGGAGAAAAGGATTACGCTTACCTTTGTCTCGAGTATGACGAAAAAGAGACCGGAGCCGTAAATAACCTTGCGGGTAATGGAACGCTTGGTGAGGAGCAGGTTTATAACCGCATCAGTGAATCCTACAGACTCTATCTTACAGAGGCTGAGCCGGACAGCGAGATATCCGATCAGGAGAATCTTTACGAGCAGGCCAGAGTCATATATCAGGGCAACGGTGTAAAGATTAAACAGATCATACCCAGATATGCCGTATCCGGTACCAAGTGTGATATTCGTTTCCAGATCGAAAACACCAGCAGAAGATATCTTTCATTTTCAATGGATATGGAGTTTGAAGGATTGAATTTCGGCGGTCAGAGGAGGGTTCCGGTAAGCTTTAACGAGACTCAGTACGAGAAGACCGGTCACTATGAATTCACATACACACTCAGTGTTGCCGACGCTTCCGATCTTATGGCGAAGGTCAGAACTCTGTGCAGTGATATGAAGGTCTACATCGATCAGAATCCGGTGAAGACAGATGCTGAAGATACAGAGGATTTCGTAGCTGTAAATAAAG
>JAEEGL015734830.1_pt1 | contig 10855 bp, 5 predicted proteins | sample 9134231 | NCBI WGS metagenome assembly JAEEGL01 (sample SAMN16246548, study PRJNA631951) | gut metagenome | biome: gut microbiome; feature: rumen; material: fiber-attached | host: Bos | place: Iran: Karaj | collected 2018-10
GCTTGATCAAGCTCTCCAGGCTCAGCCCCGCCATCATCTTCTGCAGGTTTGCGTTGTTGTTGGCCTCCTTGGCCACGTCGCCGCGCTTCGCCGCCATGCTCTGCATCATTCTCCCCAGGATCGCCGCGGTCTGCGGGTTGCGGGAGAGCTCGCCCATCGTGTCCTTGATGGAGTAGCAGGCCGGGTCGTAGTCTGCGGTATCAAACCAGTTGATCACCGCCTGCTTGCGGAAGAGGTACGCCGGATTCGGCTCCGCGACCCTGCGGACGATGCTCTCGTCGCGCAGCCCGCCGCTCACGGCCTCGATCTTGTGTTCTCCCGTGATCGGAACCGTAAATGTGAAGACGGTCCTGCCGGACTTCGTCTCCGCCTCTTTACCGTCCACAAGCAGGGTCACGCTCCCGCAGTTGGAATAGACCTTGATCTGCGTCTCATCCTCCGCGCGGTCTCGGTAGCGCTTGCCGCACAGATGCACGAAGGGCTCGTCGCTCCAGGCCGCCTTGTAGAGGTAGAAAGCGTCCTTCTTCGTCTTGTGGTCGAACTCCACAAGCCCCTTCTGGTTCTCGCCCTTCTTGCCTCCCTCGTCGCGCCCGTCGGCCGCGAAATCAAAGAGGTTCCACACGTGCGTCGCCCACAGATAAGGCCGCTCCTCGATCATGCGCAGCATATGTTCATGGTAAATGCACTGGTACTCCTCGGTGTAATCTCCCTTCTCGGGCTGCGAAGAGTGAAATGCGCAGTTGGCGTCCGCACCGTACTCCGAGAAGCCGATCACCCGGTCGGGGTACATCGCGTGATACTCGTCGAAGAACCGGTCGTTCTGCTCCAGCTCGCCCAGATACCAGCCGAAATACAGGTTGTAGCTTGCCAGGTCCGCGACCGGAATCAGCGGGGACTCCTTCTCCAGCATGAACGCGTGGGCCATCACGGTCGGCCGGGCGGGATCCATCCGGTGGCAGAGGTCATTGAGCTCCCTGTGATCCTGAAGCAGCTCCTCTGTGACGCTGCCGCTCGCCGTGATCTCATTGGACAGGCCCCAGCAGACGATCGACGGATGGTTGTAACACTGCGTGATCAGCTCCCTCATCTGGGTGAGAGCGTTGGCCTTGCCGTTCGTCATGTGCTTGGAGATATAGGGGATCTCCGCCCAGACAACGATACCGTTCTCGTCGCAGAGATCGTAAAACTCCTGAGAGTGCTGGTAATGCGCCAGGCGCAGCGTGTTCGCGCCAAGCTCGCGGATCAGGGCCATATCCTCTTCCTGTTCCTTCATCGTCAGTGCGCTTCCGAGGGCGATCCGGTCCTGATGGCGGGAGACGCCCCGCAGCGGATAGCTCCGCCCGTTCAGGAAGAAGCCCTCGTCCGGATCGATGTGAAACTCGCGGCAGCCGAAGCGTGTGCTGACCTCATCCAGCACGACGCCGCCTCGGACAAGCTTCGCCGTGACCGTGTAGAGGTAAGGATCCGCCATGCCGTCCCAGAGGCGGACATTTTTCAGGATGATGTTCGTGACGGCGTGGCCGTTCTGGGTGTCTGTGCGGCGGAACTCTCGGGTGTGTTCGGCCGGAATCTCGATCCAGACTTCGCTGCCGCCGTTCTGCCAGGTCTCCACCATGACATAGGCTTCCCGCGTGGCGAAGCGGACATCGGCGGTTACCTTGATGCCCGGCGTTCCGTCCTTCTGCAGCTCGAAATGCGTCTCCGGGACGATGATCAGGTTCACGTCGCGGTAGATGCCTCCGTAGAAGGTGAAGTCGGCCATCTGGGGGTAGACCCGGTCATTTGCGCTGTTATCCACCGAGACGGTCAGCAGGTTCTCGTCCTCGAGCGCGTCGGTGAGGTCTGCGCGGAAGGCAGAGTAGCCTCCCTCGTGATGTGCGAGAGGCCTGCCGTTGAGGACAACGTCTGCGGTCATGGCCGCGCCGCGAAACTCGATAAAGCAGCGCTCGTCATCGTTCAGGGCGGGCTTCGGGAAGGATTTGGCATAGACGGCAGTGCCTCGCCAGTAGTCGTTGCCGCCGTCCTGGCCGTCGGCGGCATTCCAGGTGTGGGGAAGCGTCACCGGGACGGGGGCTTCGCCGGGTTTGGCAAATGTCCAGCTGTCATTGAAAGGAAGGACGGTTCTCATGGGCTGCTCCTTTTCACAGATTCAGGTTCTGTTCTGCCTGTGCAGAAGCAGAGATTGTCTCAACTGCCGGCGAATCCGCGTAGGCGGAGGGTTCCGGCAGAGGGAGGGACTGCATATAGGCGTGCATGGCCTCGGCCACGCGCTTGCTGGTCGCAACGGCTTCCACAACGGTGCGGGCGCCGTGAGCGATGTCGCCGGCCGCGAAGATTCCCGGGCGGCTGGTGTGTCCGTCCTCGTCCACGGCGAGAATGCCGCGGGAGCCTCTCTCGAAGCCGTTGGACGTGTTGAGGATGTGATTGCCCGACTCCTGGCTCACGGCCACGATGACGCCGGTGCAGGGATAGCGTTTCTCAGATCCCGGGACCGGGCACGGCCGGCCTTCGTCGTTAAGCTCGTTGTCGACGAATACGACGGCGTCGTCGAGGATCTCGACGGGGGTCTTCATCATCATAAATTCCACGCCTTCCAGCTTCGCGTAGCTGGACTCGTACTGGCTGGCCGCGATCTTGCCGCTGCGGTTGAAGACCGTGACGTGGCGCGCTCCCTGGCGGATCGCGGTGCGGGCGCAGTCCATGGCGGAGTTGCCCGATCCGATCACGATGATATCCTCGCCCAGGCGGAATGCGGAAGGAGAGGCCAGATAGTTGATGGCGAAAGCCACATGGCCGAGGGTTTCGCCCTTGATGTGGAGCGTCTTCGGCCGCCACAGGCCCGCGCCGACGAAAATGCTCTGGTATCCGTCGCGGAACAGGTCATCCATATTGATCGCTCCGCCGATCGTGGTGTTCGGGCGGAAACGGATTCCCTTGAGCTCCAGATGGCGGTAGGCAAAATCGTCCAGGACCGTGTCCGGAAGGCGGAAATCCGGGATGCCGTAGCGCATGACTCCGCCGATCTTGTCCTTGCTGTCGAAGATGGTGATCTGATAGCCGTAGCGGGCCAGGATCACGGCGATGGTGAGGCCTGCAGGGCCCGCGCCGATGACGGCCACCTTCCGGCCGTTGGACGGGGCAGGACCTTTGACCATCTGGTTCGCATAGGTCGTGGAGATGTAATTCTCAATGACGGAGAAATGCACCGGCGTGCCCTTGATGCCCTGGATGCAATGACCCTCGCACTGGTGCTCATGGTCGCAGACGATGCTGCAGACCGTGGTCAGCGGATTATTCTCAAAGAGCATCCAGCCGGCGTCATTGAGCCGTCCGTCCTTCAGCAGGCGGATGACCTCCGGGATATTGGTGTGGATGGGACAGCCTTGCAGGCAGCGGGGCTTTTTGCAGAGCAGGCAGCGGTTGGCTTCTTCCATAACGTGCAGTGCCATATCGGTTCCTCCTTCAGGTTTCTTGAGTGTCTCGGGTGTCTGATTATCGGCCGATCCGGATTCCGGTCAGATGCTCGTAGTACTGTGCGATTGCGCTGTGATCCTTACCGCCGCCGTCGTGGTGGCGGACCCAATGCAGGATCTCCTGGACGGAAGCGGTCATGGGGACCGGTGCGCCCACCGAATGGGCGCAGTCCAGAGCGTTGTTCAGGTCCTTGATGTGCAGGTCGACCTTGAAACCGGGAGTGTCGTTGCCGGCGATCATCATGGGCGCTTTGGCGTTCATGACCGTGGAGCCCGCGAGGCCGCCCTTGATGGCGTCAAATACCAGGGCGGGGTCGACGCCTGCCTTCTGGGCGAGCGTCAGGGCTTCCGCAAGGGCCTGGATGTTGCACGCGACAATGATCTGGTTGGCAAGCTTGGTGGTGTTGCCCGCTCCGACGTCGCCGCAGCGGACGACCGAGCGGCCCATCGCCCCGAGCATTTCTTTATACCGGTCGAAGCCCTCCTGCTTTCCGCCGACCATGATGGAAAGCGTGCCTTCGATGGCGCCGGGTTCACCGCCGGAGACCGGGGCGTCCAGCATCTCGACACCGTATTTGCAGAGTTCTGCATAGATCTCCCTGGCGTCCAGGGGGTTCACGGAGCTCATATCGATAAAGGTGCTGCCGGGCTTCATGTGGGCAGCGACGCCTTGCCCGCCCAGCCTGACCGACTTGACCTGAGGGCCGCTGGGAAGCATGGTGATGACTACGTCACAGTTCTGAGCGACTTCGATATAAGTGCCGGAGGCGGCGCCGGCCGCGACCAGGGGCTCGCATTTGGCCATATTGCGGTTGGAGACTGTGACGTCGTATCCGGCCTTCAGCAGGTTTAGCGCCATCGGCTTGCCCATTATTCCCATTCCTATAAATCCGACTTTCATATGCAGATACCTCCTTCTCTTCTTGATCTTAGTATAGGGGAGTCTGCCGGAGAAGTATATTTGCCATTTCGTCAATCTGTCTTGAAATTAGCCAAGGGCATGGTAAACTTGAGATAAGATGACGAGAGGAGGAACGGGGCTTATGTCGCTGATGGAACTGCCGCTTGGCGAGCGTCTGAGGATTCTTCAGGAGCTGTTATCCTGCACGGGAAGGATGTATGGATGGTGTTATGACGCGCAGGGGGAGCTGATCGGGACCAACTGCCCGGACACGGTGCTGGACAAGGTCTTTCGGTCGACCGGGTGCATGGAGGCGGTGCAGAATCATGTGAAGGAACACAGGGAACCTCTGGTGCTGAGCATCCCTCAGGGGCTGAGCTGGAGCGCCGCCTTCGAGCATGAGGAGCAGGTGCTTCAGAGGATCCATGTGTTTGGCCCGATCACGACGGTGGAGCTCTCGCCCGTGGCGATCAGCCGGGCGATCCAGAACGATTCGATCCCGCAGAGATGGCGGCCGAAGCTGAACAAGGTCCTGGAGCGGATCCCGGTGGTCTCCACGATCGATTTCTTCCGGCACACGCTGATGCTGCACTATGCGGTCACCGGCGAGAAGCTGACGAATGCGGATATCGTGTTTTATGAGCCTGCGGTCCGGCGCGAAGGGAAGGAGCCGGCACCCAAAAAGGACCGGATGAACACCTACATGAGGGAGCGTGCCCTGATGCGCATGGTCAGTGAAGGAGACCTGAATTACCGGTCGGTCCTGCAGGAGGCGGCCTCGGTCAGCCGTGGTGTGCATATGGGCAAGATCGGGTCGTTGGAGCAGGTGCGCGTCTCACAGATCGTATTTATCTCGCTGTGCACGCGGGCGGCGATCGAGGGAGGCATATCGCCGGAGGTGGCGTATTCCCGCGGCGACGCATATATCCAGGACATCATGGACTGCCGGACCGTGGCGGATGCGGCGCACATCGGCCACACGATGTTCGATGACTTCATTCAGCTCGTGCATAAGAACCGCTCGAACCCGGAATATTCCCCGCAGATCCAGAGCTGCTGCGACTATATCGAGCTGCACGCAGAGGATAAGCTGACGCTGGGCGAGATCGCGAGCCGCATCGGCTATGCGGATTATTATCTGTCGCGAAAGTTTAAGACGGAGACCGGCGTGAGCATCAATGATTATATTAAAAATGCAAAGGTGGAGCGGGCGAAGTCGCTGCTCCTGGCCACGAACCTGAGCATCCAGGAGATCTGTGACAGACTCCATTTCGGCTCGCGAAGCTTCTTCGCGGAGACATTTAAGGAGATCGCGGGGATCTCGCCGGCGGCGTTCCGGCAGGCGAACCAGAAACTGTGAAAACAAAATCGGCTCCCGGCATGACTGCCGGAAGCCGATTTTTTCTATAAATGCTTTACCCTTTTTGCTTTGCCTTTTTCGCCGCTTTTTTCGCGTCTTTCTTGGCTTTCTTGTCGAGATACTTCTGGTTCTCGGTGTCGAAGTCCAGACCTTTCTTCTGGCAGTGCTCTCTCAGCTCTCTGATGCGGGCTTCCTCCGCTTCCTTCTGCTGCTGGGCGATCTCGGCTCTCATCATCTCTTCATGAGAGACGTAAGGGATTCCCTTTGCTTCGCACTCGGCCTTCTTGCGGTCGATCAGCGTCTTCGTTACCTCAGGCATACGCTTGTCGATGTCGAAGAAGAACAGGAAGAGCACCAGGAACAGCAGGGCAGTCAACGCGATGGCACCCTGATAGGAGAAGTTGATCCAGGTGGTGGCTGCCGCGGGCTGATCCGCGAAGGTTTCGATCGTGCGGCCGTTCTTCTCGATGGTGCCGATCTGCTCGGGAGTCGCGTACTTGGAGAGCATCAGGCCCAGGTTGAAGAGGCCCTGGCCGATACCGTTGGCCAGAGAGTGCATGAAGCCGACGAGCGCGGCGGTCAGGCCCTCGACGCGGACCTTCTGGCTGTATTCCACATGGTCGATCGCGTCACCGGTGAAACTCATCATCGTGTAGACGTAGAACATGGCACCGATACCGCCTAAGCCGGTACCTGCGTATACAGGCATCGTGCTGCCTGCGCCGAAGAAGGCGAGGACTGCACCGACAAATGCGATGACAGAGCCGATAATGATCATCTTGCTGCGGCCGAATTTCTTGATGAGCGGCAGCACGACGAAGAGCATCGGGCCCATGGGAGCCATGGCGATCATCGTGAAGCGGGCCTGGATGGCTGCGGCTTCACCGTAGGAGTTGCCTGCGACGACCCAGCCGGCATAGTAGATCTGGGAGACACCCTTGAGGGCGTTGAGCACCTGATAGATGAAGATCAGGACGATGAACATGATCCAGTATTTATCCTTCAGGCAGGCCTTGAGCTGCGTGCCGAAGCTGGCTTCCTTGATGCCGGCCTGGCCGTCGGCCACCTCCGTGGTGCGGCGCTCTTCGGTGATACGCTCACGGGTGTAGAAGTACTGGATGAAGGTCAGAGGCACCGCGATGACGCACATCACGGACAGAGTCACAAGATAGCCCTGCTTGTCGCCGCCGACGCTGTGCGAGATCATGGACAGGATGGTCGGGAACAGGATCGAGATGATGCCGGTTCCGATGTTCTTGGTGACCTGGCCGGCCATGGAGTTGCCGGAACGCTGTTTGACGTTTCTGGTCGAAAGCGCGGCAGACAGCTCATAGGCCATGTACCACATGGTATAGCCGACGGAATAGAACAGGTTGTAGGAAATGATGACCCATACAGCCTGCGCCTTAGCGCTCATGTCCGGGATCGCAAACATCAGGATGATGCTGGCCACCGTGATCGGCAGAGACAGAATAAACCAAGGTCTTAACTTACCCTGACGGCAGGCGGTCTTGTCGAGGATCTTCGCCATGAGCACGTTGGTCACGGCGTCCAGGGCCTTCGAAAGCAGCGGGAACACAACCATGAAGCTTGCGATCCACATGCCGCGCGTGATGGTGAAGCCAAGCGTGTCGGTCAGGTATTTGTTGAAGTAACTGTTGACGATCGACTGGAGCAGCATGACGCCGAAGGGTCCGACGACATAGCCGAGCCAGCGCTCTTTGCCATGCACGTTCGCGGATTTAATCCGGGTGTCCCAGAACGGTGAATCAAACCAGCCGTTGAGTAATCCTTTTCGTTTGGTATCGGTACTCATTGCCATCCTCCTCTGATTGGGTATTACGAGTTTTGATGATTCTAAGTTATCACGGCTTTTTTGCCTCGGATATTCGCAAAATCGTTTTTTTGTCTTCAGATTTGACTAATCTCAGAGCGTGGCAAATCTGTGGACAGAATGACGAATTCATTTATTACATCTGCCCGGATTTTCCTTATACTTAGAACCATGAAATGATATCTGATAAGGAGGACGGCTATGTATGTAGATTGGATTCTGCGCGGAGGGCGTGTCATCGATCCTGCGTCGGGGACGGACGAGATCCGGGACCTGTATGTCCTGGGCGGGCGGATCGCGGAGGCGGGAGCGGAGACTGTGGAGTGCGCGCCGGAGCGGGTCCTGGACCTGCGGGGGCTGCTGGTCACGCCGGGGCTCATCGACTATCACGCGCATGTCTTTCACACCGGGAGTACGATCGCGGTCCCGCCGGAGAAGCTGGCGGCGCAGGGGACGGTGTCGGTGGTCGATGCGGGCTCGGCCGGCTGCGCCAATTATGAGGAGTTCGCGTCTGACGTGATCGCGGGAAACGTGGTCCGGGTGAGGGCTTTCCTTAATATCTACAGCCGCGGGCAGGAGGACGGCGCGCTTCTCGAGGATTTTGACCCGGCGCTGTACGATGTCGACGGGATGGCAGCGGTTATCGAGAAACACCGGGATCAGATCCTGGGACTGAAGCTGCGGCTGTCGCGGGGAATCGTGCCGGAAGAGCGGGCGACGGAGTATCTGGAGGCCTGTATGGATCTGGCCGGAGCGCTTCAGGAGCGCACGGGGAAGGCGCTGCGCGTGTGCGTGCATGCGACAGACTGCCCGGTTCCCGCGGGGGAACTCGCGAGGCGGCTTCGCCCCGGCGATATCTTCTGCCACTGCTATCAGGGCAAGGGCCATTCGATTCTCACGGAGAGCGGAGAGATCGATCTGGAGGTTCTGGCGGCCCGGGAGCGGGGCGTCCTGTTCGACGCGGCCAACGGGCGGAGCAATTTCTGCCTGGATACCGCGAGGAGAGCGATCGCCGCGGGCTTCCTGCCGGACATCATCAGCTCGGACCTCACGGCGTTTACATTTGCCGTGCCGCCCCATGTGGAGAGCCTGCCGCATGTCCTCTCCAAATACCTGGCGCTGGGGCTCCCTCTCGCGGAGGTGCTGCGGCTCTGCACGCAGGCTCCCGCGCAGCTCCTCGGGGACGGGGAGTGCGGCAGCCTTAAGCCCGGCGCGCCCGCGGATATCGCGGTGTTCCGGCTGGAGGAGCGGACGTGGGAACAGAGAGACTTCCGAGATGACGCGATCGTCTGCGACCGGCTGCTTGTTCCGCAGATGACCATGATCGGCGGAGAGACCGTATTCCGAAGATAATTATGTAAGGGCGGATGAAAAACGCATTCACGTTTTTCACCCGCCCTTCGGTATTACCGGATTACGATGCAGGCGTGTGCGCCAAGCTTCGGGACGGTAACCGTCAGTTCTGCGTCCTTCAGCTCCCAGCGGACATTGCCCGGATCGTCTAAGTTCTCCACACTGATGACGTCACGGCACCAGGGAATGGGTACGCTCTGGTCGGAGAGCACCGCCGGATCGAAGAAACTGTTGCCGAAATGGCCGCTCGCGTTGGTGAGATGAATAACCTCGAAGCCGTCCTTCGTCCCGCGGGTAACCTCGACCATGGGACTGAGGCTGTCGGAGACCGGGCGGCAGCCGCAGACGCGGGTGAGCACCCATCTCACGAACACCAGCCAGTTGTCAAAGCCGTCGGTGTAATAGTTGCCTGCCGGATACCAGGGGATGGAGACGCCGAAGCCCTCACCCCAGGGCATCTTCGCGACCGCGGGATATCCGGTGGGCGCTTCCGTCGGATAGCAGAGCTCCGGAGGGCCGAAGCGCTCCGGCTTTAAGTATACGCCGAGCTTCTCGGCGGCCTCGTCATACGTGCGCTCCCAGTAGGTCCTGCCGACCATGAAGAGCGGCCGCTCTGCGCCTTCGACGCGGAGCATCGCGCCCAACGCCTGGTCATTTCTCCGACCGCCATCCTTGACACCGAAGCAGTCCATCGCGGGAAGCTGGCCGGAGGCCAGCAGGATTCCGCCTGCCTTGACCCAGGCGTCGAGCTTCTCCTGTACCGGAGGAGCGAGGCGGGTCTTCTCGGGGAGGATGATCGTCCGGTATCGGTCCAGGTTCATCTTCGCCAGGCCGCCGCTCAGGGTCTCGTCGAAGAGAATGTGGCTCTCGGTCAGGATCCGGATCCAGCCGCGCTCTTCGGGGTTGGGGATCACATAGGCTTCCCGGACGAGAAGGGTGTCCGCGGCGGAAGTGACGCCGTAACAGTATTCTTCATGCTCCGCGGCGTAGCCGAACACCTTCTTCACGCGGGAGTAAGCAGAGGTATCTTCCTTGTTGTCAAGGCGTCCCATAACGTAGTAGTCCGGGCCGCCGAAGTTGGAGAGCGTCTGCCACAGGCGCAGCTCCTGAAATGCAGGGTCCGTCCCGACGTGACGGTAGCTGAAGCCCATGAAATCGACGTCGGCGACGTCCGCCTCCAGCCCCATGCCGCGGATGGCCCGGGCGTTGGACGCGGCCTGATACTGCCAGTGGGGCAGCTCACGGCCGAATTCACTGTTCGCCTCCTGGCGCACGTAGTCCACAGAGCAGTAGGCGAGGTCCGGGCTGATCTCGCGAAGGAGGGAGATGATGCGCTTCTTCTGCGCGCCGGCCAGCTCCTGCATAAAGAGGAAATAGACCATGCTTGCCTTGTTCGTGCGGGACATCTCCACGGGGATATCCATACCGTATCTGCCCCGAAAGGCGCTGCGGCAGGCCTCGCACTGGCAGGGCCCGTGACGGTTCATGCTGTAGTCCACGATGACGCCGGTGGCGGTGCCCATATTGCAGTAGATTCCGTCAAAGGGAATCATCGCGAACATCTCGCGAAGGATCTCGTCCATGTATCCGCCCTGATAACCTCCGGAGAGGCAGGTCTGCACATAGCCGTTGTAGATGAGCGGCTCGCCGTCCGGCTTGCGGTAGGCCCAGTCGGGATGGCGCTCATAGACCGCGACGGGGATCTTGGAGAAATCCGTGCGGGCGATGACCTTGATGCCGTTCTCGTGGCAGCGCTCTACCAGGTGCCGGAGATCAAATCCGTCCAGATATGCGCTGCGGGTGTGGTCCTGCAGCTGAGTGGGATAGCTCGCGATCAGGCCCGCCGCGTTGAGCATCACGGCGTTGCAGGAAAAATCCTTCAGAGACGCAAGAAAAGCTTCCTCGTTGAAGTCCTTTGTGTCGATCTCCCGGAA
>JAEEGL016252814.1_pt1 | contig 10855 bp, 8 predicted proteins | sample 9134231 | NCBI WGS metagenome assembly JAEEGL01 (sample SAMN16246548, study PRJNA631951) | gut metagenome | biome: gut microbiome; feature: rumen; material: fiber-attached | host: Bos | place: Iran: Karaj | collected 2018-10
ATCATTTCGATCCAGGAATATGCCGACAAGATGCTGCTGTCTCCGGCGGACTTCTATTACGGCGTCTTATGGAACAAGCTCTACAAGAAAGAGATCATTTCCGCTCACGGCTTGCATATGGACGAGAACATCTCCTTATCGGAAGATGCCATCTTCAATCTGCAATATCTGATCCATGTGCGCAAAGTCTCGGTATTGAAGACACCGGTCTATTACTATGTGCTGACGCAGGGCTCTCTGGTCGGGCAGAACCTCAATCTTCCCAGCCTCATCAAGATGAAATCGAGCGTCATCGGCTACTATAACGATTTCTACAGACAGATCTTCGATCAGGACGAATACGAAACGAGAAAACCGGTCATCTACAGTTTTCTGGTCTCGGTCGGCACCGATGCACTGACGGTCCCGATCCTGGACGATGTGAAGAAGCTTTCACAGGAACAAGGAGATCCTTTGCTGGAGACTCAGCGCGTCGCTTATGAACTGCAGTTTGAGCGTCTCTCGGGCATGGTCTTCGAGAAGTTCCTCAACAGCGTGGCGCAGAAGAATTCACTGGAACTCAACGATGCGAAACTGCTGTATTACCTCTACAAGAAGAAAGAGAAATGTTCGATGGAAGAACTGCAGACGGCATGCGATATCTCCAACGCTTCCGCCGTGCTGTCTCTGGCGAAGCTGGTCGCTGCTTCCCGTGTGCGCATCGCCGATCTGAAGATCTTTGAAAGTGACAAGGTCTTCTATGAATACATCTCTTCCGATCTTGACGATCAGTTCGACAAAGCGGAAGAGGACTACCGTTCTCTGGTCTATGACGGACTGTCGAACGAAGATATCGCCGCCTACGCAAGGATCCGTAAACTGATCTATGCAAATATGGAGAAGACGATCATCAAAGAATGAACTGCTTGCCGAAAGGACGGGACCTATGAAAATGAAAAGCCGCATCTTGATGCTGATGATCCTTGTATCGATGCTGTGCCTGACGCTGTTAGGTGCTTTGAACATGGACAGAAGGCCGAGGGAAGAAGAAGCCCTGCCGGATGAAGAAGTGATCGAAGAGGAAGACGATAACGTCGTTCCTGCCACGTTCAGAGGCAAAGTCGAAGATGAGTTCGCGGTCCCGCAGGACATCATGAAACTGATCACGGACTATATGGATGCTTATTACCGTTCTTTGTATACGCTTGAGGTCGCCGATCTTTCGGATCTGTTCTATGATCCGCTGATGGAAAAGATCTCCGAGCGGGCGATCACACTGGTCGTGGAAGCACACAAGGATCATGATTTCGATTTCACGATGAAAAAAGCCCATTACGATCTCAGGATCACCGATTACCGCGTCGAGAACGATAAGCATTATGTCGACCTGCTGGAAGATGATACGATGTGCTTTTCGTTTTTGAATGGCATCGAGTCCAAGACTTATGAGATCGAAAACTATTTCACGATCGTTAAGACCGATCAGGGATACAAGATCGAAGATCTGGATAAGATACAGGGCTACTACATGACGTTCCACGACGAGGCAAAAAGCATCGATGATGTTGAAAACACCTATGCGTATTATTCCGGACAGCTCAAGGACATGTTCACTTACAATAAAGAGATCCTTTTGCCCAAATCAAAGGAAAAGGCGTATATTCCAAACAAGACGTTCGCCAAAGCTTATGACCGCAATAAGGCGGCAGCCTATGCGGACAAATATCACCATGACAGAAATCCTCTCTGGTATAACTTTACCGATGAAGGCGGAAACTGTCAGAACTACGCCTCGCAATGCATGCTGGAAGGCGGCATTCCGTTGGATTACTTCGGTGAGGAACAGTGGAAGTGCTATGTGGAAGATCCGGATTACGAACCGGAGATCAATGAGGAAGATACGCCGAACGGCCGCACACGGTCCTGGGTCAATGTCAATTATTTCTATAATTATGCCAAGTGGAACGAAGGAAAAGGTCTGGTAGCGGATGCCAATGTCAATCTTTACTATGCGGAACCCGGAGACATCATCATCGTCGGAAACGGCGGTCTGTCCCATACCGTCATCGTATCCAAGATCGTCGACGGTCATATCCTGGTCGATTCCAACAGTATCGACATGAAGGATTATCCTGTCGAGGCATATACGTATACCACGATCATGCTGATCAAGATCCTTGGCAGCAATTAGGCGGATGACCGCCTTTTTTTGAGTGATAATGTGATGCTAAAGATTTAGCACTCTTATTGACTGAGTGCTATAAACGGGTATAATAGTTAATGGTAGGAGGAAAACAACTATGATAAAACCTTTGTATAACAATGTTTTATTGAAGAAAGTGGAAGCTTCCAATGAAACACAAAGCGGGATCATCATTTCCCAGAAAGAAAAAAATGAGGAGTATGCAGTCGTTGCAGCCGTCAGCGGATGCAAAGAGATCAAGATAGATGATAAAGTCTATGAGATGCCTTTGAAGAAGGGCGACAAAGTCATGTACAAGAAGTATTCCGGGACCGAAGTCAAAGACGGCGAACAGGAATATATTCTCATCAAGGCCGAAGATATTCTGGCCATCGTAGATTAGGAGGCTGTTTATGGCAAAGATCGTAAAATATTCAAAAGACGCCAGAGAATCCGTATTGAAGGGCGTCGATACATTGGCGGATGCCGTCAAGATCACCTTGGGTCCGAAGGGCAGGAACGTCATCCTGGACAAGGGCTATGGCTCGCCATTGATCGTCAATGACGGTGTCACGATCGCAAAAGAGATCGAACTGGAAGACACATTCGAAAACATGGGTGCCAAGATGATCTATGAAGTCGCCAACCACACCAATGATTCCGCAGGTGACGGTACGACGACCGCGACATTGCTGGCACAGTCCATGATCCATTCCGGACTGGATGCCGTTGAAAAAGGAGCCAATCCGGTATTGCTGAGAGAAGGCATCGATCAGGCCGCAAAGAAGGTCTCCGAGAAGCTTCTGAAGAACGCCAGAAAGATCGATTCCGCTTCCGAGATCGCCAATGTTGCTGCGATCTCCTCGGGTTCGGAAGAGATCGGAAAGATCGTTTCCGAAGCGATGGAGAAAGTCGGCAAGAACGGTGTCATCAATGTAGATGAATCCAAAGGTTTCGATACTTCTCTGGAAGTCACGGAAGGTCTGAGATATGACAAGGGTTATGTTTCACCTTACATGGTCTCCGACAGAGAGAAGATGCAGGTCGTCATGGAAAATCCGGCGATCCTGGTCACCGACCAGAAGATCACGACCATTCAGGAAGTCTTGCCGGTCCTCGAACAGATCGTTCAGGCCAACAAGCCGCTTCTGATCATTGCCGATGATCTGGAGAACGAAGTCGTTTCGACTTTGATCGTCAACAAGCTGAGAGGTACGTTCAATGTCGTTGCCACCAAGGCTCCGGGCTTCGGTGATAACCAGAAGGCCAACCTGCAGGATATCGCCATCCTGACCGGTGCGACGTTCGTCTCCAAGGATCTGGGCATGCAGCTCAAGGATCTGAGCATGAAGGATATGGGTTCCGCCAAGAAGGTCGTCGTTGAGAAAGACCATACGACGATCATCGACGGTACGGGTTCCAAGAAGGCATTCAAGGAAAGAGTTGCCGAGATCCAGAACCTGATCGAAAGAAGCACCTCGGATTATGACAAGAAGAACCTGAAGGAACGTCTTGCCAAGCTGACCAACGGCGTTGCCGTCATCAAAGTCGGTGCAACGACGGAAGCTGAGCTCAAGGAAAGAAAACTCAGGATCGAAGATGCGCTCAACGCGACCAGAGCGGCGATCGAAGAAGGTATCGTCACCGGTGGCGGCTGTGCACTCATGAGCATCTACAAAGACCTCAAGGATAAGGTGAGATCCGATGATGCGGATGTACAGAAGGGCATCAATATCGTTTTCAAGGCATTGTCTCAGCCTCTGTATCAGATCGCCGAGAACGCCGGTCACAGCGGCAAAGAGATCGTCGATAAGCAGCTGTCACAGAAAGCCAACATCGGTTTCAATGCGAAGAACGGCGAATGGGTCGATATGTATAAGACCGGTATCGTCGATCCTTGTAAGGTCACAAGGTCCGCACTCCTCAATGCCGCAAGCATTGCCGGACTTCTGATCACGACGGAAGCAGCTGTCGGTACGATCAAGGAACCGGAACCTGCAATGCCGGCCGGCGGCATGGGCGGAATGTACTGAGCCGGATAAAAAAACGATGACTCCCGAAGCGGAAGACAGGCACAGTCCTGTAAAAGCTCCTTCGGGAGTTTTTATGTTATACTTGTTTAAAAAATAGGAGGTATCGTCATGCCACCCGGACTCGGACCGCGGGGTTTCCTCACTGAAGAGGAAAAAAAGAATGCCCCGAAATTATCCAAAGAACTGATCATCCGCATATTGAAATATCTGCTGCCTTATACTTTTCAGCTGCTGATCGTTTTCGCGATTATCATCCTGTCTTCGGTGCTGGGCTTGCTTCCTTCGCTGATCACGGCGAGGATCATTGACGATGCGATCCTGGGAAAGGATCTGACTCTGCTGGTACAGCTGATCCTGCTGGCGATCGTCACCCTGGCTGTTTCCAATGCCGTCGGTGTCTTAGAGTCATACATCAACTCCTGGGTCTCACAGCGGATCGTCTATGACATGAAAAACGAGATGTTCTCGCATCTGCAGCGGATGCCGCATTCTTTCTTCACTTCCGAGAAACAGGGCGACATCATCACCCGCATGAATTCGGATATCTCCGGTGTGGCGACGGTCATCTCTTCGATCCTGACCAACATCATTTCCAATGTCTGTACGGTCATCACGACGATCATTGCTTTGTTCAGGATCGATGCCAAGCTTTCGCTCATCGGCATCCTGGTCATCCCGCTGCTCGTGCTTCCGACCAAATCGGCCGGCAAGAACCGCTGGCAGCTTTTGAGCGAGTCAAGAGCGAAGACCGATGAGCTCAATGACGTCATCAATGAGTCGCTTTCCGTATCCGGGTCCTTGCTGATCAAACTGTTCACGCAGGAAGATACGATCGACAAGAAGTTCGATGACATCAACAAAGAAGTGATCGCTCTTTCCGTCAAAGAGTCCCGAGCGGGCAGCTGGTTCCGCGTGGTGATGGGCATCTTCACGAATCTCGGACCGCTTCTGATCTATCTGGCCGGAGGATATTTGATCATCGCCATGAACGATACCGCCATCACTGTCGGTACGATCACGGCGACCGTCAATATGATCAACCGGCTGTACCGGCCGGTCGAATCCCTGCTGAATGTTTCCGTCGATCTGACCAGATCGATGGCATTGTTTACCCGCATCTTTTCTTACCTGGATATGGAACCGGCCGTGAAGAACGGCAAGGTCACGATCAAGCCGGATCTTTCCCAGAGAAGCGATATCGAATACAAAGATGTGGAATTCTATTATTCGCAAGACGTACCGCTGATCAAAGATCTTTCTTTCAGTGTTCCTTCCGGAAAGATGTACGCGATCGTCGGTCCTTCCGGTTCAGGCAAGTCGACGGTCGTCAATCTGCTGCCGCGGCTTTATGATGTCATCTCCGGTTCGGTGAAGATCAACGGTTTCGATGTCAGAGACTTCGACTTGAAGTATCTGCGCTCGAATATCGGCATGGTCACCCAGGAAGCCTACATGTTCAACGGAACGATCAAGGAGAATCTGCTGTTTGCCAAAGCCGATGCGACGACGGAAGAGATCGAGAATGCCTGCAAGATTGCCAATATCCATGATTTCATCGTTTCCCAGCCGGAAGGCTATGATACGCAAGTCGGCAACCGCGGGCTGAAGCTTTCGGGCGGTGAGAAGCAGCGTCTTTCCATTGCCAGAGTCATACTCAAGGACCCGAAGATCCTGATCCTGGATGAAGCTACATCCGCTTTGGATTCGATCTCCGAATCTTCGATCCAGGCTGCCCTGGATGTTCTGATGAAGGGCAGGACCTCGATCGTCATCGCTCACCGTCTGTCAACGATCTTACAGGCTGACAGCATCCTGGTCATTTCCGGCGGCAAGATCGTGGAACAGGGAGGCCATGAGGAACTGATCGCCATGAACGGCGTCTATAAACAGCTTTATGAGACGCAGTTCCGCAAAGTCATCGCCATGGAGACCGGAAAGGAATGAAAATATTTACAAGAATAATAAAAAAATTTTCATTTTATGTAAATATTTCACAAAACTTTCACAAAACCCTTGTATAGTATCAGTGTAGAAAGTTTTTCATTTTTAATCCTTGAAAGAATATAGGACGAAGTCCTATTTTCTTTTGTTTTGTGTATAATATTAGTTGTGGCCCCATAGTCTAATGGATCAAACAATCCCCTCCTAAGGGATAGTTACAGGTTCGATTCCTGTTGGGGCCGCCACTTGTCTGGACAAAAGGATTGTCCTTTTTTTATGCTTTTTTGAATGAAAAGGATATTGGAATTATAATTGGTTTATGCAAGGAAACAAAAAAGATCTCCATCTGGAAAAACTGAAAGGCGGGCTCAAGGACGCCGACCGTGAGATGATCGATGTGTTTTTTACAAGACTGTCGGAAAACATCGATCTGCCGATCTTATCGAAAGGGCTGCTCACCCGTCATTTCATCGATGGATTCGAATATTATCTGGAAGAAGGGAAGAGCGTACCGCATATCTGCGAACTGCTGGATGTCGGAAATCTCGGCAGTTTTTATTCCGGAACACAGCGCCGGAACTATTCGCTGGATAACGCAGCGATCGTCTATCCTTTGGGGATGAAGTACGGGCAGATGCCGATGTTCCGCCTTTCCGCGGAGCTGAAGGAGGAAGTCGAACCGGTCTTGCTGCAGCTGGCTCTAGACTTTACGATCAAGCGTTTCCCGAGCTTTTCCGCCGTCATCAAGAACGGTTTTTTCTGGCACTATCTGGAAGGGGTCAATACGGTCTTTCTGGCGGAAGAGGAGAAAGACATTCCGTGCAAGCCGATCTCGATCGTCCTTCGTTCTTACCGTTCCTTCCGTGTCTTGTATTACAGGAAGAGGATCTCCGTCGAATTCTTTCACGTTCTGACTGACGGAAGCGGTGGCATGACGTTCCTCAAAACGCTGATCGGCGAATACTTGAGACTGAAGGGGAAGAAGATCCCTGTTTCGCAAGGTGTTCTGGACATCAATGAAGAAGTGAAAGAAGACGAGCTGATCAACGAATTCAAGAACGCAAAAGGGGATGCCTTGCTTTCGACATTTGTCGACAAGCGGTCGTTGCAGATCGACGGAAAGCTCAGCAAAGCACATATCAGCAGGATCGTTCACTACGAGATGGACGCAAAAGCATTGAACGATATCGCCAGATCCTACAATGGCACGGTGACCGCATATATCACGGCGCTGCTGTTGCTGGCGGCGAAGGAATGCATAAAAAAGAAGGAAGGTGTCTTCAACATTCAGATCCCGGTCAATATGCGGAAGTTCAACGGTTCCGTGACTTTGCGCAATTATTCGATGTATTTCAATGCGTCGAAAGAGATCTCGCAGATCACCGATAAAAGAGAACTGGTCAAAGAGATCGATGCCCAGATCAAGGAAAAAGGCAGCGAGAAGATGATGAACCAGATGATGATGACGACCGGCAAGCTGATCAATTCCCTGTCGTTCGTACCGCTGTTTCTCAAGGTTCCGGTCATGCAGAGCGTCTATGGCTATCTGGGCAATTCCATCATCGGCATGACGCTGTCGAATCTCGGAAAGATCGATCTTCCGGAAGAGATGGCGGAAGAGATCGAAAGGATGTATTTCGTCATGCCGCCGGGCAGACCGAACCGGGCAACTTCGACACTGGCGACGGTCAACGGCATCTGTGTCTTCACCTTGATCCGCAACAGCAAAGATGACAGATACGAACGTGCACTTTTGAAACTGCTGGAAGAAGACGGCTTGAACGTCGATCTGGAAGGGAGCATCGAATATGAATCCTAAGATCATCTATCCGATCCCGGAGAGGCTGGGCTCCTTCTATAAGACGCTGCGCAGCATCGCCAGGATCTTGTTCATCGTAGCCGCTTTGATCTGTTTCCTGGTCAATTATCTGACCAAGGGAAAGTTCTGGTCGATCATCGTGGCCTGGTCGCTGTTCTCGCTGTGGAGACTGGTCTTTTCACTTCGTCTGGTGGAGTTTTCGATCTATTCCCACGCCAACAAGGTGACGTTTTATATCGTGGTCTTACTGATCCTGATCGACCGCTTTTTGTCTTCCGGCTGGGCGGAGACGGTCATTCCGATCGTGCTGTTTGCCGATCTGCTGGTGATGTTCGTCTTGTTTTTCGCGTTATATGACCGCAAGGACCGGCATCTGATCTCGGTCGTCCTGCTGGGCTTGTTCAACCTGGTCTCGATCCCGTATTCCATCCATTCCTGGCCGATCGAGAATTGGATCGCATTCTCGTTTCAGATCGCTTCGATGGTTTTGTTCATCGTGATGCTGCTGGCCAACCGCAAGGAGCTGATCTATGAGATCAAAGCCCGTTTTGCCACGAACACGAAGTGATCTTCACACTTTATACGAAAAACGGATTATACTGATGGTAAAGGGAGAATGATATGAACAAATACGCTGGAACCAAGACAGAAAAGAACCTGGAAGCCGCTTTTGCGGGCGAATCCCAGGCGAGAAACAAGTATACTTATTTCGCATCCAAGGCAAAGAAGGAAGGCTATGAGCAGATCTCCGCTTTGTTCCTGAAGACGGCTGAGAACGAAAAAGAACATGCCAAGATGTGGTTCAAGGAACTCAACGGCATTGGTTCGACTGCCGAAAACCTCAAAGCGGCTGCCGACGGTGAGAACTACGAATGGACAGACATGTATGAAGAGTTCGCCAAGACGGCGGAAGAAGAAGGCTTCAAGGAGCTGGCAGTGAAATTCAGACTGGTCGCAGCGATCGAGAAGCATCATGAAGAACGCTACAGAGCTCTGCTTCACAACGTCGAGACGGCTGCCGTCTTCGAGAAATCCGAAGTCAAAGTCTGGGAATGCCGCAACTGCGGTCATATCGTCGTCGGTACGAAAGCACCGGAGATCTGTCCGACTTGCAACCATCCGCAGTCATATTTCGAAGTCAACGCGGAAAACTATTAAAAAGATCTTTCTGTCTGAGGCGGGAACAGTGATGTGATCCCGCCTTTTTTCTTTTGTGCATAAGAAGGTATAATAGATTCGATGGAAAAACACGTCGACTTACATTGCCATTCCGTCTTCTCCGACGGAACACTGACTCCGGAAGAACTGATCCGGCTTGCCGAAAAGCAAGGACTATCCGTCCTGGCCCTGACCGACCACAATACGTCCGCCGGACTCGGAGAATTCATGGAAGCCGGAAAGAACAGCAATGTCATCACAGTTCCCGGCTGTGAGTTTTCGACGGAATGGAGAGGAAAAGAAATCCATATCGTCGGTCTGTTTTTCAATGAAAAATACTGGGGCGAGATCGAGGATTTCGTCGAACTGATGCATATGGCCAAGCACAACAGCAACCTCATCCTGATCAAGAACCTCAATGAAGCCGGCTATGAGCTGACCTACGAAGAGGCGGCTGCGCTTACGGATGCGGAGGAATTCAACCGTACCCATGTCGCCAGAGTCCTCATGAAGAAAGGTTACGTTTCCAGCGTGAACCAGGCCTTCGACGAGCTGCTCACGGAAGGCAAAGGTTTCTATTATCCGGCGAAGAAGATCACGTCGATCGCGGCGATCCGTTTCATCAAAGTCTACGGCGCTGCTGCGATCATGGCTCATCCGCTGCTCAACCTGACGTATCAGGAGATGATGGAATTCCTGCCGGAAGCCAAAAAAGCGGGACTGGACGCCATCGAGACCCGCTATACGGAGTTCGATGAAGAAATGACGCAGACCGCCGTTTCTCTGGCGGAACATTTCGAGCTGAAACAAAGCGGCGGCTCTGATTTTCATGGCACGACGAAACCGGGAATCCAGCTGGGATCGGGCAGAGGAGGATTGTCTGTCCCGTACCGTTTCTATGAAGACCTGCTCGGATGCGCGAAATTCTATGATGAATACAAAGAAAGCTGATCGTGAAGATCAGCTTTCTGTATCTTTGAACTTGATGTTGGGGATCAGACAGGAAGCGATCCTGTCATAGTCTTCCGCGTCTTTGCTGGCGAGATAGATCCTTTCCGCTTTCGTTCCTGTTTCTTCTGCACCGTGTTCTTTGAGCCAGGCCTCCAGATCGAAGACGACACAGCGGGATGAGGAGACGAGCCTTAACTGAGGGTAGATCCCGAGGATCAGATCCGAAAGGATGTCGTAATGAGTGCAGCCCAGGATCAGTGTATCGATCCCTTCTTTCGTCAGCGGGTCGATATACTCCCGAAGTTTTTCTTTCATGGCCTCTTTTTCCGTCAGGAAGCTGCCGTTTTCGATCATCGGTACCAGATCGGGACAGGCGGCAGGGTATAAAGAGATCTCAGGGTCGATCGCCAGGAGTTCTTCCTCATAGCGCCTTGAGGCGATCGTCGATGCGGTCGCGATCAGGCCGATCTTTTTATTTTCCGATGTTTCATAGGCTTTGATCGAAGCGGGTCTCAATACACCGAAGATGGGCAGATCGAATTCTTTCTTCACGGCATCCGATGCATTGGCGTCAGACGTATTGCAGGCGATCACGACCGCCTTCAATCCGTAGCTTTGAAGAAACCGGATGTTGTCCCGGGTATAGGAAATGATCTGTTCCCTGCTTTTGGAACCGTAGGGGATGTGTTTGGTATCCGCGAGAAATACGATGTTTTCTTCCGGCAGTTTTTCGATGATCTGCGACACGGTGGTCAGGCCGCCGAGTCCCGAATCGAAAACGCCTATGTATTG
>JAEEGL016707069.1_pt1 | contig 10855 bp, 7 predicted proteins | sample 9134231 | NCBI WGS metagenome assembly JAEEGL01 (sample SAMN16246548, study PRJNA631951) | gut metagenome | biome: gut microbiome; feature: rumen; material: fiber-attached | host: Bos | place: Iran: Karaj | collected 2018-10
CACAATGGTTCGCTTGGCATACGCATTCCTTACAATATGCACTTGCTTCAGTGGGGTGATCTGCTACATAGTATGTTGGATTGTAATGGCAGAAAAAAACTGGATTGAACAGAAATAAATGGCAAGCATCAGCGACATAGCACTAGTGACACAGGTGGCGGTGTTCCACAACAAGCAGGCCTTCGACCAGCTTGTGAGGAAGTACCAGTCGCCTGTTCGCAGGTTCTTCTTGAACCAGACACTGGGCGATGAGCAGCTTAGCGACGACTTGGCACAAGAGACCTTTATCAAGGCCTATGTAAACATTAGCAAGTTCCGTGGCATGAGTAGCTTCTCAACGTGGCTGATGCGTATTGCATACAACGTATATTACGATGACGTTCGCGCTCGCAAGCAGACTTACGATATCGAGGATTCAAGCGCAGTACGTCAATCTGCCAATAATGGCGATTCTAATATCAAGATGGACATACATGCAGCTATGGCGCTGCTTAAACCTGATGAACGTACCTGTATAACCTTGCAGCTGATAGACGGATACCCCATCGACCAGATAAGCAAGATAACAGGAATTGCGGAGAATACTGTTAAATCGCATCTTAAGCGAGGGAAAGATAAAATGGCTAACTATTTAAGAGAGAACGGATATGGAGGATAAAAATGACATTTTGCTGAAGCAGCTGTTTGCTGATGCTGCGAAGCAGACAATAGAAGACAATGGATTTACCGAGCGGGTTATGATGAATCTGCCCGAGATGACTGATCCAGTGATGGCAGAATCTAAGGTGCGCAGATTGTCGCATCTTTGGACTCTGTTCTGTGTGGGCGTGGCTCTTCTGGCCTTCTGGTTTGCAAAAGGCTGGCCAATATTGGAGAGCATACTCTCTGGCGGAAAGCAGATGCTGATAAACACCATCGAGGTGTTCCTGATTACAGCTCCTACTACCGAGATTAATATCAATCCTTGGCTTGTGGTGTTGTTGCTGGGCTTTGTATTAGTTTTCCTGCCTTATCAAACATACCGTAAGTTGTCCGCAACACTTTAAACTCAGTCCTTCGGTTCATCTGATGGCACTGTTCCTGCAGTTCCTCAGGGAGCGCGGCTATAAATTCCTCCGTTAGCACGTCGCCCTCCTTGAGGAATTCGTATTTTTCAGCCACACGTTTCTTTATACGCTTGGGTGCGCCTTCGCCGTAACCCTTTGGCGTAAGGCGGTCGGCAGCTATCCCGTGGGCGATAAGATACGCCACCACACTCTCGGCACGTCGTTGCGATAGCTGTTCGTTGTATGTATCCGAACCACGGCTGTCAGTATGTGCCGAAAGCTCGATTGTTACGTTTGGATTCTCGTTAAGCAGCTGCACCAGCTCGTCGAGTGCCTTCTGCGATTCCGGGCGAAGCGTTGCCTTGTTGAAATCGTAGAAAATGTTCTCTATCAGTACGGGGGCCGATATGTTTGCCAATGGGAACTGCAAAACGTGCTCCTCCGATTTCTTCGATGGCTCCACGCGTATCTGCTCCTGATGATTCAGGTAGCCTTTACATGTGCCAAGAATCACGTAGTCAACACCGGGTGTTATCTCTTGCGTAAACGATCCGTCGCTTCTCACGCTAAGTTTCAGGTTGGTACCATCGTTACCCACCATATACACTTGTGCTGCAGTAAGCTCGTAGCCGTCCTGCTCGTAAACCCATCCCTTAACGGTTTGAATAATCTCGGGGTTATAAAAGCTGTAGATATGGTCGAACCCTCGCAGGTCGCCACGGTTAGAACAGAAGAATCCCTGATTCAGCTTTCCCTCGAAGGTCATCCCGAAATCATCGGCTTGCGAGTTGAGAGGGAAACCTGGGTGTTGGATAGTGGGTGTTGGGTGTTGGCTTTTTGCTGGGATGAAATAAATATCAAGCCCGCCTAGGCCTGGGTGGCCGTTACTTGAAAAATACAGGTCGCCATTGGGGCGGAAGGTAGGGAACATCTCGTCGCCAGGGGTGTTTATCTTCTCGCCAGCATTCTCGGCATAACCTATATCATTCCCGTTATTAAGTATGCGGCATCGCCAGATGTCGAGTCCGCCCATGCCTCCGGGCATATCACTTACAAAATACAGCCACTCGCCGTCAGGACTAACGGCAGGGTGGGCAAAGCTCGATAGCGTGTCGTGGGCAATAACCAGCTCTTTAGGTTTGCTCCACGAGGCATCGCTACGGTTAGATACCATTATCTTTGCGTATCGTGGATAGTTGGGGTCGGTAACGCACTGTGTGAGATACATCGTCTTACCATCGGGCGAGAAACAGCATGCGCCCTCGTCGTAAACAGAGTTCAACTCAGATGCTATCACCTGAGGCTTGCCCCATTTGCCTTTCTCGTCTTTCTGACTGAAGAAGATATCAGCGTTTTTGGTTCCCGTGATGCCGTTCAACTCGTCGCCTTGGGCCTGGTTGCGTGTAGAAGTTAAGAACAGTTGGTCGTTACTGTCGCCCGCCAACATCGGTGAGTAGTCATCGCGGCGCGAGTTGAACAAGTCCATCTTCTTTATCGTATATGCCGAACCTTCCTTTTTCCATTGCGGCGCCTTCTGTGCCGATTCCAAACCTACCTTTGCTAGTTGGAGATTTATGCTATCACCACGTAAGCTGTCGATAGCCACTGTGTACTGCTTCGCGGCCTCTTTGTAATTGCCATTACGCATATACAGCTGACCGAGGTAAAAATGCGTCAGCGAGTCGGTTTGCTTATAGCGTACCACATTATTATATGCTGATATAGCCTTGTTTGTCTGGTTCAGATGACGGTAGCATTCTGCAAGTTTCTTGGCTCGTTGTCCGCGGGTGGTTCGTTCCTTGTTTGGAGTCTGTGTGTAGGCTTTCTTATATTGTTCTGCCGCGTCGAAGTATTCGCCCATCGCCCAGAACTTATCGCCCTTCTTCACAGCCTGCTCCGCCCCGCACCCCACCATCAGCAGGGCGAAAACCATCACGTATATTGCGTTTATTACTTTTCGCATACTATATTTTAAACGAAAAAATCTTCGAATTATTTCTTCGAAGATTTTACTTTTTTCAGGTCGGCGTCGGATAGGACGGTGACTCGGCGATTGCTGGGGTCGGCTATCACCTCGTTCACTATCTCCGTTACCTGCTGCTTCAGCTCGTCGATAAACTGCTTCGGATCGTACTTCTGATGCTCTATGTCGCGCAACTTCTTCTCCCAGATACCCGTCAGCTCACAACTCTTAAGCAACTCCTCGCGTATAAGGTCTATCAGTTCAATACCCGTTGGCGTGGCTATCAGTCGTTTGCGCTCGCGCTTTATGTAGTGGCGCTTAAACAGAGTCTCGATGATGCCGGCACGACTTGATGGACGACCGATGCCGTTCTCTTTCATGGCAGCACGCAAGGTCTCGTCCTCCACGAACTTACCTGCTGTCTCCATAGCACGCAGCAGCGATGCCTCATTATAATAAGGTGGGGGAGTAGTCCATTTCTCAGTAAGCGTAGGCTTATGTTCGCCACTCTCGCCCTTCACCAATGTGGGCAGAGTGCGCTCCTCGTCCTCCTGTTGTGGCTTATCTTCGTTTTCTGTCTCCTTCTGTACCTTACCCTGAACCACGCGCCAACCTGGATCCAATATTTCCTTACCGGTAACCTTAAACTCAACAGTCTCGTCACCTTTTACCTCTCCAAGCACGGTGGTTGTTGAGAACTTACAATCGGGCAGAAATACGCCGATGAAACGGCGGGCCACAAGGTCGAACACCTTCTTCTCGGCATCGCTCAGGTTCTGTGGAATCACACCTGTTGGGATGATGGCGTGGTGGTCGGTAACCTTCGATGTATCGAACACGCGCTTTGTCTTCTTTAGTGCCTTACCGCCAATGGGTTTGATGAATTCCGCATAAACGGGCACTCCGTCGAACTTTGTCTGATAAAGTCCGTTCAGCGTCTGAGGACACTTGGGGTAGATGTCATCGCTAAGATACTGCGTGTCTACACGAGGATATGTGGTGTACTTCTTCTCGTACAGACTCTGAATAAGGTTCAGCGTCATCTCGGCCGAAAATCCGTATTTGCGGTTGCAGTCTACCTGCAGCGATGTAAGGTCGTATAGCTGTGGTGGCTGTTCCTTACCCTCTTTCTTCTCCACCTTGGTCACCTCGAAAGGTTTGCCTTCGATGGTAGCAAAGGCCTTTTCGCCTTCCTCCTTCGATGTGAACTTACCTTTGGTGGCAGTAAATGTTGTGTCGCGATATACTGTGGCCAGCACCCAGTAAGGCTCTGGCTTGAAGTTCTCAATCTCCTTCTGTCGGTTCACTATCAGCGCAAGGGTAGGGGTCTGCACTCGTCCTATCGACAGCACTTGTCGGTTCTGTCCGTATTTCAGTGTATACAGGCGGGTGGCGTTCATACCTAAAAGCCAATCGCCGATGGCGCGTGATAGTCCTGCGAGATACAGTGGCTGATAATCCTGCTGATCCTTCAGCTGGGCAAATCCCTCGCGTATGGCCTCGTCGGTCATCGACGAAATCCACAATCGCTTAACCGGACAAGTGGCCTGGGCTTTCTGCATCACCCATCGCTGAATGAGCTCTCCCTCTTGTCCCGCGTCACCGCAGTTCACTATGCCGTCGGCCTTCTGCATCAGGCCCTCTATTATCTTAAACTGCTTCTCAATGCCTTTATCGTTTATCAGTTTTATGCCGAATCGTGGAGGAATCATGGGCAATTGGGTAAGTGCCCAAGGTTTCCATGCCTGAGTGTAATCGCCGGGCTCCTTCAGCGTACACAGATGTCCGAAGGTCCACGTCACTTGGTATCCGTTTCCCTCCATGTATCCGTCGTGCGAGCTGTTGGCTCCCAGAATCCTTGCTATATCCCGAGCTACACTCGGTTTCTCTGCTATACAGACTATCATATTCTTTTAATTTGGATGCAAAGGTAGTGTAAATCGAATAAAATACCAAAGAAAAATTAAACTTTTCCTTGCTTTTTTCGTCATAAATTGTAGAATAAACCCTATTTTTACATAATGAAGAAACTAATAATTATCACTGTTCTCATGGCAATGTCGATGTCGATACGTGCCCAGTACCGTAATGTTTTTGTTGAGTTGGGCTATGATAAAGCTCAGGTCGAGTCTAAGATGCATCAGGTTTTTAACGATGTTTTCCGCGGTCCTAACAAGGTCTACTTCGAGGTAGGCGATTCAATGGGCTACGTGTCGGATATCAAGAACCACGATGCCCGTACCGAGGGTATGTCGTATGGTATGATGATTGCCGTGCAGTTCGGTGAGAAGGATATATTCGACCGTCTTTGGCGCTGGAGCAAGAAGTACATGCAGCACCAGAGCGGCAATCGCGAGGGTTATTTCGCATGGAGCTGTAAAACCGACGGCACACATAATGCCGAAGGTGCTGCCAGCGATGGCGAACTCTACTTCATCACAGCACTTATCTTTGCCTCTAACCGTTGGGGCAACGATACCGGCATCAACTACAAGGCCGAGGCTCAGCACATCCTTAACTGCATTCAGCCTAAGGAGTACACCCCCGAGCCACGTCAGGGCGGATTCCCCGGTTTCGGCGGTCAGCAGGGCCCACAGAAGATGTACCTCATCGACCCAGAAACCAACCTCATTACTTTTACCCCCGATGGATTCGGTAACCGATACACCGACCCCTCCTATCACATTCCAGCTTTTTATGAGGTTTGGGCAAAATGGGCCGATGACGGTCGTGCCGACTATTGGAACAAGTGTGCCAAGGCTTCGCGCGAGTTCCTGCATAAGGCCATCAACCCCAAAACAGGTCTGAATGCCGATATGTGCCAGTACGACGGCTCAGAGATGCAGATGCCCCGCTGGCCAGGTATGCCACAGCGCCCTCAGGGACAGAAACCACGCCGCAATGGCAGCAATAACTTCCGCTACGACTCTTGGCGCGTGCCTATGAACATCACCCTCGACTACGAGTGGAGTGGGGCTGATGCCAAGTGGCAGAAGAAGTATGGCGAGACCATCCAGAATTTCTTCTACTCTCAGGGGGTAGATAAGTTTGTAGATCAGTATCGTCCCGATGGCTCTCTGCCCGAGGAGGATGAGATTCTGCCCGCTGGCGGATTCCGCAAGCTTCGCCACAGCATCGGTCTGGTAAGCACTGTTGCCGCAGCATCAATCCTTTGCGACCACGCTAAGAAGAAGGAGTTTGTTGATGCTCTGTGGAATGCCAAGCACGAACCCTTCGAGGATGGCTATTTCGATGCCTACTACGATGGGCTGCTGCGCCTCTTTGCCTTTATGCACTTGAGTGGAAACTATCGTGAGATAGCCCCGCAAAAGTAAAAATACTGCATTTAATTGTTAATTTATTTGGATTTTACCGCAAATGTAGCTAACTTTGCGGTAATTTTTATGATATGAATTGAAGTAGGAGAGGCAAACTATGAAGAAGTTTATGAAGTCTTTTGAGTTCAAAGTCGTATCCAGAATGACGCTATGGTCGCTGCTGGTGATTGCAGTGGTGGCCTACTATCTGTTCACGGATACCTCAAAGGCCTTCGTGTCGATGTTTACGGAGAATTGTCATTCGCGCATGCTCATCAACTACGAGTACACCCGTCGTGTGCTGTCGGATGTGTATGTACAGGTGACCAACAACGTGTTTTCGATAGAAAGCACCCTCGATAATCCCGATGGACAAATTGAGCAGATGAGGCGAATTGTAGAGAATGGCAATCGCATACACAGCTGTGGCATGAACTTTGTGAAAGGCTATTATCCGCAGAAGGGTGAGCGCTATTGTCCGTTTGCGTGGCGCAACCCCAAGAACCGTAGCGAGATACTGACCGATGAGAAAGGCGACCACGACTTCGATTATCTTCAGGAGCGCTGGTTTAAGGCCGTTGTCGAGGGCGATACCGCAGAGTGGAGCGACCCGTTCTTCGATGGCTACGACAATACCACAGCCCTTGCGGCCTACATGGTGCCCATACACGATAAGACGGGTAAGGCAGTGGCTGTGCTTGGTGCCGACATCTCGCTCGACTGGTTGACTGAAAAGCTGGTCGAGACCGATAGTACCTACGATGCACAGAGCCGGTTTACATCCGAGGTGATGGGACTGAAGTCGCATAGTTATATCATCGACTACGACGGCAAATTCATCACCCATCCTGAACGCGAACATCTGCTGAACAAGTTGTTCTATGGCTACATCAGTTTTGACGATGCCAATCGCGGAAAGCTGATAGAGAAGATGAAGAGCCGCCAGATGAGTAGCAACGAGAGCAGCGAGAGGTATCTCTTCCGTGGCGAAGAGTGCTATTTCTTCTATACCCCGCTGAAGTATACCAACTGGCTTATGGTTACGGTAGTGCCCTGCAGGTCGGTTGATATGATGGGCTTCTGGCAGTGCCTGCGTGTGTTGTTTATCGTTGCTTTCGGCATAGTAGCTCTGTTGGCTATAGGTTATTACTATCTTCATCATCATCATTTTTAGGTATTGCGTATGTCCTGATTATGTTATACCTTTGCACCCGCAAAACTACTCAGGGTAATAAGTATAATATAATTAGAATAAGTAATGTATCATTTTAACGCAAAAACAGCGCTGTTTGCCGTGGCCCTCGTTGTCTTTAGCACTCAGGCTCAGGCGCAGCAGGATCTTCACGATTCCATCGACTTGAAAGAGATAAAGATTGTGGGCAAGTCAAAAGCCCGCCGTATGCAGGAGCAGGCCTACGCCATCTCCGTGGTCGATCTGGCCAAGCAGTATGTGTCGGCCACTCCGCTCAATAAGGTTCTCAACACCGTCACCTCGGTAAAGATTCGCGAGGAGGGCGGACTGGGTTCCAACTACAGTCTCTCGATGAACGGTTTCTCGGGCAATCAGGTAAAGTTCTTCATCGATGGCATCCCCATGGACAATTTCGGCTCGTCGTTCAATCTGGCTAATATCTCAGCCAATATGGCCGACCGCATCGAGGTTTACAAGGGTGTACTGCCTGTTTATCTGGGTTCCGATGCCCTTGGCGGTGCAGTAAACATCGTTACCCGTCGCAAGGCCAACTATCTCGATGCCACCTATTCCGTTGGTTCGTATAACACCCATCGTGCCGCCGTTAATGGCGTCTACACCTCAAAGGGCGGTTTCACCCTGCGTGCCAATGCCTTTGCCAACTATTCCGACAATGATTACAAGGTATATGCACCTATAGTCGACCTTGCTACCAATAAGCAGCAGGGCGAAGATTGGGTGAGCCGTTTCAACGATGGCTACCGCTCGCTTGGTGTTAAGCTCGAGACTGGTGTTGTTGCTAAGTCGTGGGCTGACTATCTGCTGTTCGGTGTCATCGCCTCGGCCGATAAGCGCAACGTGCAGACAGGTGCCACTATGGATGCCGTATATGGCGGCGTTAAGAACAACAGCTGGTCGGTGATACCTACTATTAGGTATAAGAAAGACGACCTCCTGCTGCCTGGTCTTTCGCTCTCGCTCTATGGCACTTACAGCATGGTCAACACCCACAACGTCGATACCCTTGCCCGCCGTTACAACTGGCTTGGTGAGTGGGTTCCCAGCACATCAGCCGGCGAGGCCTACCTCACCGATGCCACCATCAGCGAGCGCCAGTGGCAGGTAAACACCAACCTCAACTACGTCGTCACCGATCATCATTCGCTCACCCTCAACAATGTGTTCTCGGCCCTCCGCCGCAAGAGCGATGACAAGATGTACCCTGACTACGAGATGAACAATGTCCCCCAGCAGCTCACCAAGAATATCACCGGCTTGGGCTATCAGATTCGCTACAACCGCTGGAATGCCAACGTGTTCGGCAAGATGTACCGTCTGTATAGCTCTACCAATAAGCTGATGGACCAGTTCACCGACGATCAGCGCTGGGAGAAACTTACCTCACGCAAGAACAACTTCGGTTATGGTGCTGCCGCCACCTATTATATCCTGCCTTCGCTACAGGCCAAGGTGTCGTTCGAGCATGCCTACCGTATGCCCGAGGCCGTAGAGATGTTCGGCGACGGACTCATCCAGAAGAGTAATCCCGACCTTCGTCCTGAGAGCAGCGATAACCTAAACGTAGGACTTCTGTTCGACCAGACCTTCAATGCCCATCGCGTACAGGCCGAGGTAAACTACATCCATCGCGACACCAAGGACTTCATCCTGCGTGGTGTAAGCCTTTCAAGCAATCCCACCACCAGCTACCAGAACATCGGTAGTGTAAAGACCCGTGGTGTTGAGGCTTCGTTAGGCTATTCTTATCTCGATGCCCTTCACATCAGCGGTAATCTCACCTATCAGAATATCAAGGACGATCAGCAGTTCCAGACCACCGAGAATACTTTTGTGGGCGATGGCATCATCGAGAATATCACCTACGGTCAGCGCCTGCCCAACATCCCATATCTCTTTATGAACGGCCATGCCGACTATCAGTTCCGCAATCTCTTTGCCAAGGGAAACACCCTCTCGCTGGCCTACGATCTGCAGTATGTTCACGATTACTATCTCTCGTTCACCGGCTTAGGTGCCAAGGCCACTAAGAAGGTCATCCCCGAGCAGCTCTCACACAATGTGTCGGTGGGCTACAGCCTCTGCGATGGTCGCTACAGCGTGATGCTCGAGTGTACAGATATCACCAACGCAAAGCTCTACGATAACTACCGCCTGCAGAAGCCAGGTCGCTCGTTCTCGCTCAAGTTCCGTTATTACATCAGCAAATAAATAAATCAGAAATAGTTATGAAGAATATATATATCCTCAGCATGCTGCTTGTGGCAGCCTTTTCGCTCACATCGTGCGATGATAATCTCTCGGCCGAGCAGGAGCAGCCCAATGCCCCTTATGTGCTCAGTCTGGGCGTAACCTCAAACGGCAATACCACCTACTATGTTGTCTCTGCTGCCGACCTCATGTCGGGCACCATCAATGCCGTGGGCAAGGGCATCGAGCAGCAGGGCTATCACGACTACCAGCAGGGCGCATCATCAGTGTTTTGTATCGGCGGCATGGGCGTAACCAGCGCCACATCAGTTGTTCGTGGTGCTGACGGCCTGCTTAAGGAGCAGGGCGAGTTTGTGTTCGATAGCTCGCTCGACGGTCTCTGTCAGGTTGATGCCAACACTATGGTAGGTCTCGAGCTTCCCGCCAACAAGCAGAGCGGTCAGCAGCTCACCTTCTACACCGTCGATGCCTATAGCGCTGCCATTCTCAATAAGAACACCCAGAATGTTGTCGACCCAATCAGTACCCTCGATTGGCCTAGCATCACCGGCATGCAGTATAGCGGTGGCAACCTCTACGTCACCTACACTCCGATGAACAGTCTCACCTTCGAAACAGCCTATACCGACACCTGTTTCGTGGCTGTATATAGCTACCCCTCTATGCAGTTCGTAACCCTTATGAAGTCTGACCTTATGGGCCCTGGCGGCTCTTGGAACGCCTTCAACGGCATGGTTAAGGATGAGGCCGACAATATCTATGTAATGTCGAACTCAGCCCTCTCAAATGGCTATTCGCAGAGCACCAAGCATGCCGGATTCCTCCGCATCAGCAAGGGCTCAACCCAGTTCGATGCCGACTACTATTTCGACTTCGAGGCAGCCACAGGCGGACTCAAGCCCGCCCACATCACCTATATCGGCGATGGCAAGGTGTTTGCCGAGGTAAGCACCCTCAATCCCCAGACCGCAGCCGATCGTTGGGGCGATAAGAGTCTTAAGTGCTGCATCATCGACCTCGTCAACAAGACCGTTACCGATGTCGAAGGCATCCCCGTTCACAATGGCAATGGCGGTCGTCGCTTTGCATGTCTGGTTGAGGGCGGCAG
>JAEEGL011686784.1_pt1 | contig 10854 bp, 8 predicted proteins | sample 9134231 | NCBI WGS metagenome assembly JAEEGL01 (sample SAMN16246548, study PRJNA631951) | gut metagenome | biome: gut microbiome; feature: rumen; material: fiber-attached | host: Bos | place: Iran: Karaj | collected 2018-10
AGCCGGAGAAGAGGCCGCAGGGGGCGCCGTCGCCGACATAGATGCAGATCTCGCCCGTCTCGCCGGTGGCGGCGGGCTTCTGGCCGTCCGGGGTCAGCAGCTCGACGCTGTACTGTGGGTTGGGCTTGCCCATGGAGCCGATCTTCGGGCTCATGCCGACGAAGTTGCCGATGATGCAGGTCGTCTCCGTCTGTCCGAAGCCCTCCATGATGGACAGGCCCGTCGCCTCGCGGAAGCGGTTGAAGACCTCGGGATTCATCGCCTCGCCGGCGGTGGAGGCGTGCTTGATGGAGCTGAGGTCGTACTTGCTGAGGTCCTCCTTGATGAAGAAGCGGTACATCGTCGGCGGCGCGCAGAAGGTCGTGATGCCGTATTTTGCGAACATCGGCATGATGTCGTCGGCGTGGAAGCGGTCGAAGTCGTAGATGAACAGCGCGGCCTCGTTCATCAGCTGGCCGAACATCTTGCCCCACATGGCCTTTGCCCAGCCGGTGTCCGAGATCGTGAGGTGGAGCCCGTCTGGATCGACACAGTGCCAGTAGCGCGCGTGGATGAAGTGGCCGAGCGGGTAGCGGCAGTTGTGCACGGCGAGCTTCGGGTAGCCGGTGGAGCCGGAGGTGAAGATCATCATCATCGGATCGTCGCCGCAGATGGCGTCGTCCGGGCGGTTGAAGCGGCTGGAGTACATGTCGTACTCGTCGTCGAAGCTGTGCCAGCCATCCACGCGGCCGTTCGTCGTGATCTTGACCCGGATGCCGCCGTACTTCTCGATGGCGGAGGCGGAGAGCTTCGTGCTCTCGCCGTCGGCCGTGCAGATGAGCGCGCTCACGTGCGCGACCTCAAAGCGGTAGAGATAGTCCTTCTCCAGCAGCTGGTCCACCGCGGGGATGGCGATGGCCCCGAGCTTCTCCAGGCCGAGCAGGATCGGCCAGAACTGCCAGTTGCGGCGCAGCACCAGCATGACCTTGTCGCCCCGCTTGATGCCGAGGGAGCGGAAGTAGTTCGCCGCGCGGGCGCTCATCTTGCGCATGTCCTCAAAGGTCAGACGGGTCTCGGTCTTGTCGGCGGCGATGTGCAGCATGGCGAGCTTCTGCGGCTTGACGGCCGCGATGGCGTCGATGATGTCAAAGGCGAAGTTGAACTTCTCCGCGCCGTGGAAGGAGACGGAGCGGACCGCGCCGTGCTCGTCCTCGGTGACCGAGATGAACTTCTTCCAGATCTCGTCCTCGGCCTTTTTCGGCGTGGTGTTCGTGAGCACGGGGACGGCGGCGGGGCGCTGCGGCAGGTCCTCCTCCGGCGTCAGGACGATGGCGTAGAAGTCGCAGTCGCCGCCGTTTGTGGCGATCATGCCGTGCGGCGTGGAGGAGTCGTAGTAGAGCGTGTCGCCCGGGCCGAGGATCTCCGTGTGGTTGCCGACCTGGACCTTCAGATAGCCGCTGATGACGGCGTCGAACTCCTGGCCCTCATGGGTGGTGACCGGGATCGGCTTGAGCTGCGCTTCGGCGCTGAAGACGGAGTGGACGAACAGCGGCTCCGCGATGCGCTTGCGGAACTTGTAGGCGAGGTTGTAGTAGGTCATCCCGTGCGCCTGCTCGACGCGGCGGCCCTCGCCGGAGCGGGTCAGGATGTAGTTGCTCAGCTGCGGGGAGACACCCTCGATGAGGTCGGTGACGTCAACGCTCAGGGCGACGGAGCAGTTGTACAGGAACGCGAAGTCGAGCTCCTGCTCGCCGTTCTCGTAGGCCAGATACTCCGCCTCGCTGAGGCCGAGCTTCGCGCCGAGCTCCGCGGGGCTGAGCCCCTCGATCGTGCGCAGCTCGCGGATGCGGGCCGTCACCTCGTGGATGCGGTACTCCAGACCGGTCGTTTTTTCCATCGTTTTTTCCTCCGTTTCTGACGTCGCTGCGTGGCCGGGGCGCGGCATATAAAAAATCGTCCCCGGGATCTGATCTCCGGGGACGACATAAAAGCTTATATCGCGGTACCACCCTGGTTGCGCCGTTCGGCGCCTCTCTCGCCGCTCCAGCAAGCGGCTTGGCTCTGACGCGGCTTCACGGGAGGCTCTACTCGTCCTTGCAGACTTTCTGCGCTCCGGCTCCGGAGTGACAAGACCGCTGGAAACCGCCGCCGCCCGCTCTCACCCGCCGCGGGCTCTCTGAGGACGCGCCTTCCGGTCCCTCTCCTTCAACGCCTTTTGAACCATGTTTGATTGTTGCAGCAATTATAGAGCAGCGATCCGCCGGATGTCAAGACTTTTCTGCAAAAAACTCCCGATACCCGCGCCGGCGGGGCCGCAGGGGGCGCTCAGAGCCGGTTGCGGATGATCTTGCCGCTGATCGTCTTCGGGAGCTCCTCGCGGAACTCGACGATGCGGGGGTACTTGTAGGGCGCGGTGCGCTTTTTGACGTAGTTCTGGATCTCCTTTTTCAGCTCGTCCGTGCCCTCCGTCCCACGGACGAGGACGATGCAGGCCTTGACGACCTGACCGCGGATCTCGTCCGGCGCGGCCGTGACGCCGCACTCGAGGACGTAGGGGAGCTCCATGATGACGCTCTCGATCTCGAACGGCCCGATGCGGTAGCCGGAGGACTTGATGACGTCGTCCGCGCGGCCGACATACCAGAAGTAGCCGTCCTCGTCCTTCCAGGCGAGGTCGCCGGTGTGGTAGTAGTCGTCGTGCCAGCTGTGCGCGGTCGCCTCGGGATCGTTGAAGTAGCCCTTGAAGAGGCCGCAGGGGGCGCCGTCGCCGGTGTAGACGCAGATCTCGCCCGTCTCGCCGGTCTTGGCGACGCTGCCGTCGGCGGTCAGCAGCGCCACGGTGTACATCGGGTTCGCCTTGCCCATGGAGCCGGGGCGCGGCGTCGTGCCGATCAGGTTGCTGATGACCATCGTCGTCTCGGTCTGGCCGAAGGCCTCCGTGATCGTGAGGCCGGTGTTTTTCCGGAACTGCTCGAAGACCTCGGGGTTCATCGCCTCGCCGGCGGTGGAGGCGTGGCGGATGGAGCTGAGGTCGTACTTGCTGAGGTCCTCCTTGATGAAGAAGCGGTACATCGTCGGGGGCGCGCAGAAGGTCGTGATGCCGTACTTTGCGAACATCGGCATGATGTCGTCGGCGTGGAAGCGGTCGAAGTCGTAGACGAAGGTGGGCGCGCCGCACTCCCACTGGCCGTAGAGCTTGCCCCATAGGGCCTTGCCCCAGCCGGTCTCGGAGATCGTGAGGTGCAGCCCGTCGGGATCGACGCAGTGCCAGTAGCGCGCGGTGATGTAGTGGCCGAGCGGGTACTTGCAGGAGTGGTCCACGGCCTTGGGATAGCCGGAGGTGCCGGAGGAGAAGAGCATCAGCATCGTGTCGTCGCCGCAGATGCTGTCCTCCGTGCGGTTGAAGCGGCTGGAGTACATCGCGTACTCGTCGTCAAAGCTGTGCCAGCCCTCCCGGCTGCCGCCGCTGACGATCTTCAGGCGCACGCTGGGGCAGTTCTCGATGGCCTTCTCCGCCTCCGCGGCGCAGCCGCCGTAGGCCGTGCAGACGATGGCGGCGACGGAGGCGGCGTTGATGCGGTACTCGAAGTCCTTCTGGACGAGCTGGTCGGTCGCGGGGATGGCAATCGCGCCGAGCTTGTGCAGGCCGAGGATGACCGGCCAGAACTCCCAGTTGCGGCGCATGACAAGCATCACGCGCTCGCCCTTCTTCACGCCGAGGGCGCGGAAGTAGTTCGCCGCGCGGGCGCTCATCTTCTTCATGTCCGTGAAGGTGAAGCGCCGCTCGTGCTTCTCGCGGTCGATGTGGACCATCGCGAGGCGCTCCGGCTCCGCGTCGGCGATGGCGTCCACCACGTCGAAGGCGAAGTTGAAGCGGTCCGTGTTCGTGAAGCTGACGGACTGGAGATGGCCGCGCTCGTCCTCGACGGGCTGGATGAACTCGCGCATATAGGGCTTCTCCGGCGCGAGCAGGGTGGGCTTCGCGGGCTCGGCGGGCTCAGCGTTCGGGTTGACGATATGGCCGTGCTCCCAGCGGTACTCCTCGCTCGTCTCGTCGGTCAGGATGACCGCGCAGAAGACGCAGTCCGCGCCATCGACGGCGATCATGCCGTGGGGCGTCGTGGAGTTGTAGAAGATGCTGTCGCCGGGGCCGAGGACCTCGATATGCTCGCCGATCTTGACCTTGAGGCGACCCTCCAGGATCAGGTCGAACTCCTGGCCGTCGTGCGTGTTCTGGTGGATCGGCGCGTCCTGCAGGGCCTCGGAATAGGAGTAGCGCACCCAGTAGGGGTCGGCCATGCGCCCCTTGAACAGCGGGGCGATGGAGCGGATCTCCGTGCCGGGCTCCATGGAGGTGATCTGGCCCTCGCCGCGGCGCGTCACGGCGTAGCCGGTCAGGCGCGGGGAGGAGCCCTCCAGCAGCTCCATCATCTCCACATCGAAGGCGAGGGCGCACTTATGGATGAAGGAGAAGGGGAGATCGATGCTGCCGGATTCGTAGATCAGGTACTCCTCCGGACGGACGTCGGTCAGATCCGCCATTTTTTCCACGGTGTAGCCGCACTCCATGCGCAGACGCTGGATGCGCTCCGCGACCTCTTTCAGTGCAACGGTGGTGGTCGTGTCAGCCATGATGCTTCGTACCTCCTATCATTTGATCAGAGAAAATCGGTTCGGGACAAAAGAAAAAACCCGCCTCAACTGCTTTCGTTGAGACGAGCAAACATGTCACCCGCGGTACCACTCAAACTTGCGCTTTCGCGCCGCTTCAGACTCCATCAAGTCCTTCGCCTTAACGCGGCTCCACGGGGGGCGTCTACCAATGCGCCGGGCGCATCTTCGGACCTCCGGCTCGGAAGGGATGGGCATGGAACCGCTCTGCTGCCGGCTCGCAGCGCCCGCCGGCTCTCTGGAAGCATTTTCACGGTTCGGCCGTCTTCGTCACAGCCTTTCTCACAGTAAAGCACAAAACATTTGCGGTGTCAACAGTTTTTTTGCTTTCCGGGAAAATCCATTGACAAATCCGGGGGCCGCGCTATAATAGAATTCAATACGCTAAAGAAGGAAACTGCCGGAAGGGGGGAGCGCATGGACTTCGCGGAGGAGATGCGGCGCGGGCCGCGGAAGATCGCTGTGACAGGCCATTTCGGCTGCGGCAAGACGGAGATCGCGGTCTCCCTGGCCTTCGCCCTGGCGGCGATGGGGCCGGAGGAGCGCCTGGCGCTGTGCGATCTCGACATCGAGAACCCCTACTTCCGCTCCCGCGAGCGCGCGGACAGGCTGGAGGCGGCGGGCGTCCGGGTCTACAGCGACCCCTACAACGGCCGCAACGCCAGCGAGCTGCAGACGATCTCCGCCGCGATCCGCGCGCCGCTGGAGGACGCGGGATGCCGCGTGATCCTGGACTGCGGCGGCGACAACACCGGCGCGATGGTCCTCAACCAGTTCCGGAAGTACTTCACGCCGGGCGACCACCGGCTGCTGTGCGTCGTGAACTGCAACCGCCCCGGCACCGACACGCCGGAGAAGGCGGCGGAGATGGTCCGCGCGATCGGGGAGACGACCGCTCTCGCGGTCACGGGTCTCCTCTCCAACGCCCACCTCGTCCGGGAGACGACGGCGGAGACCGTGCTGGAGGGCTGGCGCTTCACGGAGGAGACCGCCGCGCTGACCGGCGTGCCGGCGCTTTGCGCCTGCTGCATGGAGGCGCTCGCGCCGTCCGTGCGCGCCGCGGGCGTCCCGGTCTTTCCGATCGGCATGTATATGCGCGACAGTTACCTCGACAGACCCGTTTAATCACTGCCTGAAGATAAAAGGAGACGCGAGATGAAAAGACGCTTTAAGGTCCTGTTCAACCGGGACAAGTGCAAGGGCTGCGAGCTGTGCGTCAGCTTCTGCCCGAAGGGCATCCTGGCGCTGGACGGCGCGGTGAACGCCAAGGGCTACCACCCCGCGGGCATCACCGACCAGGCGGCATGCATCGGCTGCGCGAGCTGCGCGACGATGTGCCCGGACTGCTGCATCACGATCTATGAGCTGGAGGAGGGGGAAGAGGCATGAGCAAGGTTCTGATGAAGGGCAACGAGGCCTTCGGCGAGGCCGCCATCCGCGCCGGGGTGAAGTGCTACTTCGGCTATCCCATCACCCCGCAAAACGAGATCCCCGAGTACATGTCCCACGAGCTGCCGAAGGCCGGCGGCGCCTTTCTGCAGGCGGAGAGCGAGCTCGCCGCGATCAGCATGGCGTTCGGCGCGGCGGCGAGCGGCGGGCGCGTGTTCATCTCCACCAGCTCCCCCGGACTTGCCCTGATGCAGGAGGGGCTCGGCTTCATCTGCTCTGCCGAGGTCCCGGTCGTCGTGCTGAACGTCAGCCGCGGCGGCCCCGGCGTCGGCGGTATCCAGCCCGGCCAGGCGGACTACGTCCAGGTCACCCGCGGCGGCTATAACGGCGACGCGAAGATCCCCGTCTTCGCCCCGGCCGGCATCCAGGAGTGCGTCGACCTGATCTACGGCGCGTTCGACATCGCGGACCGCTACCGCAACCCGGTCCTGATCTTCGCCGACGGCATGCAGGGCCAGATGATGGAGCCGGTGGAGCTGCCCCCCGCGCGCGGCATCACCCCGCCGGAGAAGCTCAACGAGGCGAAGCCCTGGGCGATCACCGGCACGGACCAGCACCCGGGCCGCAACGTCGTCTACTCCCTGCGCATGGAGCCGGACGTGCTGGAGAAGCACGTCGAGCACCTCTTTGAGAAGTACGCGGAGGCGGAGCGGGAGCTCGTCCGCTGGAAGAGCCAGGGCCTGGAGGACGCGGAGGTCGTCTTCGTCGCTTTCGGCACCACCTCGCGCATCTGCGCCGAGGCGATCGAGCTGCTCGGTGAGCAGGGCGTCAAGGCCGGCCTGATCCGGCCGATCTCCCTCTGGCCGTATCCCGATGCCGCCTTTGACGAGATCGGCGCAAAGACGAAGCTCGTCGTCTCCGTCGAGATGAACATGGGCCAGATGCTCCCGGACGTGAAAGCCGCGGTCCGCGGCCGCTGGCCGGTGGCGCTGATCCACCGCACGGGCGGCATCGTCCCGTCCTCGCTCGAGATCGTCGAGCAGACCCGGAACCTGCTGGAGGGGGGAAAGTGACATGAAGACCATCTTTGAACCGACGAAGGGCATGACGAGCGCAGACACCAGCTACTGCCCCGGCTGCTCCCACGGCATCGCCCACCGCATCATCATGGAGTGCCTGGAGGAGCGCGGCCTGCTCGGGAAGACGATCGGCGTCGTCCCCATCGGCTGCTCCATCAACGCGCACCACTTCATGAACGTCGACATGTGCGAGTCCACGCACGGCCGCGCGCCGGCGATCGCCTCCGGCATCCGCCGCGTCCACCCGGACAAGATCGTCTTCACCTACCAGGGCGACGGCGACCTCGCCAGCATCGGCGCGGGCGAGATCGTCCACGCGGCGCACCGCGGCGAGAAGTTCACGACGTTCTTCATCAACAACGCGATCTACGGCATGACGGGCGGCCAGATGGCGCCGACGACGCTGATCGGCCAGCGCGCCACCACCTGCGTGGACGGGCGCACCGTCGCGCAGGCCGGCCTGCCGCTGAAGGTCTGCGAGATGCTCGCCGCCATCCCCTGCGCCGTCTATGTCGAGCGCGTTATGCTCAACAGCCCGGCCAACGTCCGGAAGGCGAAGAAGGCCGTCAACACCGCGCTGGACATCCAGATGGCGGGCCTCGGCTTCACCTTTGTCGAGTTCCTCTCCGCCTGCCCGACGAACTGGGGCCTCACCCCCGTGGACGCGCTGAAGTGGGTGGAGCAGAACATGGCGGATTACTTCCCGATCGGCAATTTCCGCAAACCGGAGGGCTACTGAGATGAAGAAAAAGATGTTTTTCGCCGGCAGCGGCGGACAGGGCACCCTCGCCATCGGCCAGATGATCGCCAAGGCCGCGATGGACGAGGGGAAGGAGGTTACCTGGCTGCCGTCCTACGGCCCGGAGATGCGCGGCGGCACCGCGAACTGCACGGTCGTCGTCTCGGACAAGCCCATCGCCTGCCCGCTCATCAACGACGCGGACCTGCTCGTCGTGATGAACCTCCCGAGCCTGCTGAAATTCGAGCCGATGGTCGTCCCCGGCGGACTGCTGATCGTCAACAGCTCCCTCGTCGCGGAGCGGCCGAAGCGCACGGACATCCGCGTGCTGGAGATCCCCGCCAACGAGAAGGCGCAGGCGCTCGGCAGCGACAAGGCCGCCAACATCGTCATCCTCGGCGCGATCCTGAAGGAGACCGGCGTCGTCCGGCCAGACACGGTACGTGAGGAGATGCGCCATCTCTTCTCCGGGCGCAAGGAGAAGTTCCTGCCGATGAACCTGAAGGCGCTGTCCATCTACTGTCCCGAATGAGACCCGTCCGCGGGGCGTGCGGTTTTTTGCCGCGCGCCCCGCTTTTTTGCGCGCGCTCGTTGACTTGAAGCGCCCACCGTGATAAAATTATTTCCGCTTTTGAACTGCTTTTACGGTCCCGGCGCCGGACGAAGAGCGCCGGGAGAGGAGGGTGCGCGTGTGGAACAGCTGAACAGCGGAGCGCAGGTCGTGCTCCTGATCCCGGCGCGCGAGCCGGACGACAAGCTCCTCGGCCTGCTCCGCGCCCTGCGGGCGCTCTGGACCGGGCCGGTCCTCCTCGTGGACGACGGCAGCTCCGAGACGGCGAAGGCGACGGTCTTCCCCGCGGCGGAGGCGCTCGGCTGCGCGGTCGTCCACCACGACGTCAACCACGGCAAGGGCCGCGCGCTCAAGACCGGCTTTTCCTACTGCCTGGCGCACTGGCCGGACGCCGCCGGCGTCGTCACCGCGGACTGCGACGGGCAGCACACCCCGGAGGATATCTGCGCGGTGCGCGACCGGCTGCTCGCCGAACCCGGCGCGCTCGTGCTCGGCTGCCGCGGCTTTGACCGGGACGTCCCCTTCCGCAGCAAGGCGGGCAACGCGATCACGCGCGGCGTGATGCGCGTGCTTTGCGGCGTGAAGGTCTCCGACACGCAGACCGGGCTGCGCGGCGTCCCGGCCTCTCTCCTCGCCGACCTGCTGGACGTGCAGGGCGAGCGCTACGAGTTCGAGACGAACATGCTCCTGCACGCGAAGGAGCGGCGCGTCCCCTTCGCGGAGGTGCCGATCGCGACGGTCTATATCGACAACAACCGCTCGTCCTACTTCAACGCCGTCAAGGACTCCTTCCGCATCTATAAGCTGCTCTTCCGCCACTTTTTTCGCTTCTGCGCGGCCTCGGCCGCGGGCTTCCTCGTCGACATCGGCGCGTTCACCCTCTTCAACTGGCTCCTGCACGCCGCCGGCGTCGGGCTCGTCTCCGTGCCGATCGCGACCGCCGCGGCCCGCGTCCTCTCCGCCGCGGTCAACTTCACGCTGAACCACCTGCTCGTCTTCCAGAGCAGGAAGCCCGCAAAGCGGACCGCCGTGCGCTACGCGATCCTCTGCGTCTGCCAGCTTGCGGCGAGCGCCGGGCTCGTGACGCTCTTCTCCGCGCTCACGGGCGGCAACGAGTCGGTCATCAAGATCATCGTGGACGTCTGCCTCTTCTTCATCAGCTACCGCATCCAGAAAAACCTGGTGTTCTGAGGCACAGCAACAGCATCTTCCCAGCCGGGGCCGCGCGCCCCGGCTTTTTTTGAAAAAAAGCTTGACAAATACCCGCAGGGGGTATATTATCTGTATAGATACCGGGAGGGGGTATTCGATATGGAGGAAAAGAACTGCTGCTGCGGGACGTACACCCACGGCATCCACGACCACAAGGAGCGCAGCGAGGCGGAGCGGAAGGCTCTGATGAACCGCCTGAAGCGCATCGAAGGGCAGATCCGCGGGATCGAGCAGATGCTCGACGCCGACGCCTACTGCCCGGATATCCTGATGCAGGTCTCGGCGGCGAACAGCGCGCTGAACAGCTTCAGCAAGGAGCTGCTGGCCGCCCACATCCGCGGCTGCGTCGCCGCAGATATCCGCGCGGGCAACGACGAGACGATCGAGGAGCTCGTCCGGGTCACGCAGAAGCTGATGAAGTAAGGACGGGAGCGATGGAAAAGTACAGTGTAAGCGGCATGAGCTGCGCCGCCTGCCAGACGCACGTGGAGCGCGCGGTCTCGAAGGTGCCGGGCGTCACGGGCTGCGCGGTCAGCCTGCTGACGAACTCAATGACGGTGGAGGGCAGCGCGTCCGAGGAGGAGATCGTCCGCGCGGTCGTCGCCGCCGGCTACGGCGCGGCGCGCATGGGCGCCGCGCGGACGGAGCAGAGCGCCTCGCAGAAGCTCGCCGCCGAGGAGGCGGCGCTCATCGACCGGGAGACGCCGAAGATGGTGCGACGGCTGATCGGCTCCGCCGCCGTGCTGCTCGTGCTGATGTATTTCTCGATGGGCCACATGCTCTGGAGCTTCCCGGTCCCGGCCTTTCTGGAAAACCCGGTCTGCATGGGCCTTCTGCAGATGATCCTGAGCCTGATCGTGCTCGTCATCAACCGCAAGTTCTTCACGCAGGGCTTCGGCGCGCTGCTGCACCGCGCGACGAACATGGACACGCTCGTCGCGCTCGGCTCCTCCGCCTCCTTCGCCTACAGCCTCGCCGCGCTGTTCGTCATGGCGTGGGCGATGGGCCGGGGAGACGCGGAGACCGTCCACAGCATGGCGATGAACCACATGTGGTTTGAGTCCGCGGCGATGATCCCGACGCTTATCACGGTCGGCAAGATGCTGGAGGCCTATTCCAAGGGCCGCACCACCGACGCGCTGAAGAGCCTCATGAAGCTCGCGCCGAAGACGGCGGTCGTCGTCCGCGGCGGCGAGGAGACCGAGGTCGGCATC
>JAEEGL013165554.1_pt1 | contig 10854 bp, 10 predicted proteins | sample 9134231 | NCBI WGS metagenome assembly JAEEGL01 (sample SAMN16246548, study PRJNA631951) | gut metagenome | biome: gut microbiome; feature: rumen; material: fiber-attached | host: Bos | place: Iran: Karaj | collected 2018-10
AGAGGGAAGTTAAGAAGTTCACTGAGGATAGAAACTGGGATCAGTTTCATACACCAGATAATCTTGCAAAGAGTATTGCTATAGAGTCTGGTGAACTTCTTGAGTGTTTTCAGTGGTCACCGGAATATGATGAACAGGCTGTAAAGGAAGAACTGGCAGATGTAATGAATTACTGTATTCAGCTAGCTGACAAGCTTGATATTAGCATTGAAGATGCAATCATTGAAAAAATTCGTAAGAATGAGCTTAAGTATCCTGTTGAAAAGAGTTATGGCAGCAGTAAGAAGTATACTGAGTTGTAGAAAAAATGCAAAAATGCGCATGGATGCTGCGCTCGCGAGCTGTCATTGTTATCGGACAGCATTTGAGTACAATAGAATTATAAGAACCAAAAAAGTTGTTGGGGCACTGGGGAGAAAGGAAACACGTCATGGAAGATAATGGCGAGATTAGAGAGTATTCGACCTCCGGGGTCTCAACTTTTTTGCATCATACAGAACTTGGAGAGGTAATAAAGCAGATTACATTCGAGAGAAAAGCATATCTCGGAGTAGTGAAGGTTTATGGACTTAGGAACAAGGAATATCTGCTTGAGAATGTTCAGGGACTTCAAATAGGTGATTGGGTAACTCTTTATAGAAAATATAATAGTGAATCTCCTGATTGTACAGCAGTAGCATCGGCGTTCCCTGATGATGGATCTTCGATAAGGGTGCATACACTGGCGGGTTTGTGCTTGGGATATATTCAGCCGCCGGAGAGATATGTAATGGCTGAGCTTATGAAGGCAGGAAAGCATCTATATGCCAAGGTTCATTCTTTGAATGTTGATATGCCAATGGAAGAGCTCAACACGCAGAAAGCAGTTACGCTTGATCTGTACTGGATGGAAGAGTCCAAACCACTTAATCTGGCCAATACTTTTGAAATAGGTGAGACAAGAGGTGAAGTCGTGGAGGAGAATGGTAATGCTATATGGCTTTGCTATTCAAGACCTGACAGGGAATTTAAATTCCTCAGAGATTCCATACAGGCAGTTAATGAGATGAATGTGGGTGACAGGCTGCGACTTATCAAAAAAGCTACAACAGATAATCCCTGGGCTATCGAGATTTGGAGCAGCGATAAGAAGTTTTTCTTGGGACATATGGAAGTGCCTGATTCGAAGATACTGGCATATATGCTAGATGCGGGAAAATACGTATATGGCGTGGTGAGAAACAGGCAGAGGGCTGAGAGTCTACATCTTTTAAACTATGATTTTGATGTCTATGTTGAGGACAACTGATTAATGGGAAATGAAATTGTTTTAACACAGGTTATAAATGAATATGAATCCCTCATACAAGAGGTCCAAAAGCTTAAGATGGTGGTCGCTGCTCTTGAAGCGGAAAAGGATGATCTAGAGCTCAATGTCTGCAGGAGACTTAGGGCTGAGTATGATGAAAAGATAGGGCATCTCGAGATGCAGATTACTAGCTATAATCTGGAGATTGAAAGACTTCGCTCAATTATTGAAAGTATGCAGGCCGCAGTTAACCGTGATGAGAAGATCACTCCAGAAGACGCTGGAAAAGAAGCGGACGAGAAGCTGAAAAACTTCTATGATGACCTGGGTAAAAGAGCCGAGCAGGCCAAGGAGGATGAGGAGTTTGCTAAAAAGCGTGCCGAGCAGGATGAAAAGAATGCCCAAGACGCCGGATACAGCGAAGAAGAGCCGGAGGATGACGAACCGTTCGACTGGGATGAGTTCTTTAAGAACATAGATGATTTCAACAAGGCTTTTGAGGATTTCTTTAGAGCATTTGGAAATGCCTTTGGCGGAGGCTCTGGAAGTAGTGAAGATTATTCAAAAGCTGAGTCTTTTGACCAGGGTGGTTCTGCTAAAAAAAATGTTAATCCAGCAAAAGAGCTTAAGAGTCTGTATCGTAAGATTGTGAAGGCGCTTCATCCCGATAACAAGAAAAATAGATCTCAAAAGGATGATGAACTGCTAATGGAAGCAAAGGTGGCTTTTGAGGAAGGAAATATAGAAAGACTTCGTCAGATTGCTGAAATGATTGAAGATGAGGATCTGGAAAAACGTTTCAAAGACAAGCCAGAGGATATTGAAGAACTAAAACAGCTTAAGCGTAAATTGAAAATGCAGATGATGGTTCTTAAACGAGATATCCATCAGATTAAAAATAGTTTTCCTTACAAAGAAAAAGAATTTCTGGCTGATGATGAAGCGGTGGCAGCTAGGCAGGATGAGTTAAAGAGGATAATTGAAAGTTGTAAGAATACTATTACTGCACTTAATGACAGGATAGATCTTTTACAGAAACAGATGAATGGCTGATTTTTTGAGGATGTTTTATGGATATTCAGGAATTAAAAAGCACAATAAATGATTTCGGTCGGGCTATGAAGCTCATTGAAGAGAAATCTAACGCGGATGCTGATCTTGTGGAACCTGCGAGAGCAGAGATTGCATTCTTTGGGCTATATCTTATTTTTGACGATGGCTCTTTTGACGAAAAGGAGCTTGAGCTAATAGAGGAAGCTTCAGGATTTAAGATAAACAGAAATCATTGGAATGAGATCATGGAACTAGGAAGAGTAGACTCGGAAGATAAGTATCTTTCCCAGCCGCCTAATACATTTATTGTTATGGTGGATGTTGACAATATGCTTTATGAGATCGGAGAGGAACCGACAGCATATAATGCGGCATATGAGGTTTATAAGCTTGTTGGGGATACATTAGCAAACATAAAGGGTTTTACTGATGAGAAAAGGCAGGGAAAACTGGATAGATTCTTGGAAATGATTGAGAAGTACAGGAGAGATCATTCAGATGATCCTAGAATCAAGAATGGAGCGGAAGACGTAATGGTTGTTAATCCTGCTAAGAAGGGTGTTCCAGCACCAAAGAAGAGTTAAAGAGAGGAAATTACTATGAATACAGCACTTAAGAGAGCAATGGATGAATTATATACACTGTGTGATCCAAATGGAGCATCAGTAAGCGGAGCAGCTGCCAGCAACAGTTCAGAAAGGGAAACGCTGAAGACAGAGATGGTAGACTTTTTGTCATATCTTTCTGCTGCAGATGGGACTATATCGGAGGTTGAGACTTCTTTCATCAATGAGTACTTTGGGCTAAGGTATTCTGCTGAGGAGCTTAAGGCATACATTGAAAAGAATGTGATCTATTCCACTGCTTTTGAAAAGAAAGCTCCGGCTACTCTAATAAGGCTCATTGAACAGGATAACAATGCTTTCAAGCAGAGACTCGAGCTTTCTGTATCTTCCAGTGCATCATACATCGATATTTTTGACTGCCTGGGCAAGGAATTCATAGTCTGTGATGGTGAGGCCGAGAAGCAGGAAATTGAGGACTTCTCAACATATATGGATACGCTCAGAAAGTATAAAAGAGAACATAGCTCTTTTTCTGACAAAGTGAAGGGCTCTATTGATATCAGCGATGTTCATCCTGGAGAGACCATTCCTAAGTTTGATGCAGAAGGAAACAAGGAGAAGACTCTTGAAGAATTGCTTGAGGAGCTCAATGAGCTCATAGGTCTTGAGTCAGTAAAGAAGGATGTTAATACCCTGATTCATATGCAGGAAATCAAGAAGCTTCGTAAAGAGCGTGGTCTTAAGGAAATTCCAGTATCTAATCATCTTGTGTTCTATGGAAATCCTGGAACCGGTAAGACTACTGTAGCTAGGCTCCTGGCCCAGATTTATCATGTGATGGGAATCCTTTCAAAGGGACAGTTCATAGAGACTGACCGTTCAGGGCTCGTTGCTGGTTATGTTGGACAGACTGCGCTTAAGGTTCAAGAAGTGGCACAGAAAGCTCTTGGCGGAGTGTTGTTTATAGATGAGGCATATTCACTGACGAGGAGTGATAGTGGTAACGACTATGGAGCTGAGGCGGTAGATACTTTGCTAAAGTTCATGGAAGACCATAGAGATGACTTTATTGTGATCGTTGCTGGATATCCGGAGCTTATGGCTGAGTTCATCGATTCTAATCCAGGTTTGAGATCCAGGTTTAATAAGTATATAAACTTTGAAGATTATGATGATATAGAGCTTCTTGAGATCTTCAAGCTCATGTGCAAGCATGCCGGATATATTCCTACGGAGGAAGTAATTAAGCATTGCGCTTATACCTTTGAGAAAAAGTATCAGAACCGCAGCAAGAACTTTGCTAATGCTCGTGAAATCAGGAACTTCTTTGAAACTGCTATGATGAACCAGGCAGACAGACTCTTTGAAATCAAGGATCCCACCAATGAGCAGCTGAGCACGCTTGAATTGGCAGATGTGGAAGGAATTATGTGAAGTAAAGGGTTAGCCTATGGTGACATTTAGACTTGTGGAAGAAAACGATAGGTTCCTCATTTATTAGTATTTCCCTGATGGAGATGAGGAGAAAAGGCACGGAGTCATTGTGGTTGATAAAGAGAAGAAAACGGTTAAGATAACAGAATTGGCTGAAGATGATTGGGAAAGAGATATTCTGCCAGAGGAAATTAATAAGCTTATTGATGCTATGAATGAGATGAAGGCAGAAAGAGGCGAGACAGACTTTGAAGAGCATATTTCAAGGACGGAACATAGCATCTATTTTGGTGATCATGCTGTAAGAAGAATTGTTGAGGAATTAAACAACGGAAATACATTCAAGAAAGGTACAGCTGCCTGGTACTAATGTGATGAAATCTATGGTGGATACGTATGAGGTTTTATAAGAAGGAACATAAGGCATTGATTAGACAGTTGGGGTATAATCCTGACCATGATTATGTGACTGACGATGAATTGTGTGATTTATGGCAGGATGTCACTGATTATTTACAAAAAGCTGGATTCAAATATGTCGGCAATGAGCCTGTACCTACAGAGGTAGGACTTTTATGTGAGGAGATTGCTGACTACATATATGATGAAAGTGTCGAGCAGATTGGAGACGATAATGGGCTTATTTGATGTTGATGAAACTAAACTACAGGCTTTTTATCATAGGGCATGGCTTGAGTGCAACAGGGGATATGTTGATCCAAGGAAATATCCCTATCTTGATAAGGCTCTGATTCAGTTTGCGCGTGAAAACAATTGTACTTACGATGAAGCGTATCTTTTGGCCAAGACAGGAAAGAAGTTCTTTTAATGGGAAAAACTACTGATAATGCGGGCATTGTCCCTGTAATAAGTGAATATGACAAGCTTATTGAGGAAATCCTTGAGCTGGAACTTAAGCTGGCAGCTCTTGCAGAAGAGATCGATGATCTTGAGAATCACATCTGCGTTGAGCTGAGGGCAGACTATGACCAGAAGGTCGGTAACCTGGAGTATCAGGCCCAGGCTTATAGGCTTGAGATTGCGCGCCTGAAACGAGCAATAGAACTTATACAGGCAGCTATCAATCGACAGGAAGCGGCTAAGTATGAAGACGTTCAGAAAAAGGTTGAAGAGGAGTACAAACAGTACGAGGAAGACCTGAACAAGAAGGCCGAAGACATGAAGCGCGACAAGGAATACAAAGAACGTCGTGCTAAGCAGGATAAAAAGAACGAGGAAAGAGCCGAGGAAGAAAGAAAAGCCAAAGATGAGGAAAAGGCTGAGGATACAGGCTTTGATCATGACAAGGATACTATCCATGAGAGTCCAAAAGAAGAGCTGAAACGCTTATATCGCCAAATAGCAAAAAGGCTTCACCCAGATGCTAATCCGAATGTTACAGACAAGGAGAAAGCTCTTTGGATAAAGGCGCAGAAGGCATACGCAGAAGGTGATCTTGAGACACTTCGTGAGATAGCAGAGCAGATTGATGATACGGATATCACTGAGAAATATAGCGATAATCCTGATGATTTAGCAAAGCTTCGTGAGCTCAGAGCTAAGCTGGCCGAGAAGGTTGAAATCCTCATGGCTCATATTGATGAGATCAAGAACAGCTTCCCTTATAACGAAAAGGATTTCCTTGCCAATGAAGAGGCTGTTAAGGCAAGACAGGAAGAGCTGGAAGAGTATAACAGGCAGTGTGCAGAGAAGATTATTGAGCTTCAGGAAAAGATACTTGAACTCAGCAAAGTAGCCGAAAAGAACGAGAAAGAAGCCAAATAGCGTAAAGCTAAGAAGGAGTAGCCTATGGGAGATAATAAAGAGCTTGCTAATGTTCAGAGTGCAGCGCTTACATCAAGCATACTCAGTAAGAATGGTATAGATACAAGTCTACCGTTTTCCAGGGATATCTTTTTGATGAATACCATGATAAACGGAGCCATGCATGTGAAGTCCATATACAAACTGGCTAAGGCTCTTAAAGAGGGTGACAGGGTTACGCTTCGCCTTGAACCAAAGAATAAATATGATGAGAAGGCTATTCTTGTTCTTGATCCTAAAGGAAAGAAGCTTGGTTATATACCTCGGAGAAAGAATGAGGTCCTGTATCATCTGATGGACGCAGGAAAAGAGCTCTTTGGAATCATTGAAGGCGGCGATATAGGAGAAAATCTTGATGAGGATGACTCCTGGATTGAGATTTATATTGATGTGTATATGTGTGACTAGTATACTTTGAACTTGACAACAAGTTGTGATTTAAGCAGAAAGAGTTTTATAATAACAAAAATGTAAAAGAGGAATCAGCAAAGAATTCAGAGATGGATTTGGAGCTGATTTTTTTGTATTACAAATTTGAATGAGCCGCGCGATACAAGGACCCATCAATTTGTGCAGATTCTTGTAAATAGTCCCTTGGTTTGAATAAAACATCGCTACCTTCGCTGGGATGTTTCCTGTTTAACACTACTGGCCTTCTGCAAAGCGTAAGCTACTTGAACTGTGGTTTTTAATGTTCTGATTATTTACACGAATGATAGAAAAGGAATGGCATAATTTTTCCATTGCCTTCAAACAGCATTGACACTAGATTTGCGGGATTATAAAATGAAAAAAAACCATAAATACTGGGCTTGCGGGGTATGCTATGTGAATGGGAGGAAAAATGATGAATGTATTTAACCTTGGTTCTTTAGTAGTTAAGATTTTGCTGAAGTATAAGTATGGAAAGCTTAATGGATTTGATGCTGGTATGGAACTGTATGATTTTGCTTCTAAATGGGGGAATGATGTTTTTGATCAGCGAAAAGCAGAGCGTTATTTTGCAGATATGGCAGATGAAATAGCTAAATCCTGTAATAAAATCCTGGAGCGTAGCAAATTGAGCGATGATGATAAAGAACAGGTCATAGAGGCAGTCTCTAACTCGCTTACAAAAACAGGATTCTCAGAATCCTTAGTATTTGATATAAAAAGAGATTCATCTCAATTGGAAAAAATCATGATATCCAGAGGTAAGGAGGATATTGATGGGTTCTCTGAGGAACAAATGGGATACTACGATTCCCTGGTGTCTTATGTTTCAAACGTGTTGATAGAAACATTTACTAAGTCGCCGGCTTTTTCTGATGAGCGAAATGAATATAGTATGGCTTTGGCAGAAGAAATGTATAAGGCTTTGCTAAGGGTGCTGAGGTATGTAGAGAAAATCTCTGAGACTACAAATGATTTACCAGATCAATATAAGAGATTTGAGAATGAATACAGAAGATGTATTGTCAACGCTTGTGATCGAATTCACATTTTTGGAGCAGAAACAATAGACAGTAGCCTGAAAACGTATTCCTTGAATACAGCATATGTTCAGTTAGAAGTCACATATCCGGATGGGAATAATCAGGATATTGAGGTTTCGGATATTTTAAACAATAGGAAAAATGTATGGTTATCTGGCGAGGCGGGATCTGGAAAGACGACCTGCTTACACTGGATGGCGATTAGTGCTGCGAAGGGAGTTGATATAAAAGGAATTAATGAAAACTTGGTCCCCATTATTATAGAGCTTAGGAGTTTGAAAATGGGGGATCTTTCTTTGCGTAACTGCATAAAAAAGTTTATGAAGGATTCTTCCTACGAAATGCCAAATGGTTGGCTGGAAAACAAGCGAGATGGTGGAAATATTCTTTATTTAGTCGATGGTGTTGATGAGATAAGTGCAGAAGATAGAAATACTGTATTTGAATGGATAAGAGGGCTGGATGCTGAAAACAAGTGTTACAAGATTTTTACGTCAAGACCTCAGGTGAAGGAACGTCCCGATATAGATGGATTATGTGATGTTAGAATGCTTCCCATGAAGCATAATAAAATTGAGCAGTTTATTAGGTATTGGCATCAGGCTGTACTTGTCGAGAATCTTAAGCAGGATAAGGAGGATGTTAATGCTAGACAAAGAAACCTTTTACATTTGTTAAAGAAAAATGAATCACTTCGAATGCTTGCATCGACGCCGTTATTATGTGCAATGATAGCATGCTTGCATTACAAAACTGGAATGGCAATTCCAAGTAATAAGAGAGATTTGTATGAAGCATGCTGTAAAATGCTTATAAATAGTAGAAATGAGGAGCAGAGAATCTCCAATAGAGGCATTGTTATGCCATATGAAAGCCAAAAGTTTATATTGGCCAAGTTAGCACTTCATATGATGCGGAATAAAAATGAAGTGCTGATAACGATTAAAAGATCCGATGCTATAGAGTACTTGAATACTATTCTACATGATATGAATGCCACAGATATAAAATCAGATAAGTTTTTGGATTATGTGTTGGAAAGGACGGGATTACTAAAAGAAGAAGGCGGGCCTACAATAAAAGATAAAGAAATATCGTATGTTCATAGAACATTCCAAGAGTATCTTTGTGCTTGTGAGATTAGCAGAGAAGTCGAATGGGGCTACTTAATGTCTAAGATAGGTGATGAGCTATGGAACGAAATAATAAGTATTGCTATAGGCTTTGCAAATAATAAAACTGCAAGTTTAATTGTTAAGGAAGCATTAAGGAAAGAGGCAAACTCAGGAGAGATTAAATATGTATTCTGTGCGCTGGAGTATCTAGCTGGTGCACTTGAAGTTGAGGAAGATATTAGGGATGAAGTGGAGGTTAGGTTAAGTGCTCTTATACCCCCAAAAACAGAAGATATTGAACGTATTGCTCAAGCTGGGGAGATTGCGGTTAACTATTTGAGGTGTAAAACCAATTATCATATCATAGATAGACGTAATTGTATCTTGACACTTAAGAATATTCGCTCAATACAGGCGCTTAATACAGCACTTGAATATCTAAACGCTGATTATTTGAATTATGCAACTCAGGAGGAATTTCAGTTAGTTCTTAGCTTTGTAGCAATGTTTCCAGGGCAGATACTTAGAGAAAATAATGTTCCTCACGTAATATGTGACTACCTGGTAAAAAAAGCGAAAAAGAATGGGATTCTCATTGTTCCGGCTGATCTTATACGAGTTATGAGAATGATGGGAAAAGTTGATATTGACAGAATTCTTGCTTTGGGAATAAGCAAAATGAGAATTCTAGATTATTCCGATCAAGTATCTTTTAGAATAAAAACCGGAACTAAAAAGGGTTCTCAAGAGAAAAAGGAGTCTTTGGAAGAAATTTTAGGTGGCATTACGGAATTGAGTATTCAAGGAGACTTTAATGATCTAAAGCTTCTTCAGAATTTCAAAAATCTAAGATCATTGGCGATTTGGAATTATAATTCTGATTTCGATTTATTAACGATTGGAGAGCAAAGAAACTTATATGGAGTAAGTGATTTTAAATTGTTTACCAGCAATAAAGACGTGTATATTTCTGGATCGTACATGGAGTACTTATATAATTGCAACGAATTAACTATCGGACTTTTGGAGAATGATTCGAAGCTTGAATTTGCTGATATAAATATGTTTGCAAACCTAAAGATAATGACGGTTATTGCCGAAGATGCGTTTGATTATGACTATTCACAAGCTGGCTTTCTAGAAGCGTTGAACGTTTATGGAACTTATTGTAGTTATACGGACGAGAGCTTTAAAAAGAAATATGGCTCTTGTGCAGTTGTACATGAAGTTAATGACATAACTAGATTTTTTAGAGAGATATTTGAGGATGGGCATAGATTTAGGTAATCTTTGAATTAAATATCTCTGATAATATCAGAGCAGGGAAAGCGTTGATGGGTTTATACACAAATTAGATATGTGAGGGCGTTCTAAAACACTATATTGCAGCTGATCATGGGGCATTGAGCACTTTACGGTGGGTTAATATTATCAATGGTATAATAAGGTTACGAAACGAAACTGAAAAGTTACGATTCGTAACCTTTTCTATTGCGTAAATTTATGTGTCTGAATATAATCAGCGTAATCAGAGTCGACTACTGAGAGGTCGGAACCATCATGACGAAGTCGTGACTTAATTGTTCCGACCGATATGGCAAGATTACGAAGTAATCGTGCCGATTCCTTAAAGGAGAGCTAATCAAATGGATGAAAAAGATAAGCAGATTTTGAATTTGATCAAAGGCAATGCTCGTATGAGCTATCAAGAAATTGCAGATAAGCTTGGTGGCATATCAAGAGTAGCAGTCAAAAAGAGGGTGAAAAAGCTTGAGGATACAGGAATCATCCGACAGTACAACACCTACATTAAGCGTGATGATGAGATCACGATGCTGATTGATATTATCACAACACCTGATGGCTTTGACAGAGTGCTGGATTATGTGGCAACCAGAACTGAGGACGTGAGGCAGATCTTTACCACTATGAAAGAACATCATATTCATCTTGTCGCTGTATCTACTTCATCCCAGAAGTTAGGTTACATGGCCAAGATAATCAAGAAGGCTTGCATAAATGATATTGAAGAATATCATGCTCGCACAGTCCGTGAGATTATCAAGGATGTATACGGAGGAATTGAATATGAGCGAAAA
>JAEEGL014035576.1_pt1 | contig 10854 bp, 8 predicted proteins | sample 9134231 | NCBI WGS metagenome assembly JAEEGL01 (sample SAMN16246548, study PRJNA631951) | gut metagenome | biome: gut microbiome; feature: rumen; material: fiber-attached | host: Bos | place: Iran: Karaj | collected 2018-10
GTCTGCCGGTGCGTAACCCGTAAACCATGCATGACTCACGTCACTGCTGTCGGAAATCTCAGCCGATCCGGTCTTGCCGGCTGCAGTATAGGGAAGCCCCTTAAGCCCGGTACCTGTTCCGGACTGCACAACCGCTTCCATAAATGAACGCATGATCGACGCCTCCTCCGGTGTCATAACTGTCCCCAAAGGCTTCGGTACGTAGCTCTTAATGATCTTCCCCTCTGACGAAACAACCTTGTCCACCATAAAAGGCTTCATCATAACACCATCATTTGCTATAGCCTGGGTTATCATATTCATCTGAAGCGGAGTAACAAGAGTTTCCGACTGTCCTATAGCAGTCTGCATGATATTTTCATCCGTCATATTTTCGCGCATACTGATATGGCTTGGATTTGCAGCAAAATCAACCGGCGGAACCTGGTTGAACATCAGGGACTCAAGAGTATCCGCAAATTTAGTCCGGTCCAGCCCCAGTCCTATATTCGCAAAGGAGGAATTGCAGGATTTGGCAAATGATCCTTTCAGGTCAAGTCCGCCATGCACGCTCCCGTGAAAGCATCGGATAGTGGTATCCCCCTTCGTAATACGTCCGCTGCAGTTATAGTAATACTTTGACCAGTCCGAGGGATGCTCCCTTATATATTCCAGTGTGGAAATTATCTTGAATGTGGATCCCGGCGGATACAGTCCCTGGGACGCTCTGTTCATAAGCGGGCTCTGTACCTCATCCTTGCTGATCTCTTCCCAGTCTGCTTCTATGGTATTTGGATCAAAACATGGTTTCGAGACCATAGCAAGGATCCTGCCGGTCTTAACTTCTGTAACTATTACCGCACCTTTATAATTCCCCAGACTATTGTATGCAATAAGCTGTGCAGCAGGATCAAGGGATGTATAGACACTGTTGCCCATATCCTTGGATTCCTTAAGGTCGTTGCTGAGCCTCTCACTTAAACTTATATCCGCGCTCATCAGGAACTCCTGCATCTGGCCCTCCAGCCCCATGCCCCCCTGGGCGCTGAAACCAACTGTATGGGCAAACATATCATCATAAGGATAAAGCCTCGTTTCGTTTCCTTCAGAATCGGTCTTTGTATATGCAAGCTCAGTCCCATCGGAAGCATATATTGTCCCGCGGGTTATCTCAGCCTCTATCACTTCTATCCTTTTGCGATTGTAAGAATTGGAATATACTTCATTCCTTTCCCTGGTCTCATGCCAGACCAGAGCAAGGATCATCAGAACATAGACAACGGAAAAAAGGGCAGCCGTCACTCCTGCTGCCCTGTTAACAGGCTTCTTCTTTCTCTTCTTACGGTTCCTTTTTTTAGCAGCCATTGGCTGTATATCAGTCCTTCAGAGCCTTAAAAAGAATGGCAACACCGATATTTAACAGACAGGTGATAACAAGGATCCTTACGATCTTCTTAACTGCAGAATCGGTCTGCTTCTTTACCATCTTTTTAATAGCATTTTTTACTGTTTTTTTCATTTTTCCACCCTCCTGAAAAAACATTACCTTATTATTGAATTATACCACATTCCGTACAATAAAAAACTCTCAGTCAGCGGTTCAACTCCTTTTTTTCATATTTTCGTCTCTGTCAGAAGTTTCCTGAACATATTCCGGCAGCTCATCGTATTCCCCGATCCGGTCATCATCCTCCGGTTCATCTTCATAACCGTCCACATCGAAATCCGAACCGTACTCAGATTCCTCTCCATAAGAGCCGGAACCTTCCTCGTCTTCATCCCCGTCAAAAGGCTCATCACCAAAGGACACCTCATCAGAGACTTCCTCATAGCCATCATCATAATCCTCGGAATCATAGTATTCATCCGTCTCATCGTCAGGCATATCATCTATATCATAACCTTCTGTATCCTCTTCGATTTCTTCCTGTTCATACTCATCAGGTTCATCATCTATATCATAGATTTCGGCAGTCTCTTCGATGGATTCAGCCTCATACTCTTCAGGTTCCTCGTCATCACCGTAGATTTCATCCATCCTGATAAGTCCTACTCCCTGTACCACCGATATCAGGCAGAGTGTTGCCAGAGCAGAACTTCCTCCACTGCTTATAAGAGGCAGTGTCACACCTGTAAGCGGTATAAGCCGCAGACCACCGCCTATGGTCAGAAAAACCTGTGTGCCGTAGCATACCGCAAGTCCCATAACAACAATGCGGTAATACTTGTCTTTTATCCTGCCGGCAAGCAGAAGCATTACAAAACAGAAATTCAGACAAAGCAGTATGAGCAGCATCCCGAAAAGCGCACCGGATTCTTCCACGATAGCAGAAAAAACAAAATCCTCTCCCACTTCAGGTATGGTTCCAGGCAGTCCGCGCCCAATCCCCCTTCCATACCAGCCGCCTGTGCCTATGGCAAAAATCGACTGCGTAAGCTGATATCCTGTAGAATCGATATCTGTCCAGGGATCGATCCAGGTATTGAACCTTACCCGGACATGGGAAAACAGACTGTATGCCGCCACTACTGCCGCAAGACCGCCTGCAGTCCCCAGCAGTACATAACGAAATTTACCCGTACCCATGTAAACCATGGAAAAGAACATCACATAAAATATAAGCGCCATTCCAAGGTCCTTGGAAATAACAAGCACCATTACGAACACTGCCGCGCAAACCGACGCTGCTGCAAAACGCTTAATGTTATATATCGCATATAATATGCCCGCAATAAAGAAAGCAAAAAGGATCTTCACGAACTCCGAAGGCTGGAAAACAAGCCCGAAAATCTTTATGGAAATCTTTGCTCCGTTTGTTATGGCCCCCAGTGCAAAAACAGCTACAAGGGCCCCGGCGCCGACAATTCCCGTCACATACCAGAACTTTTTGATAAGCTTCAGCCGGTGAACAATCATCGGAACAAAAACCGAGATTACCAGAGAAACTATGATTATGGACAACTGCCTCCATGCCTTCTGCTGTGATATGCGTAACTGTACCACAAAGCCTATGGACATCATGAAAAGGGTCTGTACAAGGATCAGTCTGTTCAGTTCGGGATAAAAATGATACATTACCCGTGAATATACAAACATGAGCACCAGTTCTACAGCCCACATCATTATGACCTTTGACACCATTTCGCTGTCGCCCTTATCATAATAAGAAAGTGTCAGGCAGGCCATGCCGCTGGTAAAAAGAAGGTAAACGTGTGCTTCCAGCAGGTAGAATAATCCATTCCTTCCGTCATCATCCCTTCTTTTCATTGCAAAAAAAGAAAGAAGCGTATAGAAGGCAAGCAGTATGATATTCAGATATTTTCCTATCTCTATCAGAAAAAGTATCACTTCTAGTCTGCACCTCTTGAAAAATGTCCGGCCGTAAAACCGTCGCGTCCAAATAACTTTTCAGCCTCAACTTTTTTTTCTTTCACTATATCCTCATACATTGAAAGAATATCCGATGTACGTGCCCTGTCCTCTGTCGTAAACTCAAGCCTGTAGATTTCCGCGATACTTCCGTCTTTTATCCTGGGCCAGGCATTATGCAAAGAAACAGGCACACAGTTAAATAATATGTTATAACAGAATTCATGTACGGGCATCAATGGAAAACTATGTCCCTTTTCATCATTTATTATGCACATACCTGCTTTTTTATCGCATTTGCCGGTGGTATTATAAATACAGTTTGCTGAATACATAAGCGGCAAACGGCCATACAGCACAAGCTCCGTTTTTTCATTGCCGGAAATATGCCGCAGTTTCCCGGAATTAAGCTCCACCCCGGCAGTTAATGATGCACAGCTTTCATTTATCGCTGATGCAGCTATATCATTGTAAGCATATAAATGAATGTCACCTCTTATCTGCTCTCTGTCAAAATAATCCGATGCTATAGCCAGCGCATCTATCCCGTCACAATAAACGCCCGAAAAAAACCCGCTGTTACGAATTTTCTCAGTTACACTCTTGATCCTTTCCGCATCTTTCTGCCTTATGATCTCCGGCATCGCAAAATATAAATCTTTGCCGGACTCCATGGCATGTTTTATCATTTCCGAGTTTATAAAGACATCATCATAAAGCAGGTCAAATTTGCGAATGACCACGCCGGACAGAAAGCCACTTTTCAGTGCTGCTTCCAGCTGTTCCTCTGTACGGACCGCCGCAATGAACATCCTGTCTTTTTCTTTTTTCCCACTGACTGTCCCACATCCGTTTTTTTCAGCCCCGGGATATATATTTATAGCCGCAGGATCAAAATTTCTGTCATTCTGTTTTATGACTGCCGCAGTCATTTCTTCCAGTGCCAGCCTTCTGAGTTTCTTAAGGACACTGACAGGTACAAAACTATCACCGTCATTCTCTATAGTAAGTCCCTCTATCACAAAGCACGTATCACCGGTCATTCTGATTTTGTCCGAAAGCATCTCGTCGGATACCGGAACGCCTGTAGCCTGCTGTACAACACTGCCTTTTACGGTTACCGTTCCGGTACTATCCTGCACATTTCTAAGGCTAAGCTCCAATTCCTCACCGCACTTTACTTTTAGCGTCCCTTCCAGTGGAACCTTCTTTTTTCCGGTAAGGTATTTATTTCTGATACGCGTCTTAAGTTCGTCCGGGGTTTTCACATATGCCGGAGATTCCACAGATACCATTTCTCTGCCGTTATGCCTGAAATAATACCCTTCCTGCCTGTTCGAACGTATATAAAGTTCATCTAGTATCTGTCTGTCATCCTCAGTGATCATTAAGTTTCCGGTTTTGCGGTACTCATCTATCAGCCGTCTGTATACAGATGTCACTCCTGCAGAATACTCAGGACTCTTAAGCCTGCCTTCTATCTTGAAGGAATCTATGCCTGCATCGATCAGTTTATCAATATAAGTTGCGCTGCACATATCCTTCATGCTTAAGTAATATGCCGGATCACTGTTTTCAATTTTATACATCTGCCTGCAGGGGCCTGCACATCTCCCTCTGTTGCCGCTCCTGCCGCCCGCAAGGGAACTCATAAGGCACTTCCCGGAGTATGCATAACACATAGCACCGTGGATAAAGCATTCCACCTCCACGCCTGTCTTTTTTATCTCCTTTATCTCTGCAAGCGACAGCTCTCTGGCCGGCACCACCCTGGACACGCCTCTGTCCATAAGCCATCTGCTGCCGTATGCGGTCATTACCGCCATCTGTGTGCTGGCATGGAGTCCCAGTTCAGAGTATCTTGATCTGAAAGCCCGCAGAACACCAAGGTCCTGGATTATACAGGCATCCAGTCCGGCTTCATACAGTGGATCCATAATCTCAAAAAGCTCAGTAAGCTCGCTGTTGTACATCAGTATATTTGTTGTAAGATAGATTTTTTTGCCGAGAAGATGGGCGTAGGATATCACATCCTTGAGCTCATCAACAGAGAGATTTTTGGCAGATGCCCTTGCAGAAAAAAGCTGTGCCCCGAGATAAACAGCATCAGCTCCCGCATTCAGTGCACCTATGGCACTTTCATGATCACCAGCCGGAGAAAGAAGTTCCATAAGATCAACGCTTTATGGGATTAACATTATTACCGCTGTTATTATTGCGTCCCTTTAACTCAAGCTGAAGTTCCATGACTTTCTTTTCACTTTCCTTAAGTTCCTTCTGAACCTGGTCCAGTTTCTTTTTCATGTCATCAGCCATCATTGCTTTATTTATGCTGTCATGCTTGATATCATCAAGATCATTGTTCTTAGCCTTAAGCTCCTGCTCAAGTTCATTTATCCTGGCCTGGGCTTTAAGGAAATCATCAGCTATATTAATCTCAAGCAGTCTGTGCCTTATATCGGGAGCAGCACCATGAAAAGCCCTTACGTTCTCACACTCTTCGATCCTGTTGTTGATGTAGTTAGCTACTTTCTGCATATACTCTTCGCTCTCGCAGCTGCTCATCGTCATAACTTTATTGTCGATCAGGACCCTGATTGTTTTTTTCTCTGCCATTGTGCCCTCCCCTTTTTATTGCTGATATACAAACAGAAGACTATTTACGGATTATTTCGTGTTTAACAGCGCCAAATTAATTATGTAAACCATCAAATATTATATACACATTGCCTGATTAAATCAAGCCTATATGGTCATAAGCTTTATCAGTAGCCACCCTTCCTTTCGGAGTGCGGTTTATGTATCCGTTCTGTAAAAGGTACGGCTCACAAACATCCTCGATAGTACCTGAATCCTCTCCAAGAGATGCTGCGATAGTATCTATTCCTACCGGTCCTCCGGAAAAATTCTTTATGATCATTCGCAGGTAATTTCTGTCCAGCTCATCCAGTCCGTCCTTGTCTACTTTCATAAGCTCCAGCGCATACTCTGCGGCTTCCTTTGTTATCACACCGTCAAATTTGATCTGGGCAAAGTCCCTGACACGCTTAAGCATCCTGTTTGCAAGTCTCGGCGTTCCTCTCGACCTCTTTGCCATTTCCATGGCACCGTCATCGGTTATCTCTACGGAAAGCTTTCTTGCGGAATTAAGTATTATCTGCTTAAGCTCATCATGGGAATAATACTCCAGATGCTCATTAAGCCCGAAACGGTCACGCAGGGGTGCTGACAATAGTCCTGACCTGGTAGTAGCACCTATCAGCGTGAAATGCGGGAGCTCCAGTCTCACCGATTTGGTGGACTCACCGTTCTTGCCGATTATGATGTCTATCTGGAAGTCTTCCATTGCCGGGTAAAGAACCTCTTCCACTGTTCTCGGCAGTCTGTGTATCTCATCGATGAAAAGCACATCCCCCGGCTGAAGATTATTGAGTATGGCAGCCAGCTCCCCGGGCTTTTCTATCGCAGGGCCGCTGGTGATCTTGATGCCCACACCCATTTCATTTGCGATTATCCCTGCCAGGGTGGTCTTGCCCAGTCCCGGAGGGCCGAAGAAAAGTGCATGGTCAAGAGGCTCCCCTCTCTGAAGGGCAGCCTTTATATAGACGGAAAGATTACTCTTTAATTTCTCTTGGCCAATGTAGTCCTTCAGGAACTGCGGCCTAAGAGTAGTTTCTATCTTTTCGTCTTCTGCTGTAAAGGATGTTTCTATCATTCTCTTTGGCATTTTCTCAAATAAATCTGTATAGTTTTAATGATATGCAGAAAAACCGGTGTTACCGATTTAAGGCTGCTTCATGTACTTTAAAGCGGCTTTAATAAGCACATCCGAATCCGCTTCATTCCCCACTGACTGCAGGGCCTTTGATACAGCCTGCATGGCCTCACGCTTACTGTAGCCTATGGCCATAAGTGCATCGCAGGTATCCTGTGCCGCACCGCTGTCCATGACAGCTTCATCATTGTCCTGTACACTAATCCCGCCCGAAATGAACTTCCCGGGATCGATCTTATTTTTAAGATCAACTATAAGTCTTTCCGCAGTCTTGGATGATACGCCTTTCGCCTTGGAAAGGGTCTTGGCATCCCCGGATATGATCGCCGTTCCCACCTGCTCGGGACTGAGCACGGAAAGAAGTGCCATACCGGCTTTCGGTCCCACACCGCTAACCGTTATAAGCAGCTTAAAAAGATCCAGTTCATCCGGAGTGGGAAATCCATACAAAGACAGTGCATCCTGGGCAAGGGATGTGTAAGTATAAACCACTGTTTCATCCCCCACAGGTGGCAGATAATCCATACGTCCCTCCGGGAAAAAGATATTATATCCTATTCCCGAGGTTTCTATGACAATATGTCCCGGTGTCTTCTGCACCAGTATTCCCTTGAAATAAGCGTACATCAGTCAGCGTTAGAATTAAGATAATTTACAAGGCCCTCAGCCTTGATGATCTTCTGCATAAACTCAGGGAAAGCCTGGCCTTTGAACGTCTCTCCCGTGGTCTTGTCAGTGATGACACCGTCATCAAAATTGACCTCAACTTCATCCCCGTCCTTTATGGCAGCTGCTGCCGCAGGGCACTCGAGAATGGGAAGGCCTATGTTGATGGCATTCCTGTAGAATATCCTTGCAAAAGTATCTGCTATTACGCAGCTTACTCCTGCAGCCTTGATGGCAATTGGGGCATGCTCCCTGGATGAGCCGCAGCCGAAATTCTTGTCAGCCACGATAATGTCACCCTTCTTTACTTTCTTTACAAATTCAGCATCTATATCCTCCATACAGTGCTGTGCAAGCTCTGCAGGATCTGATGAATTAAGATACCTTGCGGGTATTATAACGTCAGTGTCAACATTGTCACCGAATTTAAAAACTCTTCCTTCAGCTTTCATTTATACTCCTTCTGCCGCATTATGCAGCCATGCTTCATCACGCTTACTGTAAATATTGCTACCTATCAGATATCCTTAGGGGATGCTATGCGTCCCGCAATAGCTGATGCTGCAGCAACAGCAGGGCTTGCCAGATAGATCTCACTCTTTACATGACCCATTCTTCCGACGAAGTTTCTGTTGGTAGTGGATACGCATCTCTCACCTTCAGCAAGTATGCCCATGTATCCGCCAAGGCAGGGACCGCAGGTAGGTGTACTCACTACAGCACCTGCTTCTATGAAGATCTTAAGCAGACCTTCTTCCATAGCCTGCATGTATATCTTCTGTGTTGCAGGAATTATGATGCAGCGCATGCCCTTTGCAATATGCCTACCCTTAAGTATATCAGCAGCGATACGCATATCGTCTATACGACCGTTTGTACATGAACCGATGACTACCTGGTCAATTGCTATATCACCGCAGTCATCTATTGTATGTGTATTCTCCGGCAGATGAGGGAATGCAACCGTAGGCTTAAGCTTATCCAGCTCTATTGTATATTCCTCATCATATACGGCATCCGCATCAGCTTCATATACATTCCACTGACGTGTAGTATGCTCTTTAAGATACTCAAGTGTCTTATCATCCACAGGAAAGATGCCGTTCTTTCCACCGGCTTCGATTGCCATATTCGCGATGGTGAAACGATCATCCATTGAAAGATACTGAATGCCGTCCCCCACAAATTCCATGGATTTGTAAAGAGCACCGTCCACACCTATCATACCGATAATATGAAGTATGATGTCCTTTCCGGATATCCACTTTGCAGGCTTTCCTGTAAGATTGAATTTTATTGCTGACGGAACCTTGAACCAGGCCTTACCCGTAGACATTCCCGCCGCCATATCAGTAGAACCTACACCGGTCGAGAAAGCACCCACAGCACCGTATGTACAGGTGTGGGAATCTGCTCCGATTATCACATCGCCGGGAACAGTCAGGCCTTTTTCCGGAAGAAGGGCATGCTCTATGCCCATCTCTCCCACTTCAAAATAATTAGTGATTTCATTCTTTCTTGCAAACTCCCGGACACATTTACAGTGTTCTGCAGACTTTATGTCCTTGTTAGGAACAAAATGGTCCGGCACCAGTGCGATCTTATCCTTATCGAATACGGTCTGCTTTGAAAATTTATCCATCTCATGAATGGCTACGGGGCTGGTTATATCGTTGCCCAGCACCAGATCCAGGTCACACATTATAAGCTGTCCGGCTTCAACCTTTTCCAGCCCTGCGCCGTGTGCAAGGATCTTCTGTGTCATCGTCATTCCCATTGTTATATAAACCTCCTTAATATACTTTAGCCGAAAACTGACTATCAGCACCACACTACAGCAAACACCATTCCCTGCAGTCAATTTTTCATGATAACAGCCACAGTCGGCACATAGAACATATTATAGTAAACATAATTCAAAAAAACAAATCACTTCACGATCTTCACCGTAGTCGGTACCATATGCTTGCCCATACGTTCTGCCACAAAGTTCTGAAGGGCTTCCGTATCGATTTCCCTGTCAGTCTTTATATCCACAGCCTGATTGAATGCATTATTCTCACCATACTCAACATATGCCTTTGTTTCCTTCACGCCGGGGAATGTATTGCATAATTTTTCCAGTTCAAAGAGATTCGGATAAAATCTTCCTGTAAGGGATTCACGAAGTATGACCCTTCCGGACTGATACATGGCTTCAACCTCGCCCTTAGGCGTGATCCTTGCCTCGATGCCTGTATCATAAAGCGTTCCGGGTGAATACATACTCTCTATGGATTCAAAATTATCATCAGTCTTTACATCCAGTATGTAGAGCCTTCCCCAGGCACCATAAGGCTTCTTTTTGCCGTGATCGTCAAGGATATAAGGCTTAACCTCCGCATCATCAGCCAGCCCCTTTACTACCGGCATGCCAAGAGATGAATTGAGCTTTCCGGCTGTAATGGTAAAATGCTTGGGATAAAGCTTCGGACTTAAGTGATACTTAAGGCGTCTTGCCGACCTTTCCTCAGACATAGCAAAGATCACATTGTCCATCGCCTCCATAAATACAGCCAGCATCTCTCTGTCATAGCGGTTCTCCCAATACCTGAGCTCGTATACATATCCGCCATTCCTCTGGTGGATCATCAGGTGGAAAGGAAGCGAGTCAAGCTGCAGATGCAGTGACTGGGCCGGCTCTCCGCCGATCTGTGGTATCGTAAGGATGTCACCCTGGTACTGTATGAACATCTCGTCATTATGCTGAGTGGCCATGTGGCATTCCATGGTATGGAGTATCTGATCAGCATTACGCCTTACCATGTCCTTCACGGTCTCATGAGGTATCCTCTTGTATCTGAACAGATATGTGACGAACAGGCAGCCTGCCAGACGCATCCACCTGCCGTCCGTCCTTCCGCTGTGGATACTGGAGATAACCACATCATCTCCCATTCCCCAGAGTCCTACCAGATAACTGAAAGCAGAAAGGAAGACAGCATTTTCCGACACACCATATTCGCTGCAATATCCCTGAACAGTCTTTATATCAAGGCTCTTGAACTTGCCGCTCAGTACAGCA
>JAEEGL014313822.1_pt1 | contig 10854 bp, 6 predicted proteins | sample 9134231 | NCBI WGS metagenome assembly JAEEGL01 (sample SAMN16246548, study PRJNA631951) | gut metagenome | biome: gut microbiome; feature: rumen; material: fiber-attached | host: Bos | place: Iran: Karaj | collected 2018-10
TCATGCAGCTTGCGAGGGTCTATACCTATGAAAAAGAGAGTATGACCGAAGATGAAATAGAGACTCTGAAAGCCTATATTCCGGAAGAAAACCTGAAGCATTATACTCCAAGGGTTTCTGACCTTGTAAAAGTGGGTTTTAACAATGAACTCTACGAGCAGGATTCCAAGGGCTTTTGGGATTTGTGGTCTTTGCAGCTGGTAAAACACCCTATGACTTATCTCAATGCCTGGTTTCTTACGTCTTACGGCTACTGGTATCCGGCAGCCAAGATAGATGTATATGAGGGGACCACGGTTTATACCTTTACCTACGATCTTAATTCTTATTTCGGTTATGAGGTGGAGCCGCCGGGAGAAAGGCACAGTCTGATTCCTGCCATAGACAAATTTTACAGATATGTGTCCATTGGCTGCTTTTTCTATGATATGCCAATACTTGGCATTTTGTTTGCGCCGGGGCTTTTCATACTGATTTACATGTTTATCCTGTTTTACAGGATATCGGTAAAGAATTTCGAGACAGTACTGCCTTTTTTGCCATGCATTTTAACGTACCTTACGGTACTTCTTGGACCGACATATCTGGCACGGTACGTGCTATATCTGTGGCTGTGCTTCCCGCTGCTGTTCATCGGGATATCGGGCAAAACTACAGGAAAGCAGGCGGTTTGATAATGAATACCAGGTGTGATATTATTTTATGATGGCTTGACTATGTCTACCTACAAAAATGCGCACTTTAATACGCATTTCGCGAGAATAAGATACAAGAGTGAATAAATGAGAAAAATTATCAGCAAGAAAACAGCAATCAGGGCCTGTGTCTTGATTTTTGTGCTTATAGCGATTTTCAGTATCTGGCCACTGCGAGTATGGACCGGTACTTGGGGATTTTCTGCAGGTGGAGAACTGGTGGAAACATCAGATGTAATTAACTTCGAAAATAGCATTGTGCAGAAGTTCATTACCCAGTACGACAGGCTCAGCAGTGTAGATATCTATGTCTCAGAGGTTCAGAACGGAAGATACATATCACTTTCTGTTTGTGATGAAAATTCTATAGAAAGATTCAAAACCTATATCGATACGCAGGGGATTGATTTACCTGGATATGTAAGAATTCCCATAGAACTCAACGTTGAAGTGGGCAAGGAGTATTACCTGGTAGTGTCACACTGTCGTTCAAAGTTCATTGTGGGCTTTGAGGATGTTCCTGATGATTCAGCCTATGTTGGAAGCCTTTATTACAACTGGGAGGAGATTCCGGCAAGGCACCTTGCGGCTGTTTACAACTACAGAATTCCGCTTCACAAGGGACTTTCACTAATTGCGATAGTAGTACTTCTCATAATACTTGCTGTTGCATTTACTGCTACAGGGATTTATTTCAAAAAGAATCCTGAAAAGAACACTATTTCTACAATAGAGAGGACAGTGAGGATTGCAGCAAATCCTGTGGCGGGCGTGGTTTTCGCTGTACTCATGATCATGGTATTCCCGCTGAGAGTCTTTGATGCAAGGCCGATAGACATCGTCTTTTATGAGATTGGTCTTCTGATTGCAGCAGGTATTACGTTTTATGCCATTAACCACAGATCGGTAAGGCATCAGTATGGCATTTCTTTCTGGCAGAATATCGAAAATAAGGACAGGGTAATATACGTCCTTATGATGCTGTCCATAGCCATGTCCATCTGGTATGCCTGCGGATATATGAATGATCTTTATGACATTTACCACCTTCTTTCTCAGAGAAAGATAATTATCTGTCTTTTGGTGCTGATGATACTTACCTTTACGTCAAAAGAGATGGTGAACCCCATAAATGTGTTGTGGATCGTTGCAAGTACTGTATGCGGCGTCATCTACTATAGAGGAAATGCCCTTGCAGATACGGAGAAAGAGTATGATCTACACAATGCAGCACTGAAATATCTGGTTATCATTGTGATTTTGGCCGGTCTTGTGACCATTAATACAGTCAGATCAGTTTTCGAGAGGGTCAGAGAGAAAAAGCACGGGCATAACGTGGATGAGCGCCCAGATTTGAAACTCAGCCGCTTTGGTAGTCTTATTCTCATCTTTTTTGCCCTGATCATATTATTCAGGAACACCAGAACCTGGGGAGTTATTCTTGCGGCTGTATTTACAGCTCTTTACATCAGGATGCTGTTCTTCAAGGGCTATAAGGACTGGTACAAGATCCTTTCCGGCGGCCTGATGCTTAATTTTGCTATTTCACTGGGCTTTTCGCTGCTCCACAGGTATTTTCCTGCCTATGTAAGCGGAAGGTTTGCATTTATTTTCCATACAGTAACTGTGACTGCTGAGTACCTGACTTTCATGGGGGCAGCAGCTACTGTTATGCTTGTGATAAAGATTGTGGCATTTCCAAAGCATCTTCCTTTGAAAGAGCTTTTTAAGTCTGCGTGGAAGGAAATAGTATTTTTTGGCTGGATCATGTCTTATGCGATATTTACTGTATCAAGAACAGCCTACGCTGCCATAATAGTTTCGATGCTGGCTGTTATTATTGTGGTTTTAGCAAGGAATCGTGGCAAGTTTTTCAGAATTATAGGTGCTATGCTGGTTTCCGTACTGCTATGCTTCCCTGCTGCATTTACTTTGCAGAGGATAGTTCCTACAATGGTAGCAAATCCGGTATTTTATGCGATTGATGATGCGGATAGCCTGGTAAGAGGTGGAGCGTCCTGGGATAACAGTAACTTCATGTGTGTCGAGCGCTTTACAAACCTGTTTGCCACCAAGATTCTTGGGATAGACCTTGGAGATTATCAGTATCCAAACGACAAGTACAATTACGACGAGGATGGAAATCCTGTTTTGGATATTTACGGATACCCTATAGATGAAGCAGTTGAAGAAATCTATCAGGGAAAGAATATCCCGGCGGACCCGATAGGTGATTTTCTTGTGGCAAACGGCTTTACGAGAGCCGAGTATTTTATGCTGCTTGAGGATCTTAATGGATATGTAGATACAAACAGCAGAATAGACGTCATTTCCAACGGACGAATTACTATCTTTAATTCATATATAAAAGAGCTTAATATGACAGGTCACGAGACTATGGGAGCTCTTTTGCCAAATGGAGAGATTGCGGTTCATGCGCATAACACCTATATTCAGGTGGCATATGACAATGGAATAATTACAGGCGTTATGTTTGTACTGCTGATAATTACAGCGATTATTACCGGCCTTAAGCTTTATTTTTCCAAGGAAAAAGAGGAGCCTTTGACTCTTCTGACCTTTGCTATCGCAGTGGGCTTTACCGTTGCCGGAATGACAGAATGGGTATTCCATCTTGGAAATCCGCTTACAATAGCGCTTTTGCTTTCCTTTGCGGGAATTGTGTTTAGGGAAAAGAAATCATGAACGAGAAGAAAAAAGAGCCATTTAACTACGCAAAACTATATAGAAGGACAGGTCTCATAATCTATGACGTTGTCAGCATTATTGCTGCCAGTTTCCTAGCGATTCTCATAAGATATGAGTTTAAATTGGACAACATTCCTGAACACTTCCTTGACCCTGTTACAGCTTTTTTGCCGATAAACATTTTACTGACCTTTGGTATTTTCTATGTGTTTAAGCTCTATGACAGCCTTTGGGCTTATGCTGGTGAGAGGGAACTTCAGAACCTGGTTATGGCCTGTGTTCTTTCGGGAGTTGTTAACGCTGTGGGACTTCAGTTCTTTAAGTCTCAGTCACAGCCTGTTCCTCAGAGTTACTATTTCCTGTATACCTTTTTGCTTATTTCGCTGATATTTGTCAGCAGGTTCTCCTACAGATTTTTAAGGAGCCAGAAGCACAGAGTAGAGAACAGGAATAACAGTAAGGCTGTTATGGTCATCGGCGCCGGGGAGGCTGCCAATATAATCATTAAGGACATTATTGTCAGCAACTACTCCACAATGTCCGTAAAGTGTATCATTGATGATGATTCCAACAAGTGGGGGAAGTATATTCAGGGAATCAGAGTTGTTGGCGGAAGAGACAGGATTGTTGAATGCGCAGATTTGTATGACATCGATGAGATTATTGTGGCAATTCCTTCTGTTTCAAGGCAGGAACTCAAGAAGATTCTTGATATCTGTAAGAACACTAACTGTAAGCTGCGCTCCCTTCCGGGAATGTATCAGCTGGTAAACGGAGAGGTTAATGTATCAAGACTTCGTGACGTTGAGGTTGAGGACCTTCTTGGAAGAGATCCTATCACTGTAGATCTTGATTCCATCGCAGGTTACGTTAAAGATAAGGTTGTATTGGTAACAGGTGGTGGTGGATCCATTGGATCGGAGCTTTGCAGACAGATTGCAAGCCATAAGCCAAAGCGCCTTATTATCCTGGATATTTATGAGAACAATGCCTATGACATTCAGCAGGAGCTCAAGAGACAGTATCCTGATATGAACCTGGTGGTGCTCATTGCTTCAGTTCGTAACACCTTAAGAATCAATACTATTTTTGAAATATACAAGCCTGATATTGTCTATCATGCGGCGGCTCACAAGCATGTTCCGCTTATGGAGGACAGTCCGGGTGAAGCTATCAAGAACAACGTTTTTGGTACCTGGAAGACTGCCATGGCTGCTGCGATGAACGGCACCAGCAAGTTCGTTCTTATTTCCACAGACAAGGCGGTTAACCCCACAAACATCATGGGTGCCAGCAAGAGAATGTGCGAGATGATCGTGCAAACCTTCAACAAGCACTATGACACAGAGTTTGTTGCTGTAAGATTTGGTAACGTTCTTGGATCCAACGGCTCGGTTATTCCTCTTTTCAAGAAGCAGATTGAGGCGGGAGGTCCTGTTACCGTTACAGACCCTAACATCATCAGATACTTCATGACTATAACTGAGGCGGTTTCACTGGTGCTTCAGGCAGGGGCCTATGCCAAGGGCGGCGAGATATTCGTTCTGGATATGGGAGAGCCGGTAAAAATCCTGGATCTTGCGGAGAACCTTATTAAGCTTTCCGGATACAAGGTAGGCGAGGACATCAAGATCGAGTTTACAGGTCTTCGTCCAGGCGAGAAGCTTTATGAGGAGATGCTTATGGAAGAGGAGGGCCTTCAGGACACCTCCAATAAGATGATCCACATCGGTAAGCCGATTGAGATGGACGAGATGAGATTTTTTGCCCAGCTTGAAAAGCTTAACGTAGCGGCAAAAGAGGAATCTCCGGAGATCAGGGATCTGGTAAAAGAGATAGTTGAGACCTATCACCCTGATGTTCATACCTATGTTATGACAAGAGAGAGAAAAGAAGCTCTGAAAAGTGCGTCAGAAAGGATAAATGATGGCAATTAAACCTTTTGAACAGAAAGTATGGCTTGCAACCCCTACAATGCATGGGGATGAGCTTAAATTTATTCAGGAAGCCTTTGATACAAACTGGGTTACGACTGCAGGCACCAACATAAATGCGTCAGAAAAGATGGTGGCAGAAAAGATTGGCTGCAAGGATGCTGTTGCATTATCCTGCGGAACAGCGGCTCTTCATCTTGCTATTAAGCTTGCCGGAGAAAGACTATACGGACAGCCCAAGGCCGGACACGGAAGCCTTGAAGGGAAAAGAGTGTTCTGCACTGATATGACTTTTGATGCGACAGTTAATCCTGTGGCATATGAAGGCGGAGAGGCTGTATTTATCGATACAGAATATGACACCTGGAACATGGATCCGGTGGCTCTTGATAAGGCTTTTGAGATTTATCCTGAGGTTAAGCTTGTGGTCCTTGCTCACCTCTACGGAACTCCCGGTAAGGTGGATGAACTCAGAGCTGTATGTGACAAGCACGGTGCTCTGATGGTTGAGGATGCGGCTGAGAGCTTTGGTGCAACCTACAAGGGCAAACAGACAGGTCTTTTCGGAGATTATTCAATCATCTCCTTTAACGGTAATAAAATTATTACAGGTTCTTCAGGCGGAATGTTCCTTACAGACAACCTGGAGGATGCACACAAGGTTCGCAAGTGGTCCACACAGGCCAGAGAAAATGCACCCTGGTACCAGCACGAGGAGCTTGGCTATAACTACCGCATGAGCAATGTCATTGCAGGCATCATAAGAGGTCAGCTTCCACACCTGGATGAACACATCGCTCAGAAGAAAGAGATCTACCTCCGCTACAAGGAAGGACTTAAGGGACTTCCTGTGCAGATGAATCCTATGGATCTTGCGAACAGTGAGCCTAACTACTGGCTCTCCTGCATGATCATTGACAGAGAAGCTATGTGCCAGCAGGTACGTGGCGAGCAGAAGGCTCTTTATACACCTGAAAAGGGTAAGAGCTGCCCGACACAGATTCTTGAAACCCTTACAAAGTACAATGCTGAGGGCAGACCAATCTGGAAGCCTATGCACATGCAGCCGATCTACAGGATGAATCCGTTCATCACTGTAAACGGAAGCGGACGAGCAAGAAGTAACGCTTATATCGATGAAGGTGCGATTATGGATGTCGGCGCTGACATCTTTGAGAGAGGCCTATGCCTTCCAAGCGACAACAAGATGACCAAAGAGCAGCAGGATGGCGTAATAGAGATTATTAGAGAGTGTTTTGGCTGAGAGAACTTGACGAGGTTTTGTCGAGTCTAGTTCGAACGTGTTACGCGTAAGCGTAACTTCCTTGTGAGTGAGGAGCGAAATGAATAAACATGTCCCGAAAGGACCATATGAAAAGTTCATAAAGAGGCCTTTGGATTTCCTGCTTTCGTTATTTGCCCTGATAGTCCTAAGCCCTATTCTTCTGGTGACGGCGATTCTGGTAAGGACCAAACTGGGAAGCCCGGTGCTTTTTACTCAGGACAGACCCGGCAGGGATGGCAAGGTCTTTAAGCTCTACAAGTTCCGCTCAATGACAGATAAAAGAGATGAGAATGGCGAGCTTTTACCGGATGAGATAAGGCTTACCGGTTTTGGCAAAAAGCTTCGCAGTACCAGCCTTGATGAGCTTCCGGAGCTGGTGAACATCATTAAGGGCGATATGGCAATTGTAGGTCCAAGGCCACTTTTGGTGAGGTACCTGGAGAGGTATAATGCACACCAGGCAAGAAGACATGAGGTAAGGCCGGGATTTACCGGGCTTGCGCAGGTTCACGGCAGAAATGCCATATCCTGGGAGGAGAAGTTCGACTGGGATGTGAAATATGTGGACAATGTCACATTTTTAGGTGATCTGAGGATCATCTTTAATACTGTCGGAGTAGTCTTTGGCAAAAAAGGCATTAGCTCCGAAACAAGCGCTACCATGGAGGAATTCATGGGCAGCGGAGACAAGTGATAACTCATATTTGGGGAGAGTGAAGAAAGCATGAGTGAGATCAGACTTCTTTTCACAGGTGTTGGCAGAAGGATAGAGCTGTTACAGGCTTTCAGAAATGCCGCACTGGTACTAAACAAGAGCCTGAAGATATATGGGGCAGATATGGCCGGAACAGCTCCGGCTCTTTGTTACTGCGACTTTACGAGGAAAGTTGTGGCAATGAAGGATCCGGGTTACATCGACAACCTGCTTGATATCTGCAAGAAGGATAAGATAGATCTTTTGATCCCTACTATTGATACGGATCTTCTTGTTCTGTCACGAAATAAAGAGAAATTCGAAGAAATCGGCACCAGGGTCATGATAAGTGAGCCTGATAAGGTGCTAATCTGTAGAGATAAAAACAATACTTCCCAGTTCTTTGTGGACTGTGGTCTTGCCGCTCCCATGCCTGTAAATGACGTAGAAAGGTATGTTGGCGGTTTTCCTGCGTTTATAAAGCCTAAAGACGGCAGCAGTTCCATCAATGCTTTCAAAGTAGAGGATAAGGAAGAACTGCTCATGTATTCCCAGCAGGTTGAGGACTATATTATTCAGCCGTTTATTTCGGGAAAAGAGTACACGATAGATATTTTCTGTGATTTCGACGGCAAGCCTATTTCCATTATCCCAAGAGAGCGCATGCAGGTAAGGGCAGGTGAAGTCTTAAAGACTCAGATTTTCATGGATGAAACCATGATAAAAGAGGCTAAGGCTCTTTGCAGTGCCTTTAAACCCTGTGGTCCCATCACTGTCCAGCTGATTCAGGATGAGAAGACCGGAGTTAATTACTACATCGAGATCAATCCAAGATACGGCGGTGGTGCGCCTCTTTCCATGAAGGCCGGGGCAAGGAGTGCAGAGTATATACTCAGGCTTCTTTCGGGAGAAGAGGTAAAAGAGCCTGAGCACATCAGCGATGGCGCTATCTACAGCAGATTCGACCAGTCTGTGTGTATAGAAGAGGGCGACGGCAGGGTAAGTGCTGTCATCTTCGATCTGGATGACACTCTATATCCTGAGAGAGCGTATGTAAAGTCCGGGTATAAGGCTGTTGCTGAGTATCTGGGTAATCCGGGTTATGCAGACAAGCTCTACGGATATTTTGAAGAGGGTAAGAATGCTTTCGACGAACTGCTCTCAGAGATTGGAAAAGAAGATGAACTGGCAAAGGTTCTTGAAATCTACAGGGAACATAAGCCTGAGATCAGCCTTTATCCGGAGTTTGAGAAGCTTATAGATGCTCTTAAATCGAAGGGCATAAAGATTGGCATTGTAACCGATGGAAGACCAGATGGTCAGAGGAACAAGATCGCATCCCTGGGACTTGATAGAAAGGCAGATGAGGTGATCATCACAGATGAACTTGGCGGCATTCAGTTCAGAAAGCCATGCGATATTGCTTTCCGTATACTTCAGACCAGGTTCAGACTTCCTTTTGAGGAGATTCTTTACGTTGGAGATAACCCAACCAAGGACTTTGTGGCACCTATGCAGCTTGGTATGAAGAGCCTGTATTTCAAGAATGACGAAGGGCTCTACTCCAAGGATGTTACTTCAATGCTCTTTGCGCCAAATGACATGAAGGGCATTATAGATAAGATAATTGCGCTGACCGGAGGAGAAGCATGAAAAAGGCGTTGATTCTGGGTAACTCCTCCAGTGGTTTATATGATTTCAGAAATGAACTGCTCAAAAAGCTTCTGGAAGATGGCTTTGAGGTTGTCATCAGCCTTCCGGATGATGTGAAGAACAAAGAACTCGAGGAAGAGGGCTGCAGAGTAGTTCATACGGATATAAACAGAAGGGGAGTAAATCCCGTCCAGGACATGGCACTGGTTAAGGCATACAAAGCGCTTATTAAAGCAGAAAAGCCGGACATAGTCCTGACCTATACCATAAAACCGAATATCTACGGCGGATATGCCTGCAGCAGACTGGGCGTACCTTATATTTCGACGGTTACAGGTCTTGGCAGCAGCTTTGAGAGAGGCGGAGCGCTTCTTAAGCTGATTGTCTCCATGTACAAGTTTTCACTGAAAAAGTGCGACTGTCTCTTTTTCCAGAATGCGGAGAACCGGGGCATATTCGAGAGTAACGGCATAAAGGCCAAAAAGCATGTGACCGTCAACGGTTCGGGAGTCAACCTCAAAAAGCACTGCTTTGAGGAATATCCGGGACATGGGGATGACATAACGAGATTTCTGTACATCGGCAGGATCATGAAGGAAAAGGGCGTGGACGAGTATCTTGCTGCGGCTAAAGCCCTTCATGAGAAGTACGGACAGAAGGTTTCCTTTGCGGGAATCGGCTATTTTGATGAGGACTACGAGGAGCGGATCAAGGAGTGTGAGAAACAGGGCATCTTCAAGATGATTCCTTTTTCCAAGGACATTCACCCCTACATCAGAGAGGCCGATGCTATAGTAAACCCGTCGTATCACGAGGGCATGAGTAACGTCCTTATGGAAGCTTCAGCTACAGGAAGGCCCTGTATTGCATCCAATATCAGTGGCTGCAAGGAGATTGTGGTGGATAAGTCCACAGGTCTTTTGTTCAAGTCAAGGAGTGCTGAGAGCCTTATAAAAGCCCTGGATGATTTCATGAAACTGTCTCTTGATGACAGGAGAGAAATGGGCAAAAGAGCCAGAGCCCATGTGGAAGAAAATTTTGACAGACAGAAGATCACGGGAGCGTATATGCAGGAAATACGCCGAATCTTAAGTTTGACATATGTAGTATAATGTTATGAGATGGCGAGCTATGCTGTCGATTATATTTTTTTGGAAATAATAGTTTGGAGGAACAAACGATGGATTTATATGAGAAACTCCTATCAGGAGATGAGAAATTATCACTTGTAGGACTTGGCTATGTAGGAATGCCTATTGCAGTTGCTTTTGCAAAGAAGATCAAGGTTGTAGGATACGATTTCAACGCAGCTAAGGTAGATCTTTACAAGAGAGGTTTCGACCCAACAAGAGAAGTTGGCGATGATGCTATTAAGGAGACTTCAGTAGAGTTTACAGCTGATCCGGAAAAGCTCAGAGAGTGTAAGTTCCATGTTGTTGCTGTTCCTACACCTGTTAATGACGACCATACACCTGACCTTACACCTGTTGAGGGTGCAAGCCGTACACTTGGTAAGTACCTCACAAAGGGCAGCGTTGTAGTTTATGAGTCAACAGTATATCCGGGAGTTACAGAGGACATCTGTGTTCCTATCCTTGAGAAGGAGTCAGGCCTTAAGTGCGGCGTAGATTTCAAGGTTGGATATTCACCAGAGCGTATCAACCCAGGTGACAAGGTTCACAGACTTGATACTATTACAAAGATTGTTTCCGGTATGGACGAGGAAACCCTTGATACAGTAGCAAAGGTATACTCCCTCGTAGCACTTGCCGGTGTTTATAAGGCACAGTCAATCAAGGTTGCTGAGGCAGCTAAGGTTATCGAGAATTCACAGCGGGATATCAACATCGCTGTCATGAACGAACTTTCAATCATCTTTAATAA